>WNFC01010809.1_pt1 | contig 10148 bp, 11 predicted proteins | sample 5400541 | NCBI WGS metagenome assembly WNFC01 (sample SAMN13153342, study PRJNA577476) | soil metagenome | isolation source: 120 cm saprolite under Douglas fir tree site 2 hole 2 replicate 1 | place: USA:California | collected 2015-04-18 | reverse complement strand
GAACGAGGTGTTGATCGACCGCATCAGCACCTGGTTCATTGACAGGTTGACGGTGTCGGTGTAGGTGAGCCGGCCGGTCGAGGCCAGCCCCCGGGTGTTCTCCTCCACCTTGTCGAAGACCACGATGGTGTCGTACAGGGAGTAGCCCAGGATGGTCAGGAAGGCGACGACCGTGGCCGGCGTGACGGGGAACCCGAACAGGGAGTAGATCCCGACGGTCACCAGGATGTCGTGGACGACCGCCACGATGGCCGCCAGGGCCATCTTCCACTCGAAGCGCAGGCTGATGTAGATGACGATGGCCACGAAGAACAGGGCCAGGGCCCGCTCGGCCTTGGCCGTGATGTCGTGGCCCCAGGTCGGGCCCACGTCGTTGACGCTGACCGCGTCGTGGGTGACCTTGGCGTAGCCGGCCAGCTTGTCCTGGACCGCGGCGACGATGCCCTGGCGGTCGGTCACCGACTTGCCCTTGAGATCGGCCTGGACGGTGACCGTCCCCGAGCTGAAGAGCTGCACGGTGGCATCGCCCAGGCCCTGCTGGGCCATCACGCCCCGGACTCCGGCCACGGTGGCGTGGGTGTCGCGGAACGACCAGGCCGTGCCACCCCGGAAGTCGATGCCCAGGTTGAGCCCCTGCACCAGCAGCGAGGCCAGCCCGATCAGGATCACCGCGCCGGACAGCGCGAACCACTGGTTCTTGCGGCCGATGAAGTCGAAGGCCGTCTCGCCGTGGTACAGCCGCGTCCACAGACCCCGTTTCGCGGTGCTCATCTGTCGGCTCCCGTGCTGGCCGCCAGCCCCCGGGCGACCCCGAGCCAGCGGGCCTCGGTGAAGATGCGGTTGCGACCCAGCAGCACGACCATGGGGCGGGTGAAAACGTACGCCGTGACCATGTCGAGCAGGGTGGACAGGCCCAGGAAGAAGGCGAACCCGCGGACCGCCCCGACGGTCAGCAGGTAGAGCAGCACGGCCGCGATGAGCGACACCAGGTCGGCGGCCACGATAGTGCGATAGGCCCGGGCAAAGCCCCGGTCGACCGACGAGCGGACGGTCTTTCCCGATCTGATCTCGTCCTTGAGCCGCTCGAAGTACACGACGTAGGAGTCCACGGTGACGCCCACGGACACGATCACCCCCGTGGCGCCGGCCAGGGACAGGGCCAGGCCGTTGCTCTGCCCCAGCCACACAATGATGGAGTACAGCAGCATGGCGGACACGGACAGGCCGAGGAGCACCACGATGCCGAGGGCGCGGTAGTAGAAGATCATGTACAGCAGAACGAGGACCAGGCCGGCGATGCCGGCGACCAGACCGGCCCGCAGCGAGTCCTTGCCGAGCGTCGCCGACACCGTGGAGCGGTCCTGCTGGAGCAGCTTGACGGGGAGCGAGCCGTAGCGCAGCACGAGGGCGAGGTCCTTGGCCTGGCGGGAGGTGAAGGTGCCGGTGATCTGGCCCTTGCCGCCGAAGCTCTGGGCGTTGATCTCCGGCGCCGACTCGACCTCGCCGTCGAGGTCGATGGCCACCGGCTTCTTGAAGTTGGCCGCCGCCATCTCGTCGAACAGCTTCGACCCCGAGCCGTTGAGGGTGAAGCTGACCAGCCACTGGCCGCTCTGGGGATCGATCACCGCGTCGGCGCCGGACAGGGCCCGGCCGGTCAGCTGGTTGCCGCTCGCGTCGGTGTAGGTCTTGGCCAGGACGTAGCACTGGGTGTGGGCCTTGTCCGGGATGATGACCTGCTGAGCCGGGTCGTCCCCCCCGGACGGGGTGGCGCACCCGAGGGGCGCCGTCGTGGTGGTGGTCGCCCCGGCAGCCGTGGTGGAGGTGCTCGGCCCCGCAGTCGTCGTGGCACCGGCGACGGTGGTCGTGGTGGCCTTTGGCGCGGTCGTGGTGGTGGCCCCCGTGTTGTACGGCTGGTTGCCGATCACCGGCCGGAAGTAGAGCTCGGCGGTGGTGCCGATGGTCTGGACCACCCGGTCGGGGTTCTTCACGCCGGGCAGCTGCACGACGATGTTCTGGCCCTGGCGGGTGATGTCGGGCTCGGCCACGCCGAGGGCGTCGACCCGGTTGCGGATGATGGCGATGGCCTGGTCCAGGACCCCGGTCGGCACGGGATGCTCGGGCGCGTACACCACCGACACGCCGCCCTCGAGGTCGAGGCCGAGACGGGGACTGTTGCCGGAGGCGACGGTGGCGACCAGCGCCACGATGGCGACCGCCACCACGCCGAGCAGCGACACGGTGAGCGAGCGTCGCATCAGGCCGTTCCGTCGCGGAGGTCGCCGCCGCCCAGATCGTCGTCCCCACTGGCGTCCAGGTCGGCGCCACCTCCCGTGAGGTCCACGGCGTCGCCACTTTCCCCAGGGCTGTCGTCCACGGGCTCGATCCTGCGGTTGATGCCCGCCCGCAGGAACGTCAGGGTCACGCCTGGGGCCACCTCGAGGGCGACGCGATCACCGTCCACGGCGGCGATGCGGCCCACGATGCCGCCGATGGTCACGACCTCGTCGCCCACGCCCATCGCCGCCACCACCTCCTGGCGCCGGCGGGCCCGCTGGCGCGGGCCGCGGACCAGCAGCGTGTAGAACACCACGGCGATCAGCATCAGGAAGATCAGGTTGGGCATGCGGCGTTCGGGCCTTTCGGGGTCCGAGGGGCGACCGACGACGTTAGCGCCAAGCGCAGCGCCATCGCCCGCCTGGGGCAGCCCTTCACCCCCACACCTCGGCCACCTCCCGTCGCAGCTGCGCCAGCCGGCCCGCCTCGATCGCCCCCGACACCCGCCGCACCAGCTCCAGCAGCCAGCGCAGGTTGTGCAGCGTGATCAGGCGGGCCGCGCTGGGCTCGCCCACCATGTGCAGATGCCGCAGGTAGGCCCGCGTCCAGCGCCGGCACACCGGGCAGCCGCACGACGGGTCCAGCGGGCCGTCGTCGCGGGCCAGGGCGGCGTTGCGGACGTGGAACCGCCCCGCCGAGGTCAGCACGGTGCCGTGACGGGCCAGCCGGGTGGGCAGCACGCAGTCGAACATGTCGACCCCCAGGGCGACGGCCTCGACCAGGCCCACGGGGTCCCCGACACCCATCAGGTAGCGGGGCCGGTCGGCGGGCAGCTCCTCGACGGCGGCGGCCAGGGCCTCGAGCATCTCCGGGCGCGACTCCCCGACCGACAGGCCACCGATGCCGTAGCCGTCGAAGCCGATCTCCACGGTCCGTTGGGCGCTCTCCCGGCGGAGGTCGGGGTCGACGCCGCCCTGCACGATCCCGAACAGGGCCTGGCCCGGAAGGTGGTGGGCCCGCTTGGCCCGGGCCGCCCACGCCGCGGTGCGCTCGACCGCCAGCCGCAGCACCTCGGCGGGGGCGGGCAGCGGGCTGCACACGTCGAGCACCATCTGGATGTCACCGCCCAGCGCCTCCTGCACGGCCACCGCGGCCTCCGGCGTGAGCCGGTGGGTCGACCCGTCATAGCTCGACCGGAACGTGACCCCGTCGTCGTCGACGGCCGGCGCCAGGCTGAAGACCTGGTAGCCGCCCGAGTCGGTCAGGACGTGGCCCTCCCAGCCCGTGAAGCGGTGGAGACCGCCCAGGGCGGCGACGGTGGCGGCCCCGGGCCGCAGCATCAGGTGGTAGGCGTTGGCCAGCACCACGCCGACGCCGAGGTCGTCCAGGTCGGCGGCGGACAGCGTGCGGACCGAGCCGCGCGTCCCGACCGGCATGAAGCACGGGACGGAGAAAGCCCCACGCGACGTGCTCACCCGGCCGTGGCGGGCGGGACCGTCGCGCCCGTCGACCGTCAGCTGGGCCGTCATGCCCGGCGGGCGACGACCATGGCGTCGCCGAACGACAGGAAGCCGTACCCCCGGCCCAGCGCGACGGCGTACAGCTCCCGCCACCGGGGCCCGCAGAACGCCTCGAGGAGCAGCAGCAGCGACGAGCGCGGCAGGTGGAAGTTGGTGAGCAGCACGTCCACCACCCGGAACGGGTAGTCGCCATGGATGAACAGGGCGGTCCGCCCGGCCGCCTGCCCGGTGGCGGCGGCCGACTCGAGGGCCCGGACGGTGGTCGTCCCCACGGCGATGACCCGGCGGCCGTCGGAGCGGGCCTGGCGGCACGCGTCAAGGGTCGACTCGGGGACGGCGTACGCCTCGGTGTGCACACGGTGGTCCTCGGGTCGCTCGGCGGTCACGGGCCGGAAGGTGCCCAGCCCGACGGTGAGGTCCACGGTCATGAGATGCGCCCCCGCCCGGCGGCAGCCGTCCAGGACCTGTGCGGTCAGGTGGAGCCCGGCGGTGGGCGCGGCCACCGCGCCGGGGTGGGCGGCATAGACGGTCTGGTAGCGGCCGGGGTCTTCGAGGGGCCGGTGGATGTAGGGAGGAAGCGCCACCTGTCCCCACTGCTCGGGCAGGGCGGGGTCCAGGAGGGTCACGACCCGGCGGCCGTCCGCGTCCGCCTCTTCGTCTTCGTCTTCGTCTTCGGCGCCCGGCCGGCCGCCGACCGTGAGGGCGGGGCGCTCACCCGCGACCAGGGTGGTGCCCGCGGGGACGCGGCGGCCCGGTCGGACGAGGGCATGCCATTGCTCCGGGGCCCGGCCGGTGGGCTCGAGGAGCAGGACCTCGACGGCGCCGCCCGTGATCTTGTGGAGGCGCAGCCGGGCGGGCAGGACCTTGGTGTCGTTGACGACGATCACGTCGCCGGCCCGGACCAGGCCGGCGAGGTCCCGCACGCGCAGGTGGTCCACGGCTCCGCCGGGGTCGGTGGCGACCAGGAGCCGGGCGTCGTGGCGGGGCTCACGGGGGGTCTGGGCGATGGCCGCCTCGGGCAGCTCGTAGTCGTAGCGGTCCATGGCCATCGCCGCGCCAGGTTAAGCGCCGGGCGGTCGCGGCTCGGGCTCCGGCGGGTCGTCGAACAGTCCCGGCTCGGGCTCCCGACGGGGCGCGGCCAGGCCGAGGTGGTGCCAGGCCTGGGGGGTGGCCACCCGGCCCCGGGGGGTGCGCATGAGCAGGCCTCGCTGGAGGAGGTAGGGCTCGTAGACGTCCTCCACGGTCTCGGGCTCCTCCCCCACGCTCACGGCCAGGGTGCTGAGGCCCACGGGCCCGCCGCCGAAGCGCTCGCACACGGCGGCCAGGATGGCGCGGTCCACCTTGTCGAGCCCGAGATCGTCGACGCCGAAGAGGGCCAGGCCGGCCGAGGCGGTCTCCTCCGTCACACGCCCGTCGGCCCGGATCTCCGCGAAGTCCCGGACCCGCTTGAGCAGCCGGTTGGCGATGCGGGGCGTGCCCCGCGCCCGGCGGGCGATCTCCCGGGCCCCGCCCCGCTCCAGGTGCACGCCCAGGATGGACGCGGCCCGCACGACTATGGCCTCGAGGTCCTCGGCCGAGTAGTAGTCGAGCCGGGCCACGAACCCGAAGCGGTCCCGCAGCGGCCCCGTGATGAGACCGGTGCGGGTCGTGGCCCCCACCAGGGTGAAGGGCGGCAGGTCCAACCGGATGGCCCGGGCCGTGGGGCCCTTGCCGATCAGGATGTCGAGCTTGAAGTCCTCCATGGCCGGGTAGAGGATCTCCTCCACGGCCCGGCCGAGCCGGTGGATCTCGTCGATGAACAGCACGTCGCCCTCGCGCAGGTCGGTGAGGATGGCGGCCAGGTCCCCGGCCCGCACGAGCGCCGGCCCCGAGGTGATCCGCAGGCCGACGCCCATCTCGGTGGCGACGATCCCCGCCATGCTCGTCTTGCCGAGCCCGGGCGGACCGGCCAGCAGCACGTGGTCGGCGGGCTGGCCCCTCCGCCGGGCGGCCTGGAGCACGATGTCGAGATGCTCCTTGAGCTGGGGCTGGCCGACGAACTCGCCGAGATGGCGGGGCCGCAGCCCCACCTCCTCGGCCGCCTCGATGGGCTCCGCGGCCGGCTCCACGGCCCGGGCGGGGCTGGCCAGGCTGTCGTGGCGGGGGCTCACCGGTTGCTCGCCAGGGAGCGCAGCGCCAGGCGGAGCAGCTCGGAGACCTCGCCGTCGTCAGGCAGCTCGCGGACGGCGTCGCGAACCTCGTCCGCGGCGTAGCCCAGGCCGGCGAGGGCGGCCCGGACCTCGGAGCGACCCCCGTCGAGAGAGCCGCCGTCGATGGAGCCGCCACCCGGGCCGACCCCGACCGACACGAGCCCGGAGTCCAGCTCGGGCAGGTCGAGACGGGACTTCAGCTCCATGAGGAGGCGCGCCGCGGTCTTCTTGCCCACGCCTGGCACCAGGGTCAGGGCGTCGGCGTCGTCGGTGAGCAAGGCCCGGCGCAGCCCTGCCGGCGAGTGGACCGAGAGGATGGCGAGCGCCAGGCCCGGCCCGACCCCGTGGGCGCCGATGAGGGCCTCGAAGCAGGCTCGCTCCTCGCGGGTGGCGAACCCGTAAAGGATGATGGCGTCCTCCCGGACGTGGGTGTGGACGTGGAGGAACACGGGCGAGCCCAGCTCGCCCATCGTCGCCGAGGTGCCCGTCGGCACCACCACCCGGTAGCCCACGGCCCCGACCTCGACCAGCACGTCACCACGTGGGGAGCGGTCGAGCAGGATCCCGCGTAGCGAACCGATCATGACCGGGCTCCTTGCGCTGCTCGGGCCGCGGCCACCCGTCGGGCGAGCGGCAGCAGGGTCTGATGGCAGATGGCCAACGCCAGGGCGTCGGCCGCATCCGGTGGCCTGGGCCGCTCGGGCAGCCGGAGGATGGCCTGGACCATGCGCTGGACCTGGTCCTTGGTCGCCGACCCGTAGCCGACCACGGCCTGTTTGACCTCATTGGACGTGTACTGCACGACCTCGCAGCCCGCGCTGGCGGCCGCCGCCAGGGCCAGGCCGCTGGCCTGGCCCACGCTCATGGCGGTGCGGGCGTTGGTCTGGAAGAACACGCGCTCGACCACCACCGCGGCCGGTCGGCACTCGGCGATCAGCCCGGTGATCTCCCGCTGGAGGAGAGCCAGCCGCTCGGCGAGCGGCGTGTCCGGCGCCGTCGTGATCACGCCCGCGGCCACGGCGTGGAGGGTAGAGGAGCTGTCCCGCCGGACGACGCCGTAGCCGCAACGCGACAGACCCGGATCGATGCCGAGCACGAACACTCGTTCGAGACTAGCGGACCGAGGCGGGCGAGGGGTGGATCGCAGGCCGGCCCGGGTGCTCTAGGCCTGCGTCCCCGTCCTCACGTGTCGCTGGCCGTATCTGCGTCAAGGCGCTCGACCGGCTGTCCCGTGACCTGAGCGATCAGCTCGAAGTCCTTGTCCAGGTGCAGAACGGTCAGACGGGACAGCTCAGCCGTGGCAGCAAGCAGGAGGTCGGGCAACGAGGGGCCACGGTGCTCGCCCCGCTCGGCAAGGGCAGTGATCACCGCCAGGGCGCGGTCTTCGATTGCCGGAGTCAGGTATTCGATCGGCATCGACGCGATCGGGGCACCGGTGAGCCCGGCGCGCATGTCGGGCGCCGACCGGGCGGAGTACGCCACCTCGAGCAATGTGATGGTCGTGATCCGCACCAGACCGCGTTCGATGCGTTCGGCCCACTCCTCGGCCTCGGGCGAGCTGCCCAGCCGGACCAGCGCAGACTTGTCGATGAGCCATGGACCGGGCTGCATCTAGGGGCGCCGCGCCCGATTCAGGACCATGCTCGAGCCATGACCTCCCGATCGGCCAGGTCCGCGAAGAGCGTGGCGAAACGTCGCAGGTCCGTGTCCGCGACGGAAACGGCGCGATGACGAGCGTCCTGGTGCAACCGGCGGCGCAGATATTCGTTTCTCGACAGACCGAGCGCGGCCGCGTGCGCGTCCAACGCCGCAACATCGGCGTCAGGGACATCACGGATCAGGATGTCGGACATGGCCCCATCACCTCCTGTTGATATCACATGATATCAGGTGGGCGCTACGTCTCCACCCCGTCCAGGATCTCGTCGGGGATGTCGAAGTTGGCGAAGACGTTCTGGACGTCGTCGAGGTCCTCGAGCGCGTCGACCAGCCGGAGGACCTTGCGGGCGTCGCCTTCGTTGTCGAGCGCCACGGTGGTCGTGGGCAGCATGGTGAGGTCGGCCGAGTCGAAGGCGATGCCGGCGGCTTCGAGGGCGCCCCGCAGGGGGTTGAGCTCGGCAGGCGGCGAGGTCAGCTGCCAGGTGTCGCCCTGGTCGGAGAGGTCCTCGGCGCCGGCCTCGAGGGCCACGAGCATGAGGTCGTCCTCGCTGACGTCCTTCGGCAGGATGATGGCGCCCTTGCGCTCGAACTGCCAGGACACCGCGCCCGGCTCGGCCATCGACCCGCCGCTGCGCGTGAGCAGCGACCGCACGTCTGCGCCGGTCCGGTTGCGGTTGTCGGTCAGGGTCTCCACGATGAGCGCCACCCCGGCCGGGGCGTAGCCCTCGTAGGAGATCGACTCGTACCGGACCCCCTCCAGCTCGCCCGTGCCCCGCTTGATGGCCCGGTCGATGGTGTCCGTCGGCACCGAGGCGTCGCGCGCCTTCTGGAACATGCTGCGCAGGGTGGCGTTCGAGGTCAGGTCGCCCCCGCCCTCGCGCGCCGCCACCTCTATCTGGCGGATCAGCTTGGCGAACAGCTTGCCCCGGGCCTTGTCCTGCGCCCCTTTCTTGTGCTTGATGGTGGCCCACTTGGAATGACCGGACATCCGTCACACCCCTCGGAGGAACAGCTCGTGCAGCCGGCAGTCGCCGGACAGCTCTGGATGGAAGGCCGCCACCAGCACCCGCCCCTGGCGACACAGCACCGGCTGGCGTACGCCGTCGGGGCGCGCCACCGTGGCCAGCACGTCGACGGCGGGCCCGGCCCGCTCGACGACGGGCGCCCGGATGAACACGGCCGGGACCGGGCCGCCGACGACGCCGTCCACGGCCAGCTCGGTCTCGAAGGAGTCGATCTGGCGCCCGAAGGCGTTGCGCCGCACCACCAGGTCGACCGCGCCTAAGCAGCGCTGGTCGTCCCGGCCGTCGACCACGGTCGAGGCCAGCAGGATCATCCCGGCGCACGTGCCGAAGGCGGCCAGGCCGTCCCCCAGCCGCTCGGCCAGCGCGTCGAACAGTCCGGACGACTCCAGAAGCATCGACATCGTCGTCGACTCCCCCCCCGGCAGCACGAGGGCGTCGACGCCGCCCAGCTCGCCCGGGGACGTGACCTCGACGGTGTCGACGCCCAGGTCAGCGAGGACCCGGGCGTGCTCCCGGACGTCGCCCTGGAGGGCGAGGATGCCTACTTTCACCTGGCGGCTCGGGCTCGGCCCGCCCGCGCGCTCGGCCTCTCCCGCGGGCGATGGTCACCAGCCCCGCTCCGACAACCGCACGTCCACCTGGTCGATCTCGATGCCCACCATGGGCTCGCCCAGCCCCTTGCTCACCTTGGCCAGGATGGCGGGGTCGCGGTAGTGGGTGGTGGCCTCCACGATGGCCCGGGCCCGGCGGGCCGGGTCGCCGGACTTGAAGATGCCGGACCCGACGAACACCGCCTGGGCGCCCAGCTGCATCACGAGGGCGGCATCGGCCGGGGTGGCGATCCCGCCGGCGCAGAACAGCGGCACCGGCAGCCCGGCCGTCTCGGCGATCTCGGCCACCAGGCCGACCGGCGCCTGGAGCGCCTTGGCCCAGGCGTAGAGCTCGGCCCCGTCGGCCTGGGTCACCTTGCGGATGTCGCCCAGGATGGCGCGCAGGTGGCGCACGGCCTCGACGATGTTGCCGGTCCCGGCCTCACCCTTGGACCGGATCATGGCCGCGCCCTCCGAGATCCGCCGCAGCGCCTCGCCCAGGTTGGTCGCCCCGCACACGAACGGCACCGCGAAGGGCCATTTGTCGATGTGATGGGCCTCGTCGGCGGGGGTGAGGACCTCGCTCTCGTCGATGTAGTCGACGCCCAGGGCCTGGAGGACCTGGGCCTCGGCGAAATGGCCGATCCGCGCCTTGGCCATTACGGGGACGGTCACCGTGTCCTTGATGCCTTCGATCAGGGCCGGGTCGCTCATGCGGGCCACCCCGCCGTCGCGTCGGATGTCGGCCGGCACCCGCTCGAGAGCCATCACGGCCACGGCCCCGGCGTCCTCGGCGATCTTGGCGTGCTCCGCGGTGACGACGTCCATGATCACCCCGCCGCGCAGCATCTCGGCCAAGCCGCGCTTGACCCGTTCCGTTCCGGTGCGCCG
>WNFC01045007.1_pt1 | contig 10149 bp, 12 predicted proteins | sample 5400541 | NCBI WGS metagenome assembly WNFC01 (sample SAMN13153342, study PRJNA577476) | soil metagenome | isolation source: 120 cm saprolite under Douglas fir tree site 2 hole 2 replicate 1 | place: USA:California | collected 2015-04-18 | reverse complement strand
GAAGGCGACTGTCAGGCCGCCGAGGAGCGCGATCGACAAATCCCACGGGTCCATGCGGTCCTCTCTTGAATCGGAGAACGCTGGTTCCGTCGGACTGATGCGCCGAGCCAAAATTTGCTGCAGGGGAAAATTGCCCGGCGCGGCGCCGCGACTGCACGGCAAATTATCGTTGCCGCTTGTCGCGGCCCGCCCAATTTCCGGTAGGTGAAACCGACAGGTCGCTACTTGTCCGCCCGCTCAGCCGCATCGGCAGTTTCACGCGCAGCGTCCTCGATACCGCCGGCGATGTTCTGCACCTTGCCTTCGGTCTTCTTTAGCTTGCCTTCCGCCTCCATTTTCTTGTCGCCAACCGCCTTCCCCACCTTTTCCTTGACATCGCCCTTGAACTGCTTGCCGGCGCCTACGATGCGATCCTTGTTCATCACAAGACTCCTCTAAGTGCGAGATTGCTCGAGCCATCGAAACGCGGTCCGCAGCCGACCTGTTCCGCGCCGGTTTCCGCTTTGCCTCTTTCGCAACATCGCCCAAGCCAGCGTTTACAATTATTCACAAGCATGTCCGCCGTCGGCCAACTTTGACGCGCATCCTCAGTCGGTTTTTAACGGATCCGTTGGGCAGGGCAATTATCGGAAGCCACGATGATCGATGTGTTTCGGCGCGGACGCCTCCTCGTCCCTCGCAGCGTGGCCGTCGGCATGCTTGCTCTCGGCGTCGCCGCGTGCTCGTCGGTGCCCTCCAACGAGATCGAGGAGGCGATTGATGCGCCAGCCGTCGGTCGTCCGCAGGTCGTCGGCCTGCACGGCCCGCTCTCGGAACGGCAGAGCCGCGCGATACTGGAGCGCCTGCGCCGCCAATCCGCCGATAGCGACGTGCTGCAGCGCCATATCGCCCTCGAGCAAGCGCTGCTCGACAGCCCGCTCATCGCGGGAAACGCCGTGCGTTTGCTGCGCGGGTCGGCACCTCGGCGATCTGCTCGTCGAGAAGGCGGCGCGCGGCGTACGGATCAGCGTCCTCTATGATGCCGTCGGCTCGATCGCTACGCCCGCTGCCTTCCTCGACCGCTTGCGCCAAGCCGGCATCACGCTGGTCGAGTTCAACCCGCTGCAGCCGCTTTCGCTCAACCATCGCGACCACCGCAAGATCCTGATCGCGGACAACACCGTTGCCATCGTCGGCGGCGTCAATCTCAGCACCGTCTATTCCAGCCTGCCCTTCGGCAAATCCGTCGACCGCAACGCAACGCCCGACCGCTGGCGCGACACCGACCTTGAGATCGCCGGCCCGGCGGTCGGCGAGTTGCAACGTCTGTTCGTCGAGAACTGGATCAAGCAATCCGGGCCGCCGCTGTCGGTGCCCCTGGCGACCACAAAGACGGCAACTGGCGGCGGCGAGATCGTCCGCGTCCTCGGCAGCACGCCCGACGACCGCCTGCCATTCTATTATGTCACATTGCTCTCGGCGATTCGCAACGCCGAGCAGCGCATCTGGGTCAGCGCCGCCTATTTCGTGCCGACGCACGAGGAGCTCGAGGATTTGGGCAAGGCCGCCCAAAGCGGCGTCGACGTGCGCCTCCTCCTGCCGAGCCACAGCGATTCGGCCAAAGCCCTTGCCGCCGGGCGCGCGCATTATTCCGATCTTCTGGCGGCCGGCGTGAAGATATTCGAGGCGCGCGACGTGGTCCTGCACGCCAAGTCGGTGACCATCGACGGCGTCTGGTCTTCTATCGGCTCGTCGAACTTCGACCGCCGCAGCGTGCTGTTCAACGACGAGGTCGACGTCATCGTCCTCGGCGGCAGCACCGGCACCCGGATGGAAGCCATCTTCAACGATGATTTCGGCCAAGCCGATCCCATCGACCCGCTTGCCTGGAGCGAGCGGCCACTGGCCGAGCGGCTCGACGAATTTATGACGTGGCTGCTGTGGGAATACTGGCTCTAGTCGCCGGCGGCTATCGCGGCAGCAAACGGCTGCCGATGAAGCCGAGCGCGAACGCCACCACCAGGCTGAGTAGCGGCTGCTCCTCGACCCGGCGACTGATTACCTTTGCCGAATTCGCCCCTTCCGCGGCCAATCGCTCATAGAGCTCGCTCGCTTGATCGCCGATTTGCGCCGCCGCCCCCGTCGCCCCTGCCACCGTCCCGCTCTTGACGTGCGCGACGAGCGCGGCGAGGTCGCGCTTGAGCGCAGCGATATCCTCGGTCACCGCTTCGAGGTCCGTCTTCGCCCCTGCGGACTCAGCCATCCGATCCTCCTGCGAGCGGCGACACCTGCGGCCGGCTCGCAGTCCAGATAACGCGAGGCCGACAAAATTGTTCACCAAGCCCTATTGCAGATGGTTGCCCGGCACGAAGGTCAATTGCTCGAGCGCGGTCGGCGAATGGAGCTCGATCGCAACCCCGGCTTTGTGCACGTCATGGCAGACTTCCTTGCCGTCGAAGTCGACTCGCCAAGTGGTGCAGAAGAAATCATCGCCGGTGATCCGCCAGGTGCCGCTATCGGTGCGGTCATAGATCCGCGACGCCAGAGTACCGTCGGGCGCGACATACATCTGGTAAGGCGCATTGGTCGCCGTGCGCGCCCCGATACCGGTGTTGCCGACCATTTCGGCCGCGATCTGCGGCGATGAAAGGCGCGGCCCGAGCTGGGCATTCGGCTGCGGCCCGAGCGGCGCGGGCGGTGTGCAGCCGGTCGCGGCGAGCCCGGCGACGACGACGCCGGCCATTGTTGTTACACGCGTTTTCATCTGACAGCTCCCTTGTCGTCTCTGGGTCGTCTCTGGCAATCGTTCACCCGCTCAGCCGTGCTTTGTCGATGGACCTGGCGGCTTGGGCTCGCCGCCGCCGAGGGCCGCGATCGCCCGGCGCACCCGACTCAGCATGCTCTCCTCGCCGCCGGTCATGCCTTCTTCCTCGGCAACGGCCAGCGCCCTCGCCTCGCGCTCCCATTGCTCGAGAAGTTGAAGTTTCTGGCTGCGCGTCAGGTCGCGGCGTTCGACGATTTCCATCGGCTCGGCGAAGGTACCGGCGGGGTCGAGCAGCGCTTCATTGAAGTCGAGCTTCCCTGCTGCCTCGGTCATCATCGGTCTCCCTGCACGGAACTCTCGCCTGCCTTAAACGCGGCCTGGCGGAGTTTGTTTCCCCGGGCGGTAGAACCCCCGCTTGGCCAATGCGCGGAAATCGGCGGAATTCCGCCGATAGGACGCCAATCGGGACCATGCCCGGCCCAGGGCTGTTGACGGGGTGGCGGCAAGGCTTGCCGTCGGAACCAAGGAGGACGTGAAGCCATGGGCGACAAACAGCAAAAGCAAGGCGGGCAAGGGCGCGGCCGCGACCAGGGCGTCGGGCAGACCCATCAGCCGCAGCAAGGCGGCCAGCCGAATGTCGAGCGCGACAAGGCGCGAATGGGCAATAAGCCTGGGATGGGCCCACCACCGGGCCAGGACTGGGTCGGTCAGGACACCGATGACGACGGCAAGGTCGTGCAGCCCGGCGAGAAGCCAAGCCAGAGTCACGGTACCGGACAGATCCGTAAATAGGATGAGAGCTTAGCTCAGCGCGGCCGCTCGCGGGACAAACCCGCCAAGCGGCCGCGTTCGTTCTTGACGAAGCGGGCGTGGCGCAAGGCGCGTCCGCTCAACCAGCAATTTCGACGAGATCGGCGATCGCACCGCGCTTATACTGGCGCGATGGCGCTGTGGGACATTTCGCCGCCGTTGCGGCAGGGCCTTCCCGTGTGGCCCGGCGATACGCCGTTCGCGGCGGAGCGCACCTGGCATCTCGCCGGTGCCTGTCCGGTCAACGTCTCGCGCATCACCCTCTCCACCCATAGCGGCGCCCATGCCGATGCGCCGCTCCACTACGATGCGGCGGGCGCGCCCGTCGGCGGGCTTGATCTTGCGCGTTATCTCGGCCCCTGCCGGGTGATCCACGCCATCGGCGTCCGGCCGCTCGTCGAGCCCGCAGACATAATCGGCCAGCTATCGCCCGGAATCCGACGCGTCCTCATCCGCACTTACGCGCAGGCGCCGCAGGAGCGCTGGGACGCGGATTTCGCCGCCCTCGCGCCGGCTTCCGTCGAAGCGCTGGCGGCGCGTGGGATTTTCCTCATCGGCATCGACACGCCGTCGCTTGATCCGCAGGAATCGAAAACGATGGACGCGCACCACGCAGTCCGACGGCACGGGCTGTCGATTCTCGAAGGCCTCGTGCTCGACGAGGTGGCGGCGGGCGACTATGAGCTGATCGCCCTGCCCCTCGCTCTCGCCGATCTCGACGCGGCGCCGGTGCGCGCCGTGCTGCGGACGCTGCCGCAATGACCGGGCCAATGACCCGACCCCTGAGCCGAGACGGCGCCTTGGCGCTCGACCGCGTCGGCGCCTTGGCGCTCGACCACGCCGACAAGCTTGCCGCGTTCCGCGAGCGCTTCGCGCTGCCCGACGGCATCATCTATCTCGACGGCAATTCGCTCGGCGCCCTGCCCAAGGCGACGCCGGCGCGGCTCGCCCGTTTGATCGCAGCCGAATGGGGCCAGGACCTCATCCGCAGCTGGAACCAGCATGGCTGGATCGACCTGCCGCAGCGCGTCGGCGACAAGATCGGCCGGCTGATCGGCGCCCGCCCCGGCGAGGTCGTCGCCGCCGATTCGACCTCGGTCAATCTCTTCAAGCTGATCGCGGCAGCGCTCCACCTGCGCCCGGAGCGACGAGTCATCGTCTCGGAGAGCGAGAATTTCCCGACCGATCTCTATGTCGCGCAAGGCCTGATCGCGCTGCTCGGCGGCAGGCACGAGCTGCGCCTCGTCACGCCGGAGACGCTCGCGGCGGCGCTCGACGACGATGTCGCGCTCGTTCTTCTTACCCATGTCAATTATCGTAGCGGCCGAATGCACGACATGGCGGCGGTGACGCGCCAGGCACACGACGCCGGCGCGCTCATCCTCTGGGATCTCGCGCACAGCGCCGGCGCCCTGCCGGTCGATCTCGCCGGCTGCGACGCCGATCTCGCCGTCGGCTGCGGCTACAAATATCTCAATGGCGGGCCCGGCGCGCCTGCCTTCCTTTACGTCGCCGAGCGGCTGCAGCCGGAATTCCGCTCGCCGCTCACCGGCTGGCTCGGCCACGCCGCGCCATTCGCCTTCGATCCGCTCTACCGCCCGGCGCCGGGGATCGCCTCGGCGATCGTCGGCACGCCGCCGATCCTCAGCCTCGCCGCGCTGGAAATCGGCATCGATCTCGCCCTCGAAGCCGACCTCGCCGCGGTGCGCGCGAAATCGCTCGCGCTCGGCCGGCTTTTCGCTGAGCGCGTCGCGCAGAGTTGCAGCGAACTCGGTCTGACGTTGGCGTCGCCGGCGCGCGAGGCCGAGCGCGGCAGCCAGATCTGCTACGCCCATGCGGAGGGTTATGCCGTGATGCAGGCGCTCATCGCGCGCGGCGTCATCGGCGATTTCCGCGCCCCCGACATTCTGCGCTTCGGCTTCACCCCGCTCTACACCAGCTTCGTCGATGTCTGGGACGCCGTCGAAATCTTGTGCGAGGTGCTGGCGACGCGCGAATGGGACCGCGCTGAATTCCGGCGCCGTGCGGCGGTGACGTGAGCCAGCCCACCCCGACGACCCGCCGCGGCTTCCTCAACCTCGTCGGCCGCGCCGGCGTCGTCCTCGGCGCCGGCATCGCCGGCATGACCGCCGCCTGGGAGCTCGGCAAGGCCGGCTACGACTGCCGCGTGCTCGAAGCCCGCTCGCGCCCCGGCGGACGCAATTGGACGATCCGCGGCGGCGACCGCATCGCCGAGCGCGGGGCGACGCAATCCTGCGATTTCGACAATGCCGAGCACCTCTATTTCAACGCCGGCCCGGCGCGGCTGCCGCAGCATCACCAGGCCATCCTCTCCTATTGCCGCGCGTTCGGCGTGCCGCTCGAGGTGATGGTCGACGACAACCGCGCCGCGCTCTTCCACAACGACGACGCCTTCGCCGGCATGCCGGTGCGGGCCCGCCGCGTGATCGGCGACGGGCGCGGCTTCATCGCCGAGCTGCTCGCCAAGGCGATCGACGGCAATGCGCTCGACGGCGCGATCGCCGCCGAGGACAAGGAGCGCGTACTCGCCTTCGTGCGCAGCTTCGGCGCGTTGCGCCCCGACAATTCCTACCAGGGCTCGTGGCGCGCCGGCTTCGCGCAACTGCCCGGCGCCGGCGCGATGCCGGGCAGACTCGAGCCACCGGTCGCCTTCGCCGAGCTGCTCAAATCCGATTTCTGGCGCTACCAGCTGCATTTCGCCGAGGGCTTCGATTTCGCCGCGACGATGCTGCAGCCGGTCGGCGGCATGGACCGCATCGCGCGAGCCTTCGCCGCCAGGCTCGGCGACGCCATCACCTATGAGGCCGCGGTCAGCGAGATCCGCCGCACCGAGGACGACGCGCGCATTGTCTATCGCGACGGCGCCGGTGGCGAGAAATCGCTCACCGCCGACTATGTCGTTTGCACCATCCCGCTGCCGGTCCTCGCCGCGATCCCGGCAGATTTCTCGGCCGATTTCGCCGCCGCGATCCGCGCCGGGCACTCCATCAAGGCCGCCAAGGTCGCCTTCCAGGCGCGCCGCTTCTGGGAGGAGGATGACGGGATCTATGGCGGCATCTCGTGGACCGATCGCGAGATCACCCAGATCTGGTACCCTTCTGCCGGCTTCCAGCGTCCGAGCGGCATCATTCTCGGCGCCTATATCTGGAGCGACGAGATCGGCGAGGCCTTCGGCAGGCTGACGCCGGCTGAGCGGCTGGAGGCGGCGATCGTCAGCGGCGCGAAGCTCCATCCGCAATATCGCAGCGAGGTCGGGCGCGGCGTCAGCGTCTGCTGGGGACGAGTGCCGTTCAGCGAAGGCGCCTGGGCGGAATGGACGCGCGAGCAGCGCGCTACGGTCTACGCGACGCTCAACCAGCCGGACGGGCCCTTCCATCTCGCCGGCGAGCATCTGAGCTACATCACCGGCTGGCAGGAAGGCGCCGTCCTCTCCGCTCATCACGCGATTGCCGCGATCGGCGAGCGGGTGCGGACGAAGAAGACCTGACGGGAGAGGGTCTCGCGCCCTCTCCCGCCGCAGCGAACCTACTCCTGCTTTTCGCGGTAGATGCGCCGGCTCTGGCGATTGTCCGCCTGCTGGATGCGCCGCTGCTCGCGCGCATTGATGTTGCCGTCGGCGCCGGCCCGCGCCTCGCGGTGGGCATTCTTGGCCTGGCCGCGCTCGAGCTCGCCGACGTCGCGGCGGCTCAGCGAGCCGGACCGGATGCCCTGATCGATGCGCTTCTGCTGGTTGACGTTGCGCTGCACGTCCTTCTGCATGCGCTCGCTCGACGCGCTCTCGGGATTGCCGGCGACGCCGTTATGCTTGTCGGCATAGATGCGCCGGCTTTCCTGATTCTGCGCGCCTTGGATGCGCGCCTTCTCGGCGGGCGAGAGATTGCCGTCCTTGAGCGCGTTCGATTCCATGCGGTTGATGCGGGCTTCGCCGTTCTCCAGTCGGGCGGCCTCGCCGGTCGAAAGCTGACCGGATTTCAGCCCCTGCTCGATGCGCTGCTGCTGGTCGACGTTGCGCTCGGTTTCGGAACCGACCGTCTGGGCGAAGGCGCCGCCCGCCAGGGTTAAACTGCACAAAGTAGCCATGAGAGAAAGGCGTGCGATCATCGGTGGTTCCTCCAAAGCGGCGCTTGATCGGCCGCTGGGAGGTGATAGGTCGAGGCGCTCGCGGTCATCCCCCTCGATCGTCTCATGCTCCTTTTTTGCTCACAACTCAGTGCGCACCTCCCACAATTCGGGGAAGAAGCGGATGTCGAGCGCACCGCGTAGATAGGCGACGCCCGCGGTGCCGCCGGTGCCGCGCTTGCGCCCGATGATGCGCTCGACGGTGGTGACGTGGCGGAAGCGCCATTGCTGGAACCAGTCCTCGAGGTCGACAAGCTCCTCGGCGAGCTCATAGAGATCCCAGTACCGCGCGGTATCCCGGTAGATCGCCAGCCAGGCGGCGCGCACGCTCGCGTCGCTGCGGTGCGGCGTCGCGAAATCGCGCGTGAGCAATGCCCGATCGATGGCGAAGCCGCGCCGCGCCAGCAAGGCGATCGTCTCATCATAAAGGCTCGGTGCCTTGAGCGCTGCTTCGAGCCTCGCCAGGAGTTCGCCGCGATCCCGTGCCATCCCCTTGAAGGCGGCGGCGAGATTGTCGGCGCGCAGCTGCGCCGTCGCCGCGCCGAGCTCGTGGAGGACCAGCTTCATCCACAATTCGGTAGCCTGATGGATGATGATGAACAACATCTCGTCATGCTGATCGGAAATGCGGTGCTGGCAATCGAGCAGCTGGTCGAGATGCAGATAGTCGCCGTAGCTCATCGTCGCGGCGAAATCGACATGCGCCTCGCTGGCGGGATCGCGGCGCGGCGTCGCGGTCTTCTTGCTACGGATCGTCGGCTTGCTCATCGTGCGTTTCCCCGCGGGCCATGTCCCTCACCATGAGGAGCCGCCGCTAGGCGGCGTCTCGAATGGCGACGACGCTCAGGACGAGGGGAGATGCGGATGGAAAGCACACCTCATCCTGAGCGAAGTCGAAGGATACTGCCCCAATATCGGCTCGAGGCAACAGCATGACGATCCGGATCTGGCTACTCGCCGCGGCGGTGAACGGTCTTCTCGCCGTCGCCGCCGGCGCCGCCGCGACACATCTTTTCGCCGAGGAGCCGCGCCGCCTCGCGCTGATGACGACCGGTGCGCAATACGCGATCTATCACGCCTTGGCGCTGCTCGCCCTCGCCGCCCTCGCCAGCAAGCCGGGCACCGCGGCGGAGCGCCTCCTCGCCGCCGCGGCCTGGCTCTTCATCGCCGGCACCGTGCTGTTCTCGGCGAGTCTCTATCTCCTCGCTTTGACCGGCATCCACGCCCTCATTTGGATCACCCCCCCCCTTGCGCACGCCGAGCGTCACCAGATCCGCCGGCACTTCCGCGGAGGTCGCCAGCGCGCAGGCAAGCCGTCCCATTCCCGCCGAGGTCTGGATGCCGTAGCCGCCCTGCCCGGCGAGCCAGAAGAACCCCGGCGCAGCGGGATCGAAACCGACGACCGGCGTCTTGTCGGCGACGAAACTGCGCAAGCCCGCCCATTTGTGGGTGATGCGGCGGATCGTCAGGGTCGTCGCCTCCTCGACTCGCGCGGCGGCCGTGGCGATGTCGATCTCGTCGGGCTGGATGTCGCAAGGCGGCATCGGCGTCTCGTCGGCCGGCGAGGCGAGGATGCGACCGGCCTCGGGCTTGAAATAGAAGCTCTCGCCGAGATCGGCGGTGAGCGGCCAGGCGGCGGCGTCGATGCCGGACGGCGGATCGAAGGTGAAGGCGGTGCGCCGCTTCGGCACCAGGCCGATCTTCCTGACCCCGGCGAGATCGGCGATCTCGTCGGCCCAGGCGCCGCCCGCATTGATCAGCACGCGCGCGGCGAAATCGCCCGCCGGCGTGCGCACGTGCCAGAGACCGTCGCGATAGCCGAGCGCGTCGGTCGGCGCGCCGGTGACGATCTTGCCGCCCTTGGCTCTGAGTCCGCGCAGAAACCCCTGGTGGATGGCGTGCACATCCATGTCCATCGCCGTCGGCTCGACCATCGCGCGGGCGAAGCGGTCTCGCCGCAGCACGGGACAGAGCTGCAGCGCCTCATCGATGCCGATCTCGCGCAGCTCCGGTGCCGTCTTCCTGCCTTCGGCGAGCGCGGCGGCGAAGGCCGCTTCCTCGCTCGGCAGCGCCAGCATCATGACGCCGCGCGGCCCGAGCAGCTTATGATCGGTGAAGCCGGCGGGCGGCGCCTCGAGAAACGGCCGCGTGCCGACGCTGAGCGCGCGAATCGGCGGCGAGCCGTAATTCTCGGTGAAGAGCGCGGCCGACCGCCCGGTCGAGTGATAGCCGAGCGCATCCTCCTTCTCGAGGATGGTGACGCTGCCGTGATCGGCGATGAAGAAGCCGGCGGAGGCGCCGGCCATGCCGCCGCCGAGGATGAGAAATTCGCTCATGTGGGGTGAAATTAGCGTAATGCGGAGACGCCGCAACCAGGTTTATCGAAGCTCGGGCATGTCCTCATCAAAGTCCCGCGACATGGTGCCCTCGCGGCGACACGGACCATTGGCCGGCAA
>WNFC01025173.1_pt1 | contig 10149 bp, 8 predicted proteins | sample 5400541 | NCBI WGS metagenome assembly WNFC01 (sample SAMN13153342, study PRJNA577476) | soil metagenome | isolation source: 120 cm saprolite under Douglas fir tree site 2 hole 2 replicate 1 | place: USA:California | collected 2015-04-18 | reverse complement strand
AGGTAACGCCAGATCACATACCAGCCTTCATGATCGTAGTGAGATTGGATGGCCCACGGGCGCTTGCTGGCCTTCGACTCAAGGCAATGATTTGGACGACTTGTCCTCGAACCCCGTCTACACAGATCTGGGAATCGAGTTTGAGCAATGTCTATGTGCCGGACCTTCTCGTAAACGCTGTGCCTGTCAAGCGCCAGTGTTCCGAAGATGCTTACAATAGCGCTGAAGATGTTCATCTGCTCGATGTAGATTTCGACAAACTTTGATAACTCCCGCTCGAGGTATTCGACCGATCGCTTTATTGACGCGATGGTGAGTCCCGGCGGTAAAGCAACCGACTTATCGAAGTCTTGAGATCGAGCCATTGTTCCTCCTGATGTCCTCAATCTCTATTGCTGCGAGTTTGGGAATTGCAGAAATCCCCATTTCGAAATATTCAGGATTGAGTTCTAATCCAACGCTTCGTAATTGCAACGCTTGGGCCGCTGCGATCGTTGAACCCGAACCCATAAAGGGATCAAGAATAGTTCCTTTACCGAGTGGCAGAGCCGCTCTGACAATGTGACGCAGAAAGCTTTGGGGCTTGAGTGAGGGATGCGGCGCAATCTCGTGCTCGCTACGTCTCGTGGGAGACGACTGAATCAAATCCCTGAACGGTTCTTCGTTCGAGATACGCCGTAAGCCACCGGTCTTCCACCTACGTAAGTTATCTTGCACTCGTCCTTCGCATGGCTTGCGGAAAAGACCCCAGGGTTCCCAGCAAGATTTTGGCAAGACAGAAACATTAGGAAATTCCTTATGGGCATTCTTTGGTCGGTCTCCTCCCCGTAGGCGATGTACGACGCGAATAATTTCACCTCGAGGCTCAAAGCCAAGCTCGATGAATGGTGAATACACTAGGTACGATACGAGTGGGTTCGTCGCAATGAACACGTGGGCGCCCGGAACTAAGATTGGATAAGCCGCTTCCGCAAAGTCCGTGAAGAAACGCCTGAGCGCTAGTTTGTCTTTACCAGTTAGCACCGTGAACCGTGGAAGAGGACGGCGCTTTGCGCCATCGAAGGCCGGCGGAAGGCGCCAGACACCACCACGTCCGCGCTTCATCTTATTCAATTCTCTTTCCGTGTATTCGAGAAGTCCATAAGGTGGATCCGTTACTATTGCATGAATTGAATTGAGCGGCTGTTTCTTCATCCACTCAAAGGCGTTCACGTTGTGAATCTCATAGAGATCGGCCTTAACGCTTTTCAGAAAAGGTTGGGAGTCTAACTGAAGTTTCGGAGTGCTCATTGTAATTCCTCAAACAAGATTATGCTTCTAGTCCGAATGAATCGTCGGCGCGTCGGCATGCGGCACAAAGCAACTCCGGCAGCGGGCTTCGTACATACCCTCGCCCCCGACCGCGACGCGTTCTTCAGATTCAAAAGTACGTTGCGTATAGTTGGCTGGCTGCCCGCATTTCATGCAGATCGCATGCGTCTTGGTGATGTACTCGGCGATGGCGAGCAGTTGCGGCATCGGTTCCCAGGGTTTGCCGGTGTAATCCTGATCGAGACCCGCAATTATCACTCGGACGCCGCGCTCAGCGAGTTCGTTTACGATCGGGATAAGTTCATTGTCGAAAAACTGGGCTTCGTCGATGCCAATAACCTGCGTATCCGGTTCGATCCTGGCGCGGATGTCTTCCGAAGTCCGCACGAAGTCCGCACATTTGCTGATTCATGTCTAATCTCAGAGTGCGAGACGATGTGATCATTCGAAAAGCGGGAATCGATGTCAGGCTTGAAGACCTGGATCTTCTGACGCGCAATCTTGGCGCGCCGCAGACGGCGAATCAGCTCTTCTGACTTGCCGGAGAACATCGACCCGGCTATCACTTCGATCCAGCCGACGGTTTGGCGCGTGGGACCGGGGTGCTCGCTCCGGTTTTGAATCTCAATTTCTTCAGGTTCGTTGGTTCGGATCATCGTTGCTGTGGTGCCCATATGTCGCGTTGATTGCTCTCTCTTCGCAAATTATTTCCAACGTTGATGCAGTCTAATTCAAACACGTTCAATTGCCAAAACCGCCCGCGACAAGAGACCAAACCGATCCACGAAACCACACTAAGCAACACTAAGAAGACTCTTGTTTCGATTCAGTTCGTGTGAATTCGTGGATCGCTTTACTTCTTTTTCCCAAAGCCGCCGCCGCTTGGCGTTTCGATGCGCACTCGATCGCCAGGCTCCAGGTTCCAGCTTCCTTTTGAGGTTAACTTTTCTTCGCGGCCGTCGTGGCGAATGATCCACGCGCGACCGACTTCACCGTCGGCGCCGCCGTGCAGTCCATAAGGCGCGCGCTTGCGCCGATCAGAAAGCAAAGACATGCGCGCGGGCGCGAGCGTTTCGATCTCGCGAACCGAGCCGTCGCCGCCTTTATGTTTTCCTTTTCCACCTGAGCCTTTGCGAATCCGGTATTGCCGCACGCGCAGCGGATAAGCGTACTCAAGCGCCTCCGCCGGCGTGTTCAGACTGTTCGTCATATGCGTGTGCGTCGCGTTCATGCCGTCCTGCGCGGGCCGGGCGCCCATGCCGCCGGCGACGGTTTCGTAGTAAGAAAACTCTGCGCCGGTACGCGGATCAATGCCGCCAATCGTGAGGTTGTTCATCGTGCCCTGGCTCGCGGCCGGGATTCGATCGGGAATTGCCTGGGCGAGAGCCTTGAAAACCACATCGACGACGCGCTGTGACGTCTCAACATTTCCGCCGGCAACTGACGCCGGATGCGCGGCGTTGACGACCGTGCCTTTCGGAGCGATTACTTCGATCGGTTCCATCAGACCGGCGCTGGCCGGAATGTCGCCGCCGACCAGACAGCGAAAAACGTACGAGACGGCCGAGGCGGTAATCGCTTCGACGGCGTTGACCGCGCCGGAAACTTGCGGAGCGGTGCCAGTGAAATCAACGAGCGCACGATTGCCTTTGATCGTGACGCGCACGCGAATGGGAATCTCGTCAGCGCTGATGCCATCATCGTCGAGCGCGTCTTCGGCTTTGTAGCTGCCGTCAGGAATCGAAAGAATTGCCCGGCGCATCATCCGCGACGAATAGGATATCAAGTGCGCGGCGTACTCGCGCGCCTCTTTCGCGCCGCGACGTTCGACAATTTCAAGCAGACGCGCCGCGCCGGTTTTGAGTGAGCCAATCTGAGCTTCGAAGTCCGCGCGGCGTTCGTTGCTGCTGCGCACGTTGGCGAGAATCAGTTTCATTAAGTCTTCGCAAAGCTCGCCCCGGCGAACGATGCGAATAGGCGGAATGCGCACGCCTTCGCCGTAGATGTCCGTGGCCAGGCCCATCGATCCCGGCGTCGCGCCGCCGATGTCGGCGTGATGCGCGCGATTCGCAACGAAGAAAAGCGGACGGGTGACCGACGACGGGCGACCGGAAGACCGCTTTTTCTCTGCCGTCTTCGGTCTGCCGTCGCCGGTCCTTTCCGCCCCGGGCCGATCTCAACTTCGCTCAGTGCTGCCGCCACTGCCATCGGCATTGAGCCGAGATGCACCGGCATGTGATCGCCTTGCGCAATCACGCGACCATCTTGATCAAAAACAGCACACGAGTAATCGCGCCGCTCTTTGATGTTGGGCGAGAACGACGTGCGCCGCAGCGCCGTGCCCATCTCTTCGGCCACCGAAGTGTAGAGCGCGCGGTATATTTCAAGAGTTGTCGGATCGAACTTAGTCATAAGGATCTAAAAACGCAGAGGTCGCGGAGGAAATCCTTCGCGTCCTCTGCGGATTCCTCTGCGTCCCTCTGCGGTTAATTTCCGGTTTATTACACATCAATAATCACATTTCGGAAGCTGTCTAAGCTGGCCGTCACACGACCGGGAATCAACGTCGTCGCCGAATACTCGACGACGATGCAAGGTACGCGCAAGCGAGCGCCGGCCGGCAACTCTTCTCGGCGATAGACAGCCGCGCGAATCCGCTTTCGTTCGAAATAGCTTTCAGCCAGACCGTGCGGCTTTGCAAAACTCCTTCCGCCCGATACTCGGGAACGACGCGCTTTCGATTTCTCGACCACGCCAATGGATCGCACGCGCGCGCCGACAATTTCTATGACGTTCTGCTCTTGCGCATAACCGTAGCGGGCATGATGAGCCCGATGAAAGGCGCCGGCAATGTCTCCCGAGGTTTGTTTGATTTCGATTTCGAACGATTGCCCCTTGTATCGGACGGCCAACGATCGTTCGTTTCGTTGCTTGCTTTCCGAAAAGCCTTCGTGACGCAAAGTCGCCCGCGCCTGCATCTCCATTTCGCGAAAGACGCGGCCTAGTTTCTCTTCGGTTCCAGGCCCGGCCGCGAGCATCACGGTGCGGCTTTGATCTTTGACGACATCAGCGGTGACGACCCCAATCGCCGACAGCGCGCCCGGCGATGATGGCATCAGCACGCGCGGAATGCGTAAACTTCGCGCCAGCTCGACGGCATGCAAACCACCCGCGCCGCCGAATGGCACCAGGGTGAAATCGCGAGGGTCGTGACCACGCTCGACGGAAATGTGACGCAGCGCGCGCTCCATATTCGTGTTCACCACGTCGAGTACGCCTTGCGCTGCATCCTCCGCGCTGACCTTCCGGTTCGCAGCCACGCTCATTTCACTGGCGAGTTTCTTGAGGACCGCAAACGATCGAGCTTCATCGAGTTTGAATTCACCACCCAGCAAAGTGGCGCCGGGAAAATGACCCAGCACCACGTGCGCATCAGTGACTGTTGGCAGGAATGATTTGCCATAGCACGCGGGCCCGGGATCGGCGCCCGCGGATTCGGGGCCGACGCGCAAACTTCCGCCTTCGTCGACGCGCGCAATCGATCCGCCGCCCGCGCCGACCGTGTGGATGTCCATCATCGGTACGGCTACGGGAACGCCGGCCACGATCGCTTCGTTGGTCAGGCGCATTCCCTCTCGATCGCACAGCGCCACGTCAGTCGAAGTTCCGCCCATATCGAATGTGATGATGTTCTCGATACCTGCGGATCGTGCCGCGCTCAGCGCGCCGACAACGCCGCCGGCCGGCCCCGACAAAATCGTCCGCACCGGTTCTTCAGCCGCAACGTCCGCTGAGATGCTGCCGCCGGATGATTGCATCACGCGCAACTTGAAACTTGAGACTTGAAACTTGAGACCTGGCTTCGTGAGACGCTTGAGATACTTGCCCATCAAGGGCTGGAGATAAGCGTTAACCGCAACAGTTGAAGTGCGCTCGTACTCTCGGTATTCAGGCAGAATCTCGTGAGAAACCGAAAGCGGAACGTCGAGTTCTTTCAACGCGTCAGCAATTCGCTGTTCGTGGTCAGGGTGAGCGAAAGAAAATAGCAGCGAAATGGCAATCGATTCCGTCTGGGCCTGCTTCAACTTCTCCACGAGCATCTTGATCTCATCTTCACTGAGTGGTTCAAGCACTTCGCCGGAAGCCACAACGCGTTCGCGGGCGCCGAACCTTAGTTCGGAAGGGACCAACGGCGGCGGCTTCACGGCGTTCAGATTGTAAAGTTCAGGCCGCGCCTGGCGCCCGATCTCGATCACATCTTCGAAACCCGAAGTGGTCACCAGCGCCGTGCGCGCGCCGCGGCGCTGCAGCAACGCATTCGTGCCCACGGTCGTGCCGTGCACGACTTCAATCTGAGCCGGATGCGTCCCTGCTGCTGCCGAAACTCGCTTCAGACCTTCGGTGATCGCACGTGAAGGATCGTCCGGTGTCGAGGCAAGTTTAAAGATGCGCCACTGGCCGCCGGCGGCGAAAACAAAATCTGTGAACGTGCCGCCCGTGTCCACGCCGACGCGGACGCTGGCCGTTTTCCTGTTCGTTCTTCGGTTCACAATCGGTGATGTCGACTATCGAACGTTTAACCGACCGCTACCGCAGGTCGTTTTGGACAAGAGCAGCCAACTATAGACACTGGCCGTTTTGTTGACAAGACGCTCAGAACTGGTTATATAGACCGCGCTCTCGCCAAATTGAATCGACCTAAAGGAGCCGACGATGAAACTCTTTCTCCGGCATAACACCGCGCTCGTCTTTGCGTTGTTAGTTGCGTGCGTGATCGGATGCAAATCCACCAGCTCTTCAACCTCCAAGACCAGCGAAACCTCCACCTCCACCAAGACGACGAGCAGCACGACCAGCACCACAAAAACCGCGCCGCCCGATATCGCCGGCAACTACAGCGTAACCGGCACTAACCCCAACGGCAGCGCCTACAAGGGTGAGCTGGAAGTGATCAAGCACGGCGATGTCTATCAATTTCGCTGGAGCGGAGGCGCGACATACGACGGGATCGGGGTGCAACTCGGAGACGTGATCGCCGTGGCATTTACGACCGGCGAGAACGGCAAGGGTTGCGGCGTCGTGGACTACACAATCGCGGATGACGGCGCCACGCTCGACGGCAAGTGGGGATACTGGGGCACCGACGAAGGCGGTACCGAAAAGGCGAAGCGGACTAGCGGCTCCGGAATGATCGGCGAATACGACGGCACCGGCACCAATCCCGATGGCAAGCAATACAAAGTGCAAATCGCCATCGCGCCGGCCGGCAGTGGTTACAAATTCTCGTGGAGCAACAACAGCGAAGGCTTCGGCATAAGACGAGGCGACAACGTCGCGGTCGGCATCGGCGGCGCGCGCTGCGGCTTTGTGTCTTACGAAGTTAAGTCTGACGGAACGCTCGACGGAGTGTGGGGCGGCTACGGGAGCGAGAAAACCGGGACGGAGAAAGCGACCAAGCAGTAGGAATCAACCACGGATAAACGCGGATTAGCACAGATAAGCGAAATGTTCTTGAGCTCTCGCATTCTTTCTTATCTGCGTAGATCTGTGTTCATCCGTGGTTACTTGATCTTCTCCCAGCAACCACTTTCATTCGATTGCCGAGCAGCGTCCAGCACCAGCTGCGTTCGATAGCCATCTTCAAATGTCGCCGCACCTTCCACTGTCGGGCGGCCGGCGCGCAAAGCTTCGACGATTTTGCATGAGAACGAAGTGAACCCGCGCGCCCAGTTATTATCTCGCATCCCGCCGGCAAGCTCGCCCGGATCAGTTTCGACTCGTTTCCATTCGCCGTCGCCTACACGCGACTGCCACAGCGAGTTGTCTTCGATCATGTATGCGCCGCGCTCGCCGAAGATTTCCAGACGATGCTCCGGCTTTCCCGCCTCGACCATCGAGAGCGAAGCGTTTCCGGTTGCGCCCTCAGTCAATTCGCTATCGGCAAATCGCAAAAGCAGATTCGCTTCGTCGTCCGTAGTCACCGCACGCATCCTGCCGGTTTCATCCTTGCGCTGCCGCACATGCGTAGCGAGGTTGCAAAAGACCTCGGAAACTTCAGCCCCGAGCAACCAGCAAAAGCCGTCGATCGTATGCGAGCCAATCGCGCCCAGTGCCCCACCTCCCTGCTTGATGTCCGACCACCAGTTCCAAGGCCAGTCGGGATCGGCGCGCGAATCAGCGCGCAGGATCAACCTCACGTGTCGCACCTTGCCGATGTCCCCGCGTTGGACGAGCTCGCGCATCTTGATCCGACCGGGCAGAAAGCGCAGCTCGTGATCGACTAGCGCCGGCACGCCGGCTTCGCGAGCACGGTCAGTCATGCGTCGCGCCTCGCCCGCACTCATCGCCATGGGCTTTTCGCAGAGCACAGCTTTGCCATGATCGAGCGCGGCGAGTGTCATCTCGCAATGCGTCACCACGGGCGTGGCGATACTAACCAGATCGAGATCATCGCGAGCGACGAGCGCGCGCCAATCATCTTCGACGTGGTCGATTGCGAACTCGCGCGCAACCTCTGCCGCACGTTCGCGATGCGCGCTGGCAATCGCCACAATCTTCGCGCCTGCGCAGGCTTTGAAGCCCGGAATCTGTGTCGTGCGCGCAAAACCAGCGCCAATAATTCCAATGCGAATGGTCCTGTCAGCAGTCATCTATCCTGTCCTCGCTAAGGTCGGTATGTTAGCTGGCCGCGCCGCGAAACGCTTGAGTGGCGTTGATGTAATCTTGATGCAGGCTGATCTCTGCAGTCGCGCGCTCAGGCGGCCACGCGAGCTCTTCCGCCAGCAGCGCTGCGGCGCAAGCCACGGCGCTTTGACCCTGATCCTGACTGAATCCGAGTAACGTGCGCCGCAACAGAAAATCAACGAGTCGTACACATTGCTCCGTGCGCGCGGCGAACACAACCTGCGCCGCGACATCGGGCGTGTATGGCGAAAGAGGTTCGCGCAAATGCTCACCTGAAGCGGCGAGTTGAATGACCTGGCTTGCCCGGCTGCCATAGAGTTCGAAAAGATGCGTGATAGTTTCGATCGTTAATCCGGATTTTGAAAAATCCGAGGGCCTCGCGTCTCTGCCCGCACCGGGGAGAGGCGCGGTAGCCGTCACGCATGGCGCGTTCATATTGAGCTTAGCGCATACCGCGTCAACTACATCTTCGGCTATGGCGCGATAACCTGTAATTTTTCCGCCCAGCACGGAAATCAGGTTGTGAGCGCCTGTATCCGCTCCGTCCGCGATGCGGTGCCGGCGCGAAATGGACGATTTTGATCCTCTTTCTTTGACCAACGCGCGCACGCCGGCGTTACTGAAATAAATTCGCGTGGTATCGAGCGTGGGAAAATATTCCGTGACGGAACGCAGCACGTAACCAACGTCTGCTGAAGTTGCCTGAGCCGTCGCTGGGTCGCCATCAAAATCCGTGTCGGTCGTTCCGATCCAACTATAACCGAGCCACGGGATCACGAACATCAAGCGACCATCAACGCGAGAAAAGACGACGACGGCTCGATTCGTAACCGGCGGGCAGGCAATGTGTACACCCTTCGTCGTGCGGATTTGCGTGGCCTTGCCGGGCCCGGCTAATTTGCCGGCTACGCGATCAAACCAGGCGCCGGAAGCGTTGACGACGACGCGGCTCTCGACGCTGACTTCCGTCCGATCATCACTTAACAAATCGCGCAATCGGACATCGTGAATCACATCGCCCGGGTAAAGTGCACCGGTGACTTCGGTATAGTTGAATGTTTGCGCACCGTGTTCGCGGGCATCGATAATGTTTTCCAGACACAGTCGCTCAGGCGAATTGGCCTGTGCATCGAAATAAACCATCGCTCCCTGTAAGTCTTGCCGGCACAAGTTTGGCTCCATCTCCCCGAGTTCTGCGGTTGAGAGAAAACGATGGCGCGGCAGGCTCTTGTCATAGCTCAATAAGTCGTAAAGCGTCATGCCCAACTTCATTTTGCAGCGGTGAAAAAGACTGCTACCGTAAAACGGCATGATGAACTCCAGCGGTTTGACCAGATGCGGCGCGATGCGCAGGAGCGTTTCCCGCTCGCGCAAGTCCATCCGCACGAGGCCAAAATCAAGCATCTCCAGATAGCGCAAGCCGCCGTGGATCAAGCGCGTCGATCCGGCAGTTGTGCCGCTGCCGAAATCATGTTTTTCAAACAGCGCGACCCGGAGACCGCGAATCGCTGCATCGCGGGCTATGCCGGCGCCGATGATGCCGCCGCCGATAACCACGACATCGAAGCGCTCGCCAGCGAGGGCCGCGAGCCTGGAAGTAGGGATTGGCGGAACGGACATAGGGAAAGTCCGGTAGTGTAGACGAAAACCTGGCCGCGTTCACGCGGCTTTCCCGAAAGGTTGCTAGACTCAGCCCTTTTAAGGGCTGGTAAGAAAACGGAGGAGAGAATCAGAGGACGCTTTAGCGTCCTTCCATCACCGCTTCAGCAATGCCACCTCTACGCAGCCGTAAAACGGCTGGTCTAGCGGGGTCCCCAGCGCGGCAGCCGCGCTGGGGTGCTCTTGTAACCCTTCGGGAAAGCCGTCTGAAGACGGCTACAACCAGGTGTCAATCATGACTCGATACATTGGCGCAGTTGACCAGGGCACGACGAGTACGCGTTTTATCGTTTTCGATCACGCGGGGCGAGAGGTGGCGCGTCATCAACTGGAACACGCGCAGATTTTGCCGCAAGCAGGTTGGGTGGAACATGATGAATTGGATTGATGTTAGTTGATGAAGTATCCCGCCGCCGATCCGTTTTCATCGACCGGCTCGCCGGCTCTCTCAACGCACTCATTCTCGGCGGAGAATCCATTGACTTGCAATCGCAT
>WNFC01010805.1_pt1 | contig 10150 bp, 7 predicted proteins | sample 5400541 | NCBI WGS metagenome assembly WNFC01 (sample SAMN13153342, study PRJNA577476) | soil metagenome | isolation source: 120 cm saprolite under Douglas fir tree site 2 hole 2 replicate 1 | place: USA:California | collected 2015-04-18 | reverse complement strand
TTGTTGCAGTAAGAAAGAGACGACTTGACCAAGACCGAATGAATCGCAATCGAAAGAGAGGAAAATACGCCGTAAAGCAGACTTCTAGGTGATGGAATTGATGAGTCAGGGAGGTTGCCTTCAGGTATGACGCCGATGAAAAATCCGATAGTGACGATCATAGCTGCGAAAGTGACACGGGTAGCCTGTCGTGGGTGAAATCTGGCAGGAGTAACAGCGATAGTCAAGGGTAAGACCAAGCCTCTTGCAATCTTCGGAGGGCTGAGATTGAGCTGGGCAACTCGGATGAGAAAATGGTGATAATTACCTGGAAAAATGTTGCCTCCACTTCTCGAAGACAGAGGGTGTTGAACACGAGTCCGACTATGTTGATTGCGACAACCGGGAAGAGTTTTAGAGCCGTGTGCCAATCCCAGCATGGAATCTGTATTCTAGAGGATAATAGGGTAGCTGCATGAAGAAGGATGACCGCTAGGACGAGTTGAATAAACAGGAAGAGAAGCGGGAGATCAGGCGAGGAGGTGAGCACTGCCTTGTTCCTTTCGAGGCGGAGGGGTATCGGGTCAGGGAATGCTAAGCAAGCGAGTCTACGGAGGAGCGTACACAAAGACCATCTAAGGGAGATAAGCGCAAAATAATGGAGGGAAATGGCAAATGGACATACGACAAGAGCCGCAAACATATAAAATGAGACGACAGCTGCCACCCGCAATGGCGAGGGATGCTTGACACTTGAGTCCATGGTTCGTGGAAGCAGAAAGGAAGCAAGGGGAAGGGATTGGAGGTTGGGAGACCTAAGGTGGAAACGGGCGCATAACGAGGAATATGAGAAGTCGAGGGGGCGTGATGGTGGCTGGAATATCGTTATCAAATGCCACGAGAAAGGGGGGGGAAGGAAGTTTCTCCGGATGATTGGTGTTGTGTTGTGTTGCTGGAGAGTTCAGTTACGCTTGTCGTTGAGTTACCAAACTCGGCGCAACCATTACATCGCGGCTCCACTGACACAATAGAAACACAAATTTGCTACTTACGTTTGCTAGAAATGGCTGGGAATAATGTACTCTGACTCCTATCCGTTGAGGGACAGGGGGACGTAGGGAAGGTGTTTGTATGCAAACTGCTGTCGAAAAGGGCGCGCCGTCCCAAGTCCGCTCTGCTGATCACATGTATCTCATACCGTGCCGCGTCAGGCACGGGCGCAACAGCATCCGAAAGTAGTAATAGCGTTGGCGGGCTTCCCACAATCCTTCAACGTAGCTTCAACGCTATGGGAATGATGGTGGCCCAGTCTGGTATAAAAAAAGCTAAGCGGCGACTTCATGAGAGAAAGCTGTTAAATATGGTAAGACTCTATTCTATGTATGGAGGTCACCGTCGCGCGAGCCTCAGGGGGCCATAGAAAGATCGGTGCATGCGCGGGTAAATACTTGTTCAGGATGAATGTCAACGCCCGTTATTGAACCTGACCCCCTCACGACAGGGGTGAATAGAACCCGGGGTACGCTGATGCAGAGGCGCAGAGGACGTGAGAGTTATCAAGAGAAGAGAGAAGAAGGCGCGAATCTAAGATTGCATCCAAAGATTCAAACGTTTTCTTTCAGCAGGGACTCGGAGACACTGAGGGACCAACCAACTCAAAGCTTTGTAGCAAATCATGAATACGTACGCACGAGTTCGGGGGGATAGTTATCGAAGGAGGAGAGTTAGGTGCAGGAGAGGATAACCTTGTTAAGGGCACGGGACGGGCTTCGAGAATGATGTTTAAGAGACTCCATTACCTTTTTACAGGGAGATACGGAATACAGTCTGCATGCGCGTGCAGATGGGTTGTAACCACAAGAGCCATCCGGGAACATCAGACAAGCCAGCAAGCACTACTGACGGTCGAAATGATTACTCAAGAGTGTGACACCATTGGTGGGCGTGGGGATTTTTGGGACGAGAGACAAAGGTCATGACATAACTTAGAATGATGTCGGTGGCATTCCAAAACGTCTCCTTGGCAGGAACGCTCACATCCCCCGAGGAGAGTTAGAATTTTGATCAACCAGAGATCAAGCTCCGCCGTCCTCAGGCTCTGCAATTAAGGTGTATGCAGAATCAGCCACGGCGGCAATAGCGTGTTCTTCCCACAGCGACGAGATCTTCTCAACTTGACGTGCCAGTGACGGATGTGGGAGCAGCAAGCAAGTGAAGTGGCAGAATACGGCATCGGTGGCGTAGATAACGTTGGAGGTGTCCTTGCTGGCCAGTGATGAAGCTGCGTGATTGCGCGACTTCGGCATTTTGGGGAGGAGGTAACAGTGAAGCGGGGATTGTAGGCAACGGGTCGAGAAGGGAGAATTTGCCCAGCGACTTCGTAGCAAAAATGACACGATGAGGGGACGCTGCGAGACTTCGCTGCTCGTTTTTGAGGGGTAGGAATGGGAGGCGTCGTTTCGAGGGTCAACACGGCGGGGCCGCCAGGGGTTCACTTCTTTTAACCCCATTCGGTCACCCCCTGGCTACTCTGTATGCCTCCACCTGGAGACTTCAAAAACATTTAATGATTGAAGACTTGTTGCTAGATTGGTAGTCACCCACCTCCACAACTTAATAGGATGCTGGCATCAGCAAATTTTTCAATGCAGCTAGCATCAGGAAAAGTTGAAAATACTTTTTAATACTTTTTTCACTTTTTTTACTCTTTTGTAAAAGAGTAAGGTCCTCTACTTTCCTCTACTTGTCAAACTACCTTTTGAACTGGTCTCAAAAGTACATACACTATCACAAGTAAATTCATTTCAACCTTTCTTGTATCAAAAAGCCCCTACTTTTTTCAAAAATGTACTTTCTTTACTTGCCACAAGTTAAAAAAGTTAAAAAAGTATTTTCAACTTTTCCTGATGTAGCTGAGCTGGTGATGATTTCGAAACTCAACGTGGTCACGTCATAGACGAATGTGGCATCCTTTTGAGAGGAAGGGACAGGAAGCTACGTGCAGAGTTAGGCACCCGCTCTCTTGAAGTGCTCGCTCGGTGCGTCATTGGGTTGGGAGAAGATCGGCTATCTGTCAGATAGATGGTTCCGATAGCTTCGAGCGCCGAAGAAAACACCTGTCGCAATGAGAACGAATGAGGCCAGAGCCAAAGGTACGTGATCAGGGCTGTGAATTGAACAGGTGGCGCAGGCGAAGCTTGGTAGGCGATGGAGTTCGGTGGCGTTGACATCTTGCAAAAAATCGAGCTTTGGCAGGCCTCGGCAACAGTAGAGGAATGGTGCGTACAAGGCGGCATAGGAGCGCACACGGATAGCCAACATCTTGTTCATAATGACCTCGATGACCCCGTGCTCATCTTTTCGCGCCTCTCGTTGGCCGCAATTGTCTGAGCTCGATCGTAAGTGCAAGACAAATAGGAGCCATGCCGAGTGCGCTTGTGAGATCATCCCTCGAGGTCGCGTGCGCATCCTTGCAGGCGCTCAATACGTGGCGATAAGACGGCAAAATTATGATGCGATCTTCAGAGTGAAAGCTGTAAGTTACGAGACGCCGTGATACAGAAATATGTCGTCTTCACTCATGGGCGACCTGGAGGTCGGGATTGGGAAAAGTTGTCTCAATCGCGAGATGCATAGCCTCTCAAGGACCAGCTGAGGTTGCACTATGAGGCGGCTAGTATCAAACGACCATCTCGACTTTCTGCCTATCTGTGAGGCCATGCCTGTAAGCCGACTCTCTATACGACTGCGGAAACCTTCCACAGTCCCGAGGACTACGGGGCATAGCACGAGCATGGTGAGGACATGGCCGTAAGACCACTAGCGGAGTATGGTTGGCGAAGTAGGACGCCTGGAATGTAGGAACTCGCGGCGTGGCGCTCGATGCGGATAAGATGTAGACCAACAAATGGAGTGGAGCGTTCGGGAAGGCCGTCGATATAGGGAGTAAGGCGGGCTGAGGATGGAGGGCGGACACAGATGGTCTGAGCTACAGTTTCTCCGAGTCGGGAGATGGTCGTGGAGGGGTGCGAGGGGTGCGAGGGGCAGGGATGGTTGGATCTAAAAGCAAAGGAAAGCTTTTCCAGAGGGTTCAACCTGACAATGTTTCGGAGCAAGGATCTTTGGACGAGAACTGGTGTATGTGCATTCTATCCATTGGCCTGTAGGATCCGTACGATTACATAATCTGAACCGAACCGTACTGTCTGATATTGTCCGACAATATATACGCAATAAGGTGCAAACGATAGGACATCATGGAGTCCCAAACTGTTCGACCGCCCATTGGTAGATGTCACCTACTCGTCAACCTTGGCAAGTGCGATACAGCGCTCATAGCGCCCATCCACTGCGCCTTCCCTGCTTGAACGCCACGCGCTGTTTGCCCCATGATCCGGTGTCAATCGACAAGCGCCGCTTTCTCTTTCTCCCGCGCTTGCCAGTCGTTGCTCTCAGGCTTGTCACCCTTGACTTTGCCAAGTGCTTCCATGTCAGCATGTCGTGCAGGTGGTTGAACCTGGGCTTGGTCTGTCGCCTTGACCCACGTGTAGAACCTATAACAAGGCAATTAAAAGAGCCCACCTCATCAATGGCAAGGAGCCTACGCTGTACCGCCAAGAATAGCCATAAGGGAAATCATGCGGTTACTGCAACATATCCTAGCGTGAGAGGGGATGATGACACAGTGGAGCGGATGCCTTACCGGGATAACACATCCTGGAATAGCCAAACCCCCAAAAGTGTTTGTATTACGGAGCGAGCAGCCTGGTGAGCAACAGCGTGAATTTCACGACAAGAAGTGTGATGGACGGGAACGCACACTTGAAAACATGTGTGTGATGGGACTCGTCACTTTGATGCTCAGTAATCCTGCCACGCAGAGCAGAAATCCGAAAGTGCCAGTCACCAGGCTCCCCGAAATAAAAACGTCCACATTCCATTCCGAAGTCGTACTCAATTCCACCACCTTTGCAGGTTCTCCATGAAGCAACACAAATGGGGCAAGCAGCATCGCAGAACCTGCATTCGTCCAATATGCAAGTTGGATGGTCGAGTTGTTGCAGTAAGAAAGAGACGACTTGACCAAGACCGAATGAATCGCAATCGAAAGAGAGGAAAATACGCCGTAAAGTAGACTTGTATGTGATGGAATAGCTGAGACAGGGAGGCTGCCTTCGGGTATGACACCAACGAAAAATCCGATGGTGACGATACCAGCTGCGAGAATGACACGGGTCGCCTGTCGTGGGTGAAACCTGGTGGGAGTAACAGCAATCGTTAAGGGCAGGACCAAGCCTCTTGCAATCTTGGGAGGACTGAGATTGAGCTAGAGGATGCGGATCAGAAACGGTGATACGGACCTGGAAAAATGTTGCCTCCACTTCTCGAAGACAGAGGGTGTTGAACACGAGACCGATTATGTTGATTGCGACAACTGGGAAGAGTTTCTTCGCAGTAGACCAATCCCATCGTGGGATCTCTATTCTATCGGAGAAGGCAGTGGCGACATGAAGGAGGAAGACTGCGATGATGAGTTGAAGAAATAGGAAGAGGAGTGGGAGGTCAGGGGAAGAGTTGAGCACAGCCTTGTTCCTTTGGGGACGATGGAGCGTCGGGTCAGGGAAAGGGAAGCAAGCAAGGCTAGGGAGAAGCGTACACAAAGACCATCTAGGAGAGATGAGCGTCAACTGAAGTGAAGGGACGAAGCCAAAAATAGACGACATACGACAAGAGCAGCAAACATATAGAACGAGACGACGGTGGCCACGCGCAACGGGGAGGGACGGTTGCCAGTTGAATCCATGATTGGCTGGAAGGAGGGGGAGGAGGAAGGTGAGGGCAAGGGTTGGGGGAAGGGAGGACTAAGAAGGACGCGGGCGCATGAGGAGAGGATTTGAGGGGCAGGCAGGTGCCCCAGCTGGTAGGGAAGCGTGACGGTGGCTGGGGGGAGATAGAGACGAATGCGGATGAGCGGTCAGCCATGGGCGCCATAGGCGTGATGCCGTGACCGCGAGTGACCGGGCCCGGAATCTGAGATGGGAAATATGCACCCGAGACTGGAAGTAGATTCAGATTCTGTGATCCGATCATCTTATCCTTTGGTCAACTTGGTGGCGACCTCATCCCCGAAATGAATGGTTCTGGTTCTGGTTCTGGTTATCTTGGACCGTCCTTTTAAGGGCATGGGTTGACGCTGTCGCTGTCTCCGTGCGGAACTCGTCACGGGCATCATCACCATCATCATCATGGGCCAGAAAGCCCCCATCCCCGACAACTCCGACTCTCGTCTCGACTTTCGCATCGAATCCCCTCACATCAGCCCCTATTGCCTCCCTTATAGACGTCGCAGGTTACTGATTAGTTTCACCCTTTCTGCTCTCCTTCTCGTCTCAGCGTCCTATGTTTGCTTCTTCCGACCCCGACCTCTTCTTGATGTATCTCAAAACCCCGTCCCCCAGTTATCTGCTGCTTCAAGTTCAACATGGAACAGAATGTCCGCTCTTCTTGGTCCCCCTACGGACCGCTTCAGAGGTTCGCCAGCGTCACGCTACCACTGTTTTTCCGTTGCCACATCGCACATGCTTTCTCAGATAACCTCCGTAACGATACAAAGTACATAACGTCATGGATCTCGGCCGGATGGAGTTAGTGTCCTGTCCTCTTTATCTCTCTTTGTTTGTTTGCTTACGACTCGTCTATCCAGCCAACGATGTCATGACCTACGTGGGTTCCTTTTCTCGTCCCTCGTTCCCGAGTTGATTCGATTTGTCCAGGGAAACCTCATTTATCTAGCTCTAATCACCGAACGTGTACCCATCGTTGGCCCATTCACTCCTTCTCACGTCATTGGCGCTGGGGAGATCCTCTTCAGTGAAGTGTTTGACATCGACTATTTAAGTGAAAGAATCCGTATGCCTGTACTTGAATGGAGCGAAGTCAAGAATTACACCAGCCCGGAAATTGAGGACATTGGCTGCTGGAGCGTTTGGCAAGCTGTTAAGACTCACGAGTCGCGGCCTCGAGGGACCAATGCTATGTCCCTTCAAGGCCTCGGTAAGCAAACGCATATTTTCCATCAAGCAGTCGAGACATTGATCTACCATCGTGGACAGACATCTCTTTTACTGCTGGCCCTACGTCGCTCCAAAAGTTCCAAGGGTACGAACATGATCCACATGCGCTTTTCTGGAAAATCGCCTCGCTTCTCTATTCACCCGGCAGAGAGGAAAGCTTGGTAGCGCCTCAACCATCTGAGATGCACGGCGCTCTATTACCCCCAGATGAGCATTTGGCCTGCTTCGACTATTTGTATTACGTCTGCGCCGACACCGTAAGTTACTTGACCCCTCTGCCATTATAACTTCTCAACCGCATGATAACAGTCTTTCGAGTATGGTTACGACCTTAGCCCAGCGTGGCGATTTGTCGTCAAGCATTTTCGTTGGACACACCGGCTTCAAACCATTAGTGACGAGTACGTGCGGCGTGTTCTCCAGGTCCCCCATCACGAACCTATCCCCCCCGTGAGCATTACTCGTTTACAAGTCACAGATATTTTCTCGGCTTATCATGACATTCTTCAAGTATATTGCCATCCATGCCCGCCGAGCCGATGACTTTATCGCGTATTGCAACAATCGGCCTAAGGAGGAATGCTTCCCCTCAATCGCTACCTACCAACGCCGCATCGAAGAAATTCAAGAGGAGACACGCGAGCGATTGGGCCTCATCCCACAGCATGTTATTGTGCTCAGTGATGAACGAGATCCCTCGTGGTGGGATTCGATTCGTACCCAGGGCTGGTACATGATCGACCATGGTGCAGAAGATACGATCCACAAATACGGTACATGGTGACTTGCTTTTTTCTGTCTTCCTTTCTGATTACACGTCTAACGAACGCGTAGGTATCCTGTTCTCATTGATGCCGTCATTCAGTCGTCAGGTATCGGTCTGATCGGCCAAGATGGATCAACGATGTCTCTTTTGGCAGGACGCCGCGTCCAAGACTGGCATAATGGCGTGTTCAAAAACGTCAAATGGGGAACACCAAATGCCGATGACCACTAATGATGATGGACCGAGATGCTTCGCGGGTCCCATCACAGGCTTGTCCACTTGAACTTTATATGACGATTGGTGTACTGTAAACCTCGGACATGCTTGTTTTATTGCCGCAGACAATTCGAAAAGAATTTTGGACATACGTCCTCAGCTAAATAAGTATAGACTCACCACGCTGCACGGCTGTATGATCTTTTTGTGACTGAAGACTAGAGCCGCATTAGAGTCGACTCACGTACAAGCCTTCAATTGCCTCCGGTTTGGAGGCAGTGATCGTACAGCAGACTCCGATCGTCCGCGGACATTTGCTTGTGGGCCTTCATTGACCCACATGAAAGCCGGCAATGGCAATGGCCGTGGCCGTGGTCACAGAAGTCATGCCTTTCACAGGCTTTTCAAGTTGTCTCGACACGGGAGTCGAGTTAAGACGGATATGAGGACTCTTGACGCAACTTGAATGTATAGTCGGAGAGGTGGCCGCCAGGCCCCCAGACTACTACCAGCGGTCTGCGATATGTGTCTGTGCCCGGGTCCCCGCACTTTGGACTTTGAATCGAGTTCCACGCAGATCAATGGCAGCATGTTTACGTGGTAATACACATTCAGAAGACCCCGGTGGAAATACGTGTCACACAGACATGGGTGCTAGACGTTGGAACGAATCCAGTCCAGTGTCAAAAGTGCGGCAGGCGGCTCAATGCGGATTCACGTTCACACGGCCCCAGCCGGGTTTACGCCGACGAGGCACTGGCACGCTGCACGTTCTTGTCAGTCGCCAGTGGGAAAGAACTTGCGAGTTGGCCGAGCAAACGCCCCTTTAATAATACCGACAGATCCGACTCGGAATCCGGTATGGATTCCTTGTAAGCCAATATTGTCCCTCGATTCAATTTATTTCATATACCGTACTAGTATCATACTGTAAAAGGAAAGAATCTGGCGTTAGTCGACATTTGCTGGGGGCATGGAAGCTTACAGTGGCACTCGGTGACATGGATCATGGTACTGTCTAGTATTCGTGTATTACTTGTAGACTAAGCGATCCAAAGGAATGGCAATCCTCAGTTTAATAAGATTCAACAGGGTCGCTGTCGTCACCATGGGCAAGTCAAAGGAGCGGCCCAGTCCCATCAGGTAGCCATTCATGTAGTCGATCTCGGTATAGCTCCCTGCCCGTATGTCTGATAACATCGAAGAAATGTTTCCCGCGGTGACCTTGATCACGCGTAGACATTCTTCTTCCAGTGCCTGAGGTGATAAGCCCGGGGAGACGCGACTGAATCCTGATCGGATTCTGGCTTGCTTTTCTTTGTCGCTCCAAGATCCTTCTTGTTGTTGTGCCTGCATGGCGAAGGCACGCGACGCTTCGAAACATACGCGTCTGATAATTTTCCCCGCTTCCGCCGATTCGAGAAGTTCTCCGTTACGACAGCCCAGGAGGGCCGTCAGGGGGTTGATTACAGAATTTACGACGAGCTTGCGCTTCATTGCGGTCTCGACGTGCGACATGGGCTTCCAACTCGTATTGAGTTCCGAAAGGCTGGAGAGTGCAGCCACGGTGTTCCGCAGAGAGCGGTAAGGAGAACCGTCTCCCTCTTCGGGTGACATGATGCTGTCCAAGGATGGTGTCCACTCTTGTATTGGAATATCCTCATTCGCAACTGAGGCCTCAAAATTTCTGCCCCGGGGATCAGCGACGATCCCGAACGTTATAGAGCCTTTGCCAGCATGGACGGTATGAAAGAAACCTTTGTTCCACGCGCCATGGTCGTTGACGGCGACGATAAAGTGGGGTCGCTGTTCGGGATTACGGAAGACTTCCTCAACCAATTGTTCGTAGACGCCCATCCCATTGTGGAGGAGGACGATGGTTGAATGAGGGGTTAGTCGGTGGACCAAGGCCTTGACGGTGTCAACTACCGTGTACGCCTTGATCGCGATGATGAGCGACTCGATCGGAAGGAGGGTGTGTTGGATGGACGCCGGAGAATCGACTTTCGCTTTGGAGTCGAGGCCACCGACAGATACATTTTCGAAAACGGGGACGTGGACGAGACGGGCTGCCTGTCTCTTCTCGTACCGGAGCTGTCTCCCCGCCTCGAAGACC
>WNFC01011139.1_pt1 | contig 10151 bp, 10 predicted proteins | sample 5400541 | NCBI WGS metagenome assembly WNFC01 (sample SAMN13153342, study PRJNA577476) | soil metagenome | isolation source: 120 cm saprolite under Douglas fir tree site 2 hole 2 replicate 1 | place: USA:California | collected 2015-04-18 | reverse complement strand
CTTGAATTAAGCAAGCCTGCACCGCAGATGGTCGGCAACGATCAGTAACGCTGCAGCACAGCTCACTGCTTTAAATGTAACCGCGGTTCGGAGGGTGGCCCAAAGTGAAGTTGAAGGATCGCGCTTTTTAGACAGTTTCTAAGCATCCAAAGCGGCTGCGAAGCATTCGCGAGAAAAAAGGGATAATCGCCCGTCAGGATTTCGTGAATCTCGCCGAACCATGATCCGCCTAGGTATTGCCGCATGTAGTTGAGCTCAATGAGCAGAAACCTTGTCCGCGCAAGCGTTCCAGCTGCGCCCGCGATGACTGCTTTTTCGAATCCCTGCACATCGATTTTCAAAACCGAAATTTCTGGAACGTCGGCCAGCAACCGATCCAGCGTCGTCATCCGAACTTCGATTTCCGACTCCACCGTCCAGTTGCGCCCGATGAGTTCGCGCATTTCATCGCACGGATGAAGAACCGAAGCGCCGGTGCTGTCACGAGTAACGAAAAACTTTACCGCGGCGCATTTATTGCCAGCCGCGACGTTATGCAATTCCACGCCAGGTCGATCGCGAAATTTTTTCTGCAGCTCCGCGAATGCCTTCGTTTCGGGTTCGATCAGAATCAATTTCTCGGGCGTAACACAGTTGAGCAACATCGAACACCACTGGCCAGCATTCGCGCCGACATCGACGAGGCATTTCAGCGGCGGCAATTGACCGGGCGGAAAAAGCGCCAGTCCACTCGCTTGGAGTTGATGCATAAGCCAGTCGCTGCGCCACCAGTCGTTCGGATGAAGTTTCTTCCCGAACGCGCGCAGTTGTCGGACGTTTTGTGCAATCTCAACAACGCCGTGTGGCAATAAATACTTGAGTGTTTTTCTCAGGCCAGAGCGTTCCATCGCTGAAAGCAAAACGCTTGCGAGCTATCCAGCGAAGAACGCCGCAGCAACTATCGGCTTAGCCAGAGGACCGTGCTAGCGCCGGATTGCGCGCATTGCCGTTTTCTTTGAGCTCGGCAAAAACCAAACGGCCGGCTGCGGTTTGCAGCGCACTCGAAACCACCACCGGGACGGTGTTACCAACTCTCGCGCGCGCGTGATTCACGACGATCATCGTTCCGTCAGGCAGGTATCCCACCGCTTGATGGCTCTCACGGCCTTCTTTGACCAGATGCAAGGACAGTTCGTCGCCGGTGTTGGCGCTTGGGCGCAACGCTCGCGCCAGATCGCTCAAGTTCAGGGCCGTGACTTGCTGGAGCCGCGCCACCTGACAGAGCGCCTGATCATTTGTCAGCAGGCGCGCTTGCAACAACTGCGCGGTGCGAACGAGCCGCGCGTCGATCGCCAAGGCGCCGTCGTCAGTTGTATCGTGAATGGTCAAATCGACTTCCCGCGAGCGTTGCAGTTCATTTAAAATATCGAGGCCGCGGCGGCCGCGTTCGCGTTTCATCGGGTCATGCGCATCGGCGAGGTTTTGCAATTCTCCGAGAATAAAGCGGGGCACAATTAACGAGCGGCTGAGAAAACCTGTGGCGCACAAATCGGCGATGCGCCCGTCGATAATGACGTTGGTGTCGACCACGAGCGGCTCATGCTGCGTCATCTCGCGAGCGAAACGCACATAAGGAATGATGAGGGAAAACTCGTCGCGATTGCTGCGCATCGCGAGCATCATGCCGAGATAACCGAACATGCAGTAAACAATCAGGCGCACGGCCCACTGCGTAGTTTCGGTTTGATAACGCAAAATGTCGGAGGCGAGGAGGAGCTCGGCAAAGAGCAGGCCGAGAAGTAAACCAAAGGTCGCCGAGGAAAAAACGCGCAGCGAAAAGCCTATCAGGAGTCGATCAACGAGCACAATCAACAGCCCAAGCACCGCGCCCAGAATAAGTCCGGGAATCATGCTGCCCTGCAGTTCCGCTGAGGCGATCGCGCCGATCGCCGTGCAAAACGTCACGAAAAGAACGCGCAACAGATTAATGGTGAGCAACGGTGTCATCAGTGTCCGCCGCGCCGCGGTGTTTCTGGATTTGGTGGACGCGATTGCTGAGCTTCGGTTTTCGGCGCACTATCGCGATAAAAGAGGACCCCGTGCCGGCGCAAGTTGCTAATTAATGCTTCCAGATCGTTTGCCAGTTGTTGGTTCGTAAGCAACGTCGGCAAAAGTCCTTTGCCCTTGGTGGCGTCATTCATCACCTGGGTCGCGGCATGAATGGTTTTCCGCGCCTCGCCGATCGCTTTCTGTAAATCATCCGACGCTTCCTTCGCCGAGCTCATTGTCGCGCCTGCTTTTTCCACCACGCCGTCAATTTTCTTGGAAGATTCCGCAAGCGCGCCGGTCGCTTGATTCAAATGTTCAATACTGGCTTTCAAATTTTGCATGTTTGCCGGCGCCAACGCTTCCTGATTCAATCGAGTCACAGTAGCATTTATGTTTTGCACCGTACCGCGAAGATTCTGGACGAGCGCTCCACCCTCGCGGGTCAAATCGTCCAGACCCGTTTCGCGCGTACCGTCGAGCGTTGCGTTCTGCGGCAAAAATGCGGTCGGCTTGCCCGGCGGCATCGTGACCGCGACGTAGCGATCTCCAAGCAATCCTGAACTGCCGACGCTAAACTTGCTGCCTGCGGGAATCTTCACGTAATCGTAAATGCGCAGCGGCACCGCTACTCCATTCCCGCTTTGCACCAAGCGTGGTCCGCCTGAAACGCGCCCGATCTTCGCTCCAGCGAGCAAAACATCCGAGCCTTTCAACAAGCCGCTCGCGTCCGTGAATCGGACCGTGAGCGGGTAATAAGTTTTCCAGCCTTCGCCGATCCGGCCAAATTGCACAACAAGAGCGGCAAGGACGGAGAAGCCCAGAAAAACAAAAGCGCCAACTTTGGCTTCGATACCTCGTTCCTGCTCATTCATAAGAACCGAATCACACTCCGTGCAGTTCGAAAAATTGCTACTGCTTTCCGTGCTCGCCGCCTGTCGCCGACGTTTTCTGTAGCGGCCGCGCTGTGCGCGGCGCACCCGCGATGTCGTGCCATTCGTTAATCATTTTACAGTAACGACATTTTCTCGCGCTCCCAAAGCGAAGCGGCAGCAGGGCATCATTCGTTAGGCGAATTACCGCGACTCTACCGAACGTCCAAGTAAAAAATCCTGGATGAGCGGGTCGGCTGCGCACTTCAGATCGGCAGGCGTTCCTTGAAAATAGATTCTGCCTTCGTGCAGATAAGCAATGCGATCGGCGACATGAAACGCGCTTTTCAGGTCGTGCGTAACAACGATGCTCGTGACATGAAAACGCGCCTGCAAACGACGGATCAATCGGTTGATGCTGTCAGAAACAATCGGATCGAGACCCGAGGTGGGTTCATCGTACAAAACGCAAGATGGCCGCCGAATGATCGCGCGCGCCAGACCAACGCGCTTTTTCATTCCGCCGCTCAAGTTGACCGGCATTTTTTTCTCGTGTCCCTCGAGTTCTACCACTTCCAACATTTCGTTCACATTCTCGCTGATGATTTGCGGATTGCGTTCGCCAGCTTCACGCAGCGGAAATGCGACGTTCTCCTCCACCGTCATGGAATCAAAGAGGGCGCCGCCTTGGAAAAGAATACCGACCTTGCGCCGGATCGTCTCGAGCTTCCGCTCGCTTAGCCCGATGATGTTCTGGCCATCGATCCAAATTTCGCCGGTATCCGGCGACATCAATCCGATCAAATGCTTGAGCAAAACACTTTTGCCGGCACCGCTGCGGCCAATGATGGCGAGCGTTTCCCCCTTTGCCACAGTCAGATCAACGCCGCGCAAAATTTCCTGCGCCCCAATCTTTTTCGCCAATGATCGCACCGCGACCATCGTTGTAGCGGCCGCCGTCTCTGGCGGCCGAGGCGCGGCTTCGCTCTCAATCATGATCGTGTCACTCTGCACAAGATTCATCTTCCCGCATCGGGAAGATCATAACAAATTCAGACGCGATCGATCTGCACAATTTCGCCAGCGTACGGCCAATCCTCAAAGCGTTGGATTAACCCCGCGCGAACCGGATTCTCGCGCACATAATTCCACTTCTGTCCGTAGCTTTCCTCGTTGCGCAGAAGGTGATCAAAGAACCCGCGCTGCCAAATTGTTGAAGCCGCTGTTGTAGCTGCCGCCGTCACGGCGGCAGAACTTTCGCGCATGACACCAACTTTTCTGCCGCCAGAGACGGCGGCAGCTACAACCCGTTTCAAACCGCGCACTCAAATCCCGAGATTAAAGTCATCACTTCCGCGCACGAAAAATTGGATGTGATCCGGCATAATTACATACCGACCAAGTGCAATACCACGTGTTCGCCCACGTTCGGCATAATCGATCACTGCGCGATGAACGAAGTCGTTAGAAAGGATTCTTCGGCGGCGCGTAGTGCACAATGTTACAAAATAAATTGGTGGATCATAAATCTGAAAGACGCGCTCTAGGCGAGGGGGTTTGCCCAAACTCATTATTCGAATATTCGTGATTTTCTGCCGCCGTTACGTCGGCAGCTACAACGAGGCTATTGATACCCCGCCGGGAAAATGATGTTAAGCATCATGGTGAGGAAAAAGTTCGCGACTAAAATCGCGAGGGATGAGTCAACCACTGCCTGCGTCGTGGCTTTGCCTACTCCGACCGCTCCTTCGCGCGTAGTCAATCCTTTGTGACAACTGATGAAGACAATGAGGAGCGCGAAGCAAAACGCCTTCGTCAGTCCCATGATGATATCGCGCATTTGCGTCCAACGCACCATGTTCGCCATGTAGTAAGTGCCGTTAACATCGAGCAAGAAAATGGCGACGAAGTATCCGGCGGCAATGCCAAAGCCAATGCATTCGGCAACGAGCAGGGGCATCGAAACCATCATGGCCAGCGCGCGTGGCACGACCAAATAATCCACCGGATGAACAGCCAGAGCGCGCAACGCATCAATCTGCTCAGTCACTTTCATCGTGCCAATTTCTGCTGACATCGCTGCACCGACGCGGCCAGTCACCATCAGGGCGGTCAGAACCGGTCCCAGCTCACGGCAAATCGCGACGGAAACGACCGCTCCCACCGCCGACCCCATACCGAGTTTATTGAATTGAAAATAAGTTTGCGCGGCAAAGACCGCGCCGGTGAAACCGCCCGTGATAACGACAACAAGTTGCGAAAGTAATCCGATATCGACGATCTGCTGCATGAATAATTTCCAGCGCAGCGGATGAGAAAAGAGCGAGGCGAAAGTTTCGGCGGCGAGCAGCACTACTTCGCCCAGGTAGGAAAAAAACGCGATTACCCCCGCGCCAATCGCCTTAAAAAATCGACCGATCATCGATTGGAGATGCAGCCGCGATGGTTTGGCAACCGCAATGGTTTACAAAGTAAGAAGCTGCGTTTTTGATTTCGTTCGCAGCTCCGGCGGAATCGCGCCAATAAAGCGTGGCTCAAGCTCCAGCTTGTGAAAGATCGACCGGATTTCGCGCACGCTGATCGTTGGTTCCTCGAATTCCATGTAAACGAGATCGTGGTTGCGATCGACTTTGTAGCGCAATCCGGGAATTGCCTCGAGCTCCAATATTTTGTTCAATTCGCGCACACCTGCCGCGTAAACTTCCAGTTCAATCATACGCTCGGTGGCGAAATTACGATCAAGCCGTCACGATGCCAAACTAGAATTCCTTAGATTGCGCGCACCACGAGGCTGCGATAAAGAAACGGAGATTCATAACGATGATGATGCGCGTTTTTCGTTCTCTTGCTGCGATCGAAATTTTGCTGGCCGCGGCGTTTTTGGCGGGCTGCGAAACCATCCCCGAAGGAATCCAGCAAGCGCGTATCGAGATGGCGCAACGAATTCAGACCGAAGCGCCCGGCGATTATTTCATCGGCCGGCGTTACTTCAAACCGGATTTCAAGTTCTGGGGTTACGTCCGGCGTCCGGGGCAACCATGGAGCACGGCGCAGCTCGTGATGTTAAACGAAAAACAAAAGCTGGCGCCGGACCGCGAACAATTGAGTTTCGGCAGCGACAACAACTACGAATACAAGCTCTATGGTTACTTCACCGGGGACAATGTTTATGAGCCGGCCAGCAATTCAGTTTATCCCGAGTTTTTCCTCAAAGGCTACGAGTTGATTTCGATCAACCCGCCGCCCATTTTCAAGAGTCAATACAACAGTCGCGCCGCGGCGGAAAACAACCGTTATCACATCGAGAAACCCGAATAGAGTCGTGCCTGCGCGTAATTCGCCCGATTCACTCGTCGAGGATTTTTTGCGTTACCTCGAAATGGAGCGAAACGCTTCGCCGCGCACTTTGTCTGCCTACCGTCAAGCGCTAAAGGACTTTCGCGCACAGACAAATCCGTCGTCCTGGAAAAAGTGCACGGCGGATGATTTCCGCGATTACCTTTTCGCTTTGATGAAAAAAGGACAGGCGCGGTCCTACATCCGTCTGCAATTTTCTTCTTTCCGCAGCTTTTACCGATTTTTGCGGGAGCGAAAAAAATTGCGCCGTGATCCCGTCCGCGAATTGCAGCTTCCCAAAACCGAAAAAAAATTACCGCTGGTTCTGACGCGGCCGCAAATCGACGAACTGCTTTCCGCGCCGTTGCGCGTGGCAAAACGCGCTGCCGCTCCAATCTGGATGCCGCTTCGCGATGTCGCAATCATGGAGCTGTTTTACAGCAGTGGTCTGCGCTTGAGCGAACTCGCCGCGCTGAACGTCGCCGATCTTGATGTTTACACGGAATCGGTGCGTGTACTCGGCAAAGGACGGAAGGAACGAGTTTGTCCGGTGGGAAGTCCGGCACTCGAAGCAATCTCGCGCTACCGCGCTGCCGCGAGCGTCTACTCCGGCCCGCTTTTTATTAACAAATCGCGCCGCCGCATCTCTCCGCGCTCGATCTGGCTCGTTTTGAAGCGGTACCTTCGCCACACTTCGATTCCGATTGCGCTCAGTCCGCACAAACTGCGGCACAGTTTCGCGACCCACCTGCTTGATAACGGCGCTGATCTTCGCAGCGTGCAAGCGCTACTCGGACACGCGAGCCTTTCCACTACGCAGATTTACACCCATGTCTCTATTGAACGCCTGAAGAAAGCTTATGCCGCGGCGCATCCGCGTGCGTGATGTGGCGCAAGTTTCCTAACTTGTGCCCGCCGGGGCGGCTTGCGGTTCGGCGACGTTAAAGGCCAGCTTGCCTTCGCTCACCGAAACCTGAACGAGATCGCCGGATTTTACGGTGCCCTTGAGCAATTCCTCCGCGAGCGGATCTTCCAGATATCGTTCCACCGCACGGCGCATCGGTCGCGCGCCGTAAGTCGGGTCGTATCCTTTTTCGATGACGAATTCGTGCGCCGGGCTGTCGAGCACGATCTCGATTTCTTTCATCTTCAAACGCGCTTTCACCTTTGCGACTTCGAGATCGACGATGCGTAGAAGATCTGGTTTTTCGAGTGCGCGGAAAACGATGATTTCATCGAGCCGATTTAAAAATTCGGGCTTAAAGACCCGTTTCGTTTCCTCCATGATTTTGTCACGCATGGTCTCGTAATCGTGCACGTTTTGCGCCGCGCCGAAACCCATCGTCGTCTGCCGCTTGATCAAATCGGCGCCGACGTTCGAAGTCATAATAATGATCGTGTTGCGAAAATCGATTTTCCGGCCTAACGAGTCAGTCACTTTCCCGTCTTCCAAAATCTGGAGAAGCAAATGCATCACGTCGGGATGCGCTTTCTCGATTTCATCGAAAAGCACAACCGAGTACGGTCGACGCCGAACAGCTTCAGAAAGTTGTCCGCCTTCTTCGTAACCGACATAACCCGGCGGCGAACCGATCAGGCGTGAAGCGGTAAACTTTTCCATGTACTCCGACATGTCGATCTGAATCAAGGCATCGGAGTCGCCGAACATGAATTCGGCGAGCGTGCGCGCGAGAAAGGTTTTGCCGACGCCGGTCGGGCCAAGGAAAACAAAGGAGCCGATCGGGCGCTTCGGATCTTTCAAGTCCGCGCGCGAGCGGCGCAAAGCTTTGCTGATCGCGGTGACCGCGATGTCCTGACCGATGACGCGCAGTTTCAAATCCGATTCCATCGCGAGCAACTTTTGCGTTTCCTTTTGCTCCATGCGCTGCAACGGCACGCCGGTCACTTTCGCAATGATGTGCATCATGTCGTCGGCCGTCACGAGCACTTCCTTCTCCTCGCGTTCTTCACGCCATCGATTGAGGATACTGTCGAGCTTTTCCTTCGCTTGTTTTTCCTTATCGCGCAGCGCCGCCGCTTTTTCGAAGTCCTGCGCTTTAATGGCGGCTTCTTTTTCCACCCGGATTTCTTCGATCTCCCTTTCGATTTCCTTCACATCCGGCGGGCGCGTCATGGCGTTGATGCGGGCGCGCGCTCCTGCTTCATCCATCACATCGATTGCTTTGTCGGGAAGAAAACGGCCAGTGATGTAACGGTCGGAAAGTTTAACCGCGATCTCGAGCGCTTCGTCGGTCAGTTTGGCTTTGTGATGCGCTTCATATTTTGGACGGAGACCTTTCAAAATCTGGATTGCTTCTTCGACGGTCGGCGCATCGACCTTTACCGTCTGAAAACGACGCTCGAGCGCGGCGTCCTTCTCGATGTACTTGCGATACTCGTTCAGCGTCGTCGCGCCGATGCATTGCAATTCGCCGCGGCTGAGGGCCGGCTTGATAATATTCGATGCGTCCATGGCGCCTTCGGCGGAACCGGCGCCGACGATGGTGTGCAGCTCATCAATAAAGAGGATGACATTTTTTGAGCGCCGAATTTCGTCCATGACCGCTTTACTCCGCTCTTCGAATTGGCCGCGGTATTTTGTCCCGGCGACCATTAACGCCAGGTCGAGCGTGATCACTTTTCTGTCGCGCAACAGTTCCGGCACATTTCCGTTGGCGATTTCCTGCGCGAGACCTTCTGCGATCGCAGTTTTGCCGACGCCCGCTTCGCCTAACAAGACCGGATTGTTCTTTGTGCGGCGGCAAAGCACCTGGATGACGCGCTCGATTTCGTTGCGCCGGCCAATCACCGGATCGAGCTCGCCTTTTTTCGCGAGATCGGTCAGGTCGCGCCCAAACGCGCGCAACGCCGGCGTCTTGATGTCTTTCTTGGAAGTTTCACCGTTACCTTCCTGCTCGGATTCCGGCGGCGTGAAGTTCGGATCGAGCTCCTTCAAAATTTCGTTGCGGGTGCGTTCAATATCGACTTCCAGACTCTTGAGTACGCGCGCCGCCACGCCTTCACCTTCGCGCAAAAGTCCGAGCAGAATGTGCTCGGTGCCAACGTAGGAATGATTGAGCGCTTTCGCTTCCTTGCCCGCGAGCGCGAGAACTTTTTTGACGCGCGGTGTGTAGGGAATGTTCCCGACCATTTTCGTTTCCGGCCCGGACCCAACCTGTTTCTCGACCTCCATCCGCACCGTTTCGAGATCAAGCCCCATTTTCTGCAGGACGTTGACGGCCACACCCTGCCCCAATTTGATCAACCCGAGCAAGAGATGTTCGGTGCCAACGTAGTTATGATTGAAGCGATCGGCTTCCTTGCGGGCCAGCGCCAGAACCTGCTGTGCACGCGGCGTGAAATTATTCATTGTTTTGCGGCTCGGGCCTCGAACCGTTCTCCGAGTCCCGCACCATTTTACTGATATCAGGTTTGGGAAAGACTTTCAAACGCTCGCGGATAATCTGCGCGCGCAGATGGTCGCGTTCTTCCGCGTTTAATTTTTGTTGCGAGCTCTTTTGCAGATGTGCGGGCTGCGTGTCGATGAAGAGTTCATCGATGGGCAACCGCCGATCTTCTGGAAACGCGCCGAGATCGGTGCCGAGCTTCATGATCGAAAGCAAATTGAGCGCTTCCTTCGAAGTCATCGCATGAGCGTAAGTCAGGACGCCATAAGCGCGCCCGATCTGGTCCCAGAGCGTGTTTGATTTTTTTTGAATCAACACCTGTCGTGCGTCGTGCTCTTTATCGATGATGGTCTCGATCACTTTGGTCAGCCGCGCGACAATTTCCTCTTCCTTCTCGCCAAGCGTAGTTTGGTTTGAAATCTGAAAGAGATTCCCCATCGCCTCGGTGCCTTCGCCATAAAGACCGCGCACCGCCAGGCCGATTTTATTTACCGCCTGAATCACTTGATTG
>WNFC01013522.1_pt1 | contig 10152 bp, 7 predicted proteins | sample 5400541 | NCBI WGS metagenome assembly WNFC01 (sample SAMN13153342, study PRJNA577476) | soil metagenome | isolation source: 120 cm saprolite under Douglas fir tree site 2 hole 2 replicate 1 | place: USA:California | collected 2015-04-18 | reverse complement strand
TGTCCCGTCCGGCTGGCGGAACGTGCCCAACGCCCGGCAGCAGGCCGGCTATCAGGTGGCCGAGCGCGGGTTCCAGGTCGAGTACGGCATCCGCGGCCCGTTCGTCGATGCGGCCGTCGATGGCATCGAACTCGGACCGGTCATGCTGCGCGGCTGTACCGGGGCCGAGGTCGACCTCCAGATCGACGGGGTGCGCCGCCTGGTTACCGTCGCTCGCGCCGGTGATATCCGGTACGCCGACTCCGCGCTGGGCGCCACCACGCTGGTCGAGCAGCCGAGGTTCCCCGAGACGCAACAGCAGGCTACGGCCGGCTCCCTGCTCGCACCGATGCCCGGCACCGTCGTGCGGGTCGAGGCGCGGCTCGGCGAGCCCGTCCACGCCGGGCAGGTGCTGGTGGTGCTGGAGGCGATGAAGATGGAGCACCCAGTGCGCAGCCCGCACGGGGGCACGCTGGCTCAGCTGAACGTCTCAGCCGGACAGGCCGTCGACATGGGCACCGTGCTCGCCGTCGTCGACAACGCCACCGGCGGTCCAGCTGACAGCGCAGGCGGGAGTGACGGTGCCCGTGACTGAGCAGCAGGTCCGCTACGAGGTGGTCGACGGCGTCGCGTGGCTGACCATCGACCGGCCCGAGGCCCGCAATGCCCTGAACAAGGCGGTGCGAGACGGCCTGTTCGCCGGGGTGCACCGCTTCAACACCCAGCAGCTGGCCCGGCGCATCGCCAGCAACGCGCCACTGTCGGTGCTCGCGGCCAAGAAAACCGTCCGGCTGGTCGCCGAGTACCCGCTCAGCGCCGCCTTCCAGGAGGCCGAACGGATCTGGGAACCCGTCTACACCAGCCAGGACGCCCAGGAGGGACCCGCGGCCTTCCGCGACAAGCGGGCTCCGGCTTGGAAGGGATGCTAATGAGCGCAACCAACCAGCGGGCCGGCCGCCCGGGAGCCGGCCATATCGCCGCCGCGCCGGGAGGCCGGCCGTGACAGCGCTGCGGATCGCGAACGCGTCGGGTTTCTACGGCGACCGGCTCGCGGCGATGCGGATCGTCACGAATGCGGGTGGGCTCAACCCGGCGGGGCTCGCCGGCAAGATCGCCGAGCTCGCTGATCGTCTCGGCCTGGCGCCCAAGGTGGCCTGGCTCGACGGTGACGACCTGACCGGCCGGCTGGATGACCTGCTCGCGACCGGCCATGACCTGGTCCACCTGGACACCGGCCGCTCGCTGCGCGAGGCCGGGATCGCCCCGGCGACCGCGAACGCCTACCTCGGCGGCTGGGGTATTGCTGCCGCCCTGGCCGGGGGCGCCGACATCGTCGTCTGCCCCCGCGTCACCGACGCCTCTCTCGCGGTCGGCCCCGCGGCCTGGTGGCACGGCTGGTCACGCACCGACTACGACGCGCTGGCTGGCGCGGTCGCCGCCGGGCACGTCATCGAATGCGGACCGCAGGCCACCGGCGGCAACTACCCGTGGCCGGAGGAGATCCGCGACCACCGCCGGCCCGGCTACCCGATCGCCGAGATCGAGGCCGACGGGTCCAGCGTGATCACCAAACACCCCGGCACCGGCGGGCTGGTCTCCGTCAGCACGGTCACCGCGCAGCTGCTGTACGAGATCGGTGCGCCCGGCTACGCCAACCCGGACGTGGTGGCGCACTTCGACACCATCCAGGTGTCTCAACAAGACACCGATCGAGTGCAGCTCAGCGGGACCCGCGGCAGCCCGCCGACCGGACAGCTCAAGGTGGCGATCGACTACATCGGCGGCTACCGCAACACCATGACACTTGTGCTCACCGGCCTGGACATCGAGGCCAAGGCCGCAGCCGCCGAGGCGCAATTGTTCGACGTGCTCGGCGGAAAGGACCAGTACGACGACGTCGACGTGCGGCTGCTGCGCTTCGATCGCCCCGACGCACCGACCAACGCCCAGGCCACCGCCCACCTGCAGATCACCGTGAAAGACCGCGACCGCGACCGGGTGGGCCGATGCTTCTCCGACGCCACCATGGAGCTGTTCCTCGGCGGTTACGCCGGCTTCCACACCACCACCCCACCCACCGACGCCACCGACTTCGGCGTGTACTGGCCCGCCCTGATACCCGCCGGCCTCGTCACCCAGCGGCTCGTCTTGCCGGACGGCAGCGTGCGAGTCATCGAGCACACCGCCCCCGCGGACACGGCGGCCGGCGCATCCGGCACGGCGACCGGCACCGGACCAGGCAGGGCTGACTCACCCGCGGCCGGGCTGCCTCGCCCCGCCCCGGACGCGTCTTCGGGGCCGACTGCCCTAGGTACCGGCACCGCCCGGGGACCGCTCGGCCTGGTCTGCGGCGCCCGGTCCGGCGACAAGGGCGGCAACGCCAACGTCGGGCTGTGGGTCCGGACCCCGGCCGAGTACGACTGGCTGCGCGATTACCTGACCGTCGAGCGGTTCCGGGAACTGCTCACCGAGTCCACCGGACTTGCGGTGCACCGTTACGAGCTGCCCAACCTGCTCGCGGTCAACTTCGTGATCGTCGGGTTGCTTGGCAACGGCGTCGCCGGCTCCACCCGGCCCGACCCGCAGGCCAAAGGCCTCGGCGAATACGTGCGCTCCCGCCACGTCGACCTGCCGGCAGCCTGGCTCGCCGGAGCGGGATCGTGACCGGCGACGCCCGGGACACGCGGGCTGCGGCCGGCACCGACCGCCGCCGCCCTAGTCTGTACAGCGTGTCAATTCCCGACCAGCAGCCGGCGGAGGTGCGGCCCGTTCGCACCCGCGACCCGGCACGCAAACAGCGAATCCTGGCCGCCGCCGCGCACCTGTTCGCCCGCAACGGGTTTCACTCGGTCTCGATGGAAGACATCGGTGAGGCGGTCGGGATCACCGCCTCGGCCATCTACCGGCACTACGACAGCAAGACTGCCGTGCTGGTGGCGATGTTCGAGCGGGTGATCGACCAACTGCTTAGCGAGGGGCAGCGGCTGGCCGCGGACCGGCAGGCCGACCCGCTCGACGCGCTGACCCAGCTGATCGACGGCCAGATCGGCTTCGTCGTCGATGACCGCGACGTCGCCCAGGTGTACTTCCGGGAGATCGCGAACCTGCCCGAGGCCGATCGGCGCAGCCTGCGCCGCAAGCAGCGGCTGTACCTGGAGGAGTGGGTGCACCTGCTCACCGAGCTGCGCGGCGACCTCGACGACACCGCCGCCCGCACCGTGGTGCACTGCGCGATCGGCGCGATCCAGTCCACCCTGCAGCACTCGGCCGGGCTGCCCGAGGACCGGCTGCGGGAGCTGCTGCGGCGCTCGGCGCTCGCGGTCCTCACCGCCGAGCCACCCTAGCCGCCCGCGTACCAGACACGCATATCGCAGCACAGAGGGGATAGTTCATGACCGATGAGGCCTACATTTTCGAGGCGATCCGCACGCCACGCGGCCGCGGGAAGAAGGGGTCGCTGTACGCGACCAAACCGGTCGACCTCATCGTCGGGCTGATCGACGAACTGCGGTCCCGGCTGCCGGGCCTCGACCCGGGATACGTCGACGATCTGGTGCTCGGCGTGGTCACCCCGGTCGGCGACCAGGGCGGCGACATCGCCAAGGCCGCGGCGCTGGTCGCCGGGCTGCCCGACACGGTCGGCGGGGTGCAGGTCAACCGGTTCTGCGCCTCCGGGCTGGAGGCCACCAACCTGGCCGCGCAGAAGGTCCGCTCCGGCTGGGACCGGCTCGTGCTGGCCGGCGGGGTGGAGTCGATGTCGCGGGTGCCGATGATGTCCGACGGCGGGGCGCTGTTCACCGACCCGTCCACGACCTATGACCACTACTTCGTGCCCCAGGGCATCGGCGCGGACCTGATCGCCACCATCGAGGGCTTCAGCCGGGAGGACGTCGACGGCTACGCCGTCCGCTCCCAGCAGCGCGCCGACGCCGCCTGGCGCGAGGGCAGGTTCAAGCGCTCGGTCGTGCCGGTCATCGACGGCAACGGTGTGACCATCCTCGACCAGGATGAGCACCGCCGGCCCGGCTCCACGGTGGAGTCGCTCGGCACCCTCCCCCCGTCCTTCGCCGAAGCCGGCCGCGAGCTCGGTTTCGACGCCGTCGCCCTGCAGAAGTACCACCATCTGGAACGCATCAACCATGTGCACACCGGCGCGAACTCCTCGGGGATCGTCGACGGCGCGGCGCTGGTCCTGGTCGGCAGCGAACAGGCCGGGCTCGACCTCGGGCTGGCGCCGCGGGCCCGGGTGGTCGCCACCGCGACCACCGGATCCGACCCGACCATCATGCTCACCGGCCCGACCCCGGCCACCGCCAAGGTGCTGGCCGCCGCCGGCTTGGAGCTCGACGACATCGACCTGTTCGAACTCAACGAGGCCTTCGCCTCCGCCGTCCTGAAGTGGATCAGGGACCTGCACCTGCCCGAGGAGAACGTGAACGTCAACGGCGGCGCCATCGCGATGGGCCACCCGCTCGGCGCCACCGGCGCGATGCTCGTCTCGACCGTGATCGACGAGCTGGAGCGCCGCGACGCGAAACGGGCACTGGTGACACTGTGCGTCGGCGCCGGCATGGGCGTCGCCACGATCATCGAACGCCTCTGAGCCCGGCCAGCCCAGCCCGCCCCCGAACCTGTCCCGATCTGATTACCTGAGGAGCCCGTCCCTGCCATGACCGACACCGAGATCATCCGATGGCAGACCGAGCCGGACGGCGTCGTCGTACTGACCATGGACGACCCGGCCCAATCCGCCAACACGCTGTCCGAGCGGTTCGTGACCGCGCTGGGCGACACCATCGCGCGGCTGAAGCAGGAACGCGAGCACATCGCCGGGGTGGTGCTCACCTCGGCGAAGAAGACATTCTTCGCCGGCGGTGACCTCCACGAGCTGCTGGGCCTCCAGACCGCCGACGCGTCCCGGTTCGCCACGCACCTGAACGGCATCAAGGCGCAGCTGCGCGCGCTGGAGACCCTGGGCAGGCCGGTGGTGGCGGCGATCAACGGGGCCGCGCTCGGCGGCGGCCTGGAGCTGGCGCTGGCCAGCCACCACAGCATCGTTGCGGACGTGCCGGGCAGTGAGCTCGGCCTGCCAGAGGTCGGGCTGGGGCTGCTGCCCGCCTGCGGCGGAGTGGTGCGCGTGGTGCGCCGCCTGGGGGTCACGACCGGGCTGGAGAAGGTGCTGCTGTCCGGGAAGCGGTTCAGCCCGGCCGAGGCGCTCGAGCTGGGGCTGGTCGACGAGCTGGTCCCGGGCACCGGCCAGCTCCTGCCGCGCGCGAAGCAATGGATTGCCGAAAACCCCGAGCCGACCCAGCCCTGGGACCGCCCCGGGTTCGCGATACCCGGCGGCACCCCCGCCCGCGGGCCGCTGGCCGCCCAGCTGCCCTATCTCGCAGCCAACCTGCGCCGCCAGACCGCAGGAGCACCGGCGCCCGCGGCCCGGGCGATCCTGGCCGCGGCCGTGGAGGGTGCGCAGGTGGACCTGGAGGCGGCGTCGCTGATCGAGACCCGCTACTTCATCGGGCTGGTCACCGGGCAGGTCGCGAAGAACCGGATCAGGGCGAACTTCTTCGACCTGCAGCAGATCAAGTCCGGCGCCAGCCGCCCGGCCGGGCCGCCTGCGTTCCGGTCCGCGCGGCTGGCCGTGGTCGGCGCCGGGATGATGGGAGCCGGGATCGCCTACGCCGCCGCCCGGGCCGGGATCGACGTCGTCCTCGCCGACGTCAACCTGGCCGCCGCCCGCAAGGGCAAGGGCTACGCGCAGCGGCTGCAGGCAAAGGCGGTCGAGGCCGGCCGCACCACCCAGGACGCCAGCGATGCCCTGCTGGCCCGCATCCATCCCGCCGAGGGCCTGGCCGGCCTGGCCGACGTCGACTTCGTGGTGGAGGCCGTCTTCGAGAACGCCGAGCTGAAGGCGAGGGTGTTCGGCGAGCTCGAGAAGGCGGTCGGCCCCGAGGCAGTACTGGGGTCGAACACCTCCACGCTGCCGATCAGCACCCTGGCGCGCAGCGTCTCCCGGCCAGGCGATTTCGTCGGCGTGCACTTCTTCTCCCCGGTCGAGCGGATGCCGCTGGTGGAACTCATCAAGGGCGAGCAGACCTCGCCTGCCACCCTGGCCAGGGCGTTCGACTTCGTCCGGCAACTCGGCAAGACCCCGATCGTGGTCAACGACAGCCGCGGATTCTTCACCAGCCGGGTCATCATCGCCCGCCTCAACGAGGCCGTGACCCTGCTGGGCGAGGGGGCGGCCCCGGCCAGCATCGAGCAGGCCGCGCTGCAGGCCGGCTACCCGGCCGGGCCGTTGCAGCTGCTCGACGAGCTCACCCTGACCCTGCCGCGCGCCGTGCGGGAGGAGGCCCGCGCGGCCGCCGAGGCCGCCGGCCAGACATGGACGCCGCGCGACTGCGACGCGGTCCTCGACCGGCTCATCGACGATTTCGGCCGGACCGGCCGCGTCGGCGGCGCCGGGTTCTACGACTACGACGCCTCCGGGCGCCGCGCCGGACTGTGGCCGGGCCTGCGGCAGCACTTCCTTCCCGCCGGTCCTCCGATCCCGTTCACCGACATGAAAGAACGCCTGCTGTTCGCCGAGGCGCTGGAGGCGCTGCACGCCTACGACTCCGGCGTCATCGAATCCGCGGCGGACGCCAACGTCGGGTCGCTGCTGGGCATCGGGTTCCCGTCCTGGACCGGGGGCGTGCTGCGCTACATCGACCAGTACGACGGTGGACCGGCCGGCTTCGCGGACCGGGCGGCCGAGCTGGCCGGCCGCTACGGCCATCGGTTCACCCCGCCGGCCGCGCTGCGGGCCCCGGCCGGCCACCACGCGGCCGCCTGAGCACCCCGGAGGTCGAACCAATGCGAGTGGACGGCAACATCGGCGGCGCGATCGACGGCACCGGCGGCGGCGACCTAGCCGGCATTGCCGAGCAGGTGGCCGCCGCCGAACGGGCCGGCTACGACGGGATCTGGACCACCGAGGTCAGCCGCGACCCATTCCTGCCGCTGCTGCTCGCCGCCGACCGGTCCCGCACCCTGACGCTGGGCACCGCGATCGCGGTGGCGTTCGCCCGCAACCCGATGACCCTGGCCATGGTCGCCAACGACCTGCAGTCGTTCAGTTCAGGCCGTTTCGTCCTCGGCCTCGGCTCCCAGATCAAGGCCCACATCCAGCGACGGTTCAGCATGCCCTGGTCCGAGCCGGCCGCCCGGATGCGGGAATTCGTGCTGGCGCTCCAGGCCATCTGGGCCAGCTGGCAGGACGGCACCCGGCTGGACTTCCGCGGCGAGTTCTACCAGCACACCCTGATGACGCCGATGTTCTCCCCGCCACCCAACCCGTGGGGGCCGCCGCCGGTGCTGCTGGCCGCCGTCGGACCCCGGATGACCAGGGTCGCCGCCGAAGTCGCCGACGGGATGCTCGTGCACGGCTTCACCACCGAGCGCTACCTACGCGAGATCACCCTGCCCCTCATCCAGGACGGGCTGCACGCCTCCGGCCGCGACCGCGACCGGTTCAGCATCTGCTACCCGGGGCTGGTCGCCACCGGCGACACCGACGCCGACCTCGAGACCGCGGTAACCGCCGTCCGCGGACAGCTCGCCTTCTACGGCGCCACCCCCGCCTACCGCCCGGTGCTCGACCTGCATGGCTGGGCCGACCTGCACACCGACCTGCACCAGCTGTCCGTGCGCGGCGAATGGGCCGCGATGACCGGCCTGATCGACGACACCATGCTGCACACCTTCGCCGTCGTCGGCCACCCGGACAGCGTCGGGCCAGAGATCCACCGCCGCTTCGGCGACATCGTCGACCGCTACACCCTCTACACCCCCTACCCCTTGCCCGAGCAGACACGGCTCCGCATCGTCACCAGCCTGCATTACGCATCCGGCACGGCGGGCCAGCCCGCGGAGGCCGACGCATCCAGCCCGGGCGACGTGTCCCGCCTGCACACCCAGGAGGCCTGATGGACTTCTCCACTCCCGGCGAGCACCTTGCCCTGCGGCAGGCGGTCGCCGCGATCACCGCCCAATTCGGCAACGACTACTACACCCGCAAAGCCGAGGCCCGCGAGTTCACCAGCGAACTGTGGCAGGCGCTCGGCAAGCACGGCTACCTCGGCATCAACATCCCCGAGGACTACGGCGGCGGCGGGGCGGGCCTGGTCGAGCTCGCAATCGTCTGCGAGGAGACCGCGGCGCAGGGCTGCCCCCTGTTGCTACTGCTGGTCTCCAGCGCCATCTGCGGCGAGGTGATCTCCGCCTACGGCACGGTCCAGCAGCGTGCCCGGTGGCTGCCCCGGCTGGCCACTGGCGACGGGAAGATCGTCTTCGCGATCACCGAACCGGACGCCGGGTCGAACACGCACCGGCTGTCCACCACAGCCGTCCGCGACGGCGAGGACTACCTGCTGCGCGGGCAGAAGTACTACATCTCCGGCATCGACGAGGCCGACGCCGTCCTCGTCGTCGCCCGGACCGGCACCGACGAGGGCACCGGCGACGCGGCCCTGTCCCTGCTCATCGTCGACACCGACGCCCCTGGGCTGACCGCGCAACCGCTGCCGGTATCGGTCGCCCTCCCCGAGCGGCAGTTCACCCTCTTCTTCGACGACGTCCGGGTCAACGCTGACCGACTCATCGGCGCCGAGGGCGACGGGTTTCGGCAGGTATTCCATGGCCTGAACCCCGAGCGGGTCACCGGCGCGGCGCTGTGCGTCGGCATCGGCCGCTATGCCCTGGACAAGGCCACCCGCTACGCCAACGATCGCGTCGTCTGGGACACCCCGATCGGCGCCTACCAGGGCGTCTCGCACGCCCTGGCCAAGGCGAAGATTGAGGTCGAGACCGCCGCCCTCATGACGTCCAAGGCCGCCTGGTTGCACGACCACGGACAGCCCGCCGGCGAGGCCTCGAACATGGCCAAGTACGCTGCGGCCGAGGCCGCACTCGCCGCAGTGGACGCGGCGATCCAATGCCACGGCGGCAACGGGGTCTCCACCGAGTACGGGCTGATCCCGCTGTGGGGCCTGGCCCGGCTGTTGCGGATCGCCCCCGTCAACCGGGAAATGATCCTCAACTACGTCGCCCAGCACTCCCTGGGCCTGCCTCGCTCGTACTGAACGCCGCACCAGGGGGATCCCATGCGACCCCGCGGCGGGGCGGCGAGGCGAGCGTAGACGCGGGTGTGGTTTCGGCCAGGGCGGGCGTGCCGGTCAAGCCGGATGGCGTTCGACCGTGGTGCGGGGGGGGGGAACTGGCCTGATGCCGCCCGGAGGGCACGCCCCGCCCGGCCGCGGCCGCCAGCTCAGATCCCGGCACGAACGCGGCAGCGAAGCGAACCAGGGTGACCGCGAAGACGATGCTGAGTACGGTGCACAGGTAGACCGCCACCTGGCTGACGTGCGCGGCGTGGATCGGCCCACGCGTACAGCGCCCTGGGCGTGAGAAGTCCGCGCCGGATCCGGTAGGTGATCAGCACCGCCGGGAGTGCGTAAAGGACGGCGTAGCCACTGTGCGTCCACACCGGCTGCGGTATGTCGAAGGCGGTGTAGAAGGTCTGCATGCCGTGCGTCGAGTAGAAGTAGAGCGAGAACGCCACGTCATACAGGGCTTCGGCGAAGGCCCCGGCCATCGCGGCCAGGACGACAAGGACGTAGAACGGGGACCGCTCCCGCCGTCCCATCTCGATGGTGACGGCGAGCAGGATGATCGTCAGCGCCCAGCTGACGAAGGTCAGGACGTTCTGGCCGGTCAGGTTCAGATGGTGCTGGATAACGACGATTGGCGTGGCAGTCATGGGGTCCTCAGGCTGTCGCGGTATTCGCGCGGGCGCTTCGGCACACAAGTAGTCCGCCCGCCCGGCGCCGAAGCGGGCCGGGCGGGGGCGCTGTGGGCAGGCGCGGAGTTATTCTGCGAGCTCGTCGGGTGCGAGCAGGAACTCACCTATGTAGGTGCGGGTCTGGTCGGCGTTCAGCGGCTGGAACATAGACGCCGCGGAGTCGCGGTAGAGCCGCTCGAAGATGGTGCCCTTGCGGAAGGATGAGCCGCCGACCAGGCTCATCGCCTGCCGGCTCATGTGCATCACGTTGTCGGCGATGAACGTCTTGGCCAGCCCGATGTAGGGGAAGCGCAGCTCGATCGGCCACTCATCATCCCGGCCCTCGGCGAGAT
>WNFC01010803.1_pt1 | contig 10152 bp, 9 predicted proteins | sample 5400541 | NCBI WGS metagenome assembly WNFC01 (sample SAMN13153342, study PRJNA577476) | soil metagenome | isolation source: 120 cm saprolite under Douglas fir tree site 2 hole 2 replicate 1 | place: USA:California | collected 2015-04-18 | reverse complement strand
CGAGCGGCATGAAGGCGGCCCTGAACGGCGTGCCCCAGCTCAGCACGCTGGACGGGTGGTGGGCCGAGGGTTACGATGGGCCGAACGGCTGGGCCATCCCCCCGGCGCCCGCGGGTCAGGACGGCGATGCGGCCGACGCCGAGCAGCTGTACCGCCTGCTCGAGAACGAGGTGGTGCCGCTGTTCTACGACCGCGATGCCCAGGGCGTCCCCCGTGGTTGGGTGGAGAAAATGAGACACGCGCTGCGCACGGCGGGCGCGCGGTTCACCGCGCAGCGCATGGTGCGGGATTACGTCACCGAGTACTATCTCCCCGCGATGCGGGCTGACCAGCCGGCGGACGATCCGCCGACGGCCTGAGTGAGGAAGCGAGTGGAGGCGAGCATGGGCGCGACGACCCCAGCCCCGAAGTCCCGGCGGCGGAGCCCCGCCCAACGGCGCCGGGCGGCCACCGCCGCGGCGCCGCGGCCGCAGATTGCGCCCGCCGAGCGGATCGGTGTCGCCCACCTCACGGCCGAGTACTGGCCGTTCGCGCGCACCGGCGGCCTGGGCGAGGCCGTGAGCGGCCTGGCCACCTGCCAGGCGGCCATGGGCCTGCCGACCACGGTGATCATGCCGCTGTACCAGATCGTGCGCGAGACCACGCCGTCGCTCGAGCGCACGGGGTCGCCGCTCGCCATCACGCTCGGCGGGCACACCGAGCGCGCCTGGCTGTATCGCACGCCTCCCGGCCCCGGTCCCCAGGTCTTCTTCATCGAGCATCCCGACTTTTTCGACCGGGCGGGCATCTACGGCGACAACAACGGAGACTATCCGGACAACGCCCGCAGGTTCGCTTTCTTCTCTCTGGCGGCGCTTACCGCGCTTCCCGAGATCGCTCCAGAGACGCAGCTGCTGCACGCGCACGACTGGCACACCGCGTTGGCGCCGGTATACCTCCGCACCGCGTTCGCCGCTGAGTCATTCCACCGGCGGCTCGCGGTAGTGATGTCGGTGCACAATGCCGGATTCCAGGGACACTTCCCACCCGAGACGCTGGCGGCGTTGGGTCTTGCCGCCGAGCTGTACAATACCGAAGTGTTTGAGTGGTACGGCCGCATGAATGCGCTCAAGGGCGGCATGGCCCACTCCGACGTCGTCGTGACGGTCAGCCCGTCGCATGCGCAGGAGCTGTGCACGGCGGAAGGTGGATTCGGGCTGCACGACCGGTTCGGCGGGCTGGGTGACCGGCTGGTGGGGATCCTGAACGGCATCGATCCGGATCTGTGGAACCCGGAGACCGATCCGGAGCTCACCGCGAACTACTCGAGCGAGGATCTCTCCGGAAAGCGGCGCTGCAAGGCGGCGCTGCAGCGGGCGTACGGCCTGGCGCAGCGGGCACAAACGCCGCTCTTCGGCATGAGCGCGCGGATGGTATCCCAGAAGGGACTGGACCTGGTACTCGGCGCCGATCTGCTCGGGACGACGGAGGCGCAGTTCATTTTCCTGGGCGCCGGGGAGCACCGCTACCACGAGGCGCTGGGGAACATCGCCGCCGCGGCGCCCGATCGCGTTGCGGTCGAGTTCATGTTCACCGATCGCGTCGAGCACCGTTTGCTGGCCGGCGCCGACGCGCTGCTCATGCCCTCGCTGTACGAGCCGTGCGGGCTCACCCAGATGCGCGCGCAGCACTACGGCGCTGTGCCCGTCGCCCGCCGCGTGGGCGGCCTCAAGGACAGCATCATCGACGGCGTGAGCGGGTTCCTGTTCGACGAGTACTCGCCGGCGGCGCTCGCCGGGGCGCTACGCCGGGCGATCGACGCCTATGCCGATCGGAACACGTGGCGCAAGCTCGTGCGGGGAGCAATGGCGCAGCAGTTCGGCTGGCACCGCTCCGGGGAGCAGTACTTCGCGCTGTACGGCCGCGCCCTCGAGGTGCGGTCGGCCTCCCTCTCCAGCTGACCGGAAACGCGATGGAGTTCGTTCTCGCGCTCCACAGTCATCTCCCGTACGTCCTCAATCACGGCCGCTGGCCCCATGGGAGCGACTGGCTGTGTGAGGCCGCGGTGGACACCTATCTCCCGCTCCTGGAGCGGCTCGAGGAGCTGGCCGCCGAGGGGACCCCGACTCCGCTTACGATCGGATTCACGCCGGTGCTGGCGAACCAGTTGGCGAGCCCGGCCTTTGCCCGCGAAATGGAAGCATTCTTCGCCCAGCGGCTGGCCGCCTGCGACGAGGCCCCGCCGGCCCTCAGGGCTTCCGGCGATGCCGCGCTGGTGCCGCTGGTGGACTACTGGCGCTCGCGACTCACCCGGCTGCGGGAGCTGTTCCGGAGAATCGACGCCAATCTCGTCACCGCGTTTCGCCGCCTGCAGGAGCAGGGTCGTCTCGAGATTATCGGATCCGCCGCCACGCACGGCTACCTGCCGCTGCTTGGCCGCGACGAAAGCATCCGGCTGCAGCTCGCGGTGGGCCAGGCGGAGCATCGGCGCTTGTTCGGCGTCGCGCCGGTGGGCTGCTGGCTACCGGAGTGCGCCTATCGCCCGCGCGGCAAGTGGCGTGGGAAAAAGGTGCGCCGCGGCGTCGAGCAGCACCTGTCGGACGCGGGGTTTCGCTACTTCTTCACCGATGCGCATCTCGCCCGCGCTGGCAGCCCACTCGGCGCCTACGGCGAGATTCCGTTGGGCGCGGAGCGGTTCGACGCCGAGCGGCATGATCCGGGGTCCCTGGCCGCGACCAGAAGTCGCGCCGGGGCCGCGCGCTCGCCCTACCGGGCGTACCGGGTCTCCGGTCGCGGCGTGAAGCCGTCCGTCGCGGCGCTGGTGCGCGACCCGCGCTCCTCGATGCAGATCTGGAGCCGGCACCAGGGCTACCCGGGCGACGAGTGGTACCTCGAGTTCCACAAGATCCGCTGGCCCGGCGGCTTGAAGCTGTGGCGCGTGAGCGGTGCGAACGTGGACCTGGGCGGGAAGCGCGCGTACGAGCCGCCGGTGGCGCACGAGCGGGCGAAGGGGCATGCCTCCCACTTCGTTCATTTGCTCCACAACCTCGCGGAGCAGCAGGCCGACGCGGATGGCATCATCGTGGCGCCGTTCGATACCGAGCTGTTCGGGCACTGGTGGTTCGAGGGGGCGGACTTCCTGGCCGCGACGTACCGCGCGCTGCGTGGCTCCGGTAAGGACGGCGTCCGCGCGGTGACCGGGTCGCAGCATCTCGAGGCCCATGCGCCGGGCACGGCGTTGCAGCTAGCCGAGGGCTCCTGGGGAGCGAACGGCGACCACAGCATGTGGCTCAACGAGCGGACCTCCTGGACGTGGGACCGACTCTGGCGCTTGGAAGACGCCTTCTGGGACGCGGCGCCGGCGGCCCTCGCGACCGCCGCCGCACGGCCGGTGCTCGCGCAGGCGGCGCGCGAGCTGCTGCTGGCGCAGTCTTCCGATTGGCAGTTCATCATCTCGACGGGGGCGGTGGTCGACTATGCCGAGCGACGCTTCACCCTGCACTGTGACGACGCGGAGCGGCTGATCAAGGCGCTCTCCAGCGGAGATCTCGAGGGTGGAGGTCATTTGGCCGACGAGCTCGCACGCCGTGACGACCTGTTCCCCAACGTGCTGGCCCAAGTGGCAGAGGCGATCGGCCGCTAAGACGCATGCGGTCCATCGTAATCCACGGCCACTTCTACCAGCCGCCACGCGACGACCCGTGGCTCGGCACCATTCCCCGTGAGGCGTCCGCCGCGCCGTACCACGACTGGAACGAGCGCATCGAGCGAGAGAGCTACGCCCCCGTGGCCGCCTCGCTGCCTTTCCTGAGCTTCGACTTCGGGCCCACGCTGTTGGCATGGATGGAGCGCTATGCGGCCGAGACGTACGCGGCCGTGCTTACCGCCGATCGCACCGGCAACGCCGTCGCGATGCCGTACCATCACTCGATCCTCCCCCTGAGCCCACGGCGGGACAAACAGACCGAAGTGCGCTGGGGGATCGCCGACTTCCGCCGGCGCTTTGGGCGCGAGCCCGAGGGAATGTGGTTACCGGAGACGGCGGTGGACGACGAGACGCTGGACGTACTGGCCGTCGAGGGGATCCGCTTCACGATCCTGGCGCCGCATCAGGTGGAGCGGGTGCCGGCCGGGGGGCGCCCCGGCTGGCATCGCACGTCCTCCGGCCGGCGCATCGCCCTGTTCCTCTATAACGGCGCGCTGGCGCACGACGTCGCGTTCGGGCCGCTGGTGCGCGATCCCGCCGCGTGGATCGCGCGGCTCACGGCCCGCGACGCTCCCGAGCTTCTCTCGCTCGCGACCGACGGCGAGACGTTCGGGCACCACCACCGGGAAGGCGCCGCCACACTGGCGCGGGTGCTCGAAGCCCTGAGCCGGCGCAGCGACGTGCGAGTGGACACCTTCGCCGCGTTCCTCGCCCGGCATCCGCCCCAGGAACACGTGAAGCTCGTGGCGCCGAGCGCATGGAGCTGCCCGCACGGCGTGGAGCGCTGGCGGTCGGACTGCGGCTGCCGGGTGCACGGTGATCGCGCAACCCATCAACGTTGGCGCGCCCCGCTGCGAAACGCGCTCGATTGGCTGGCGGCCGAGCTGCACCAGGTGTTCGAGCGGGAGGGGGGCACGATCTTCGCCGCGGACCCATGGACGGTTCGGGACGTCTACGGCGCCGTGCTGGGAGCGCCGGACGACGCCATCACGCGCTTCATCGGCGAGCGGCTGCGTCACCCCGACGATCGCAGCGCGCTGGCGCGGGCCCGGGAGCTGCTCGAGCTCGAGCGTCACGCGCTGCGCATGTTCACCTCGTGCGGCTGGTTCTTCGACGACATCGCCGGGCTCGAGTCGCTGATCGTGCTGCGCTCGGCCGCCCGGGCCATCGAGCTCGCGGGCCCGGGCGCGGCCCACCTCGAAGCGGGTCTGCTGGAGCGACTGGCCCTGGCGCCGAGCAACGATGCGGCGGTCGGGACGGGGCGCGAGCTGTATCTGACCGGCGTCAAAGCTGCGCCGGCCCGCGGCGTCCCTACCTGACATGGATCCGGTCCGGTTCGTCTTCGGGGTGCACTTCCACCAGCCGGTGGGGAACTTCGACCACGTCTTCGAGGATCACCTGCGGGATGTGTACCTCCCCCTGGTGGAGCGGCTCACGGCGCAGCGGTTTCTGCCGTTCGCGCTGCACATGTCGGGCCCGCTGCTCGAGTGGCTCGAGCAACACGCCGGCGCCTACCTCGATACGATCGGTCGCCTCGCGGCGGACGGGCAGGTCGAGCTGCTGTTGGCGGGATTTTACGAGCCGGTGCTCGCGTCGCTGACCCGGGCGGATCGGCTCGATCAAATCGGCTGGATGCGTGAAGCGATCAAGCGTCGCTTCGGCGTCGACGCGACCGGCCTATGGCTCACGGAGCGGGTGTGGGAGCCCGATCTGGCGGGCGACCTGGCGGATGCGGGCGTGCGGTACCTGCTCGTGGACGACCGCCACTTTCTGGTGAGCGGATTCGAGCGGGACCGGCTGCACGCGCCGTTCCTGACCGAGAGCGGCGGCAAACGCGTCGCGTTGTTTCCGATCGACGAGCGACTGCGCTATCTCATTCCCTTCAGGCCGCCGTCGGAGATCGCGGCGTATCTCCGCGAGCTGCGGCAGGCGGGCCGTCCGCTCGCCCTGTTCGTGGACGACGGGGAGAAGTTCGGCGGCTGGCCCGGAACCAAGGACTGGGTATACACGCGCGGCTGGCTGGCGCAATTCTGCGACGCCATTGCGGCGCTCGTGGCCGCGGGCGAAGTCCGCCTCACCACGCCGGGCACGGCGCTGCGCGAGGTGGCGAGCGCCGGGCTCGCCTATCTCCCGACCGCGTCGTACCGCGAAATGGAAGCCTGGGCGCTGCCGGCGCACGCCGTCGTGCGACTGGCCGCGTTGGAGCGCGACCTGGGCGAGGAGCGGGTCGCGGGGCCCGACGGCGCGTTCCTACGCGGCGGCCACTGGCGGAACTTCCTCGTGAAGTACCCCGAGGCGAACCGCATGCACAAGAAAATGCTGGCCCTGTCCGCGCTGTGCCGCGAGCGTGGGGACCCTCCGGCCGCGCGGCGCGCCATCGGGCGCGCCCAGTGCAACGACGCTTACTGGCATGGGGTGTTCGGGGGACTGTACCTGCCGCACCTGCGGGCCGCGATCTGGCGCAACCTGGCGCTCGCCGAGGGCGAGCTGCGCCGCGGCGAGGGACTGGCCGTGGAAACGCTCGATCTCGACGCCGACGGCACCGAGGAACTGTGGATCCACTCAGAGGCCTGCTCGGTGCTCATGAGCCCGCGGCGCGGTGGCGTGATCGAGGAATACACGATGTTCGAGCGGGGAGTCAACTATGCGGACGTGCTGACGCGGCGGCGCGAGCCATATCACTTACCGCCTGCCGATCGGCCTGGCCACGGGGAAGCGACCCTCGCGAAGGATGGCACGCCCAGCATCCACGACATCGAGGCTGCCGCCCGCCTGCAGCGTCTGCCGCCGATCGACCATGCTGACCGTGCGCTGTTCGTGGATCGCGTTCTCGCGGCTGATGTGACGATCGACCGTTATTCGAGTGGGGCGTTCGATTCGGTTGCTTGTTGGGCGGGCACCCCGTTCCGCGCGAGTCTTGAGCAGTCGGCGCAGGCGGTGGAGGTGGTGCTCCACCCTGGCCCCTCCCCGGCAGGTTTGCTCGAGAAGCGCATCAGGCTCGATCAGGCCGGCGTGCTCACGGTGCGCTACCGCTGGGATCCCAAGGCGTTCCCGCTGGATGCTTTCTTCTGCCCAGAGATCTCGGTTTCGCCCCAGGTGCAGCTCGAGCTCACGCTGGCGGCCGAGGTGTGGGAGTTCCCCATCGCGACCGTGTCGCGGTCGGAGCGCGGCTTCGAGGAAACGGTGCAGGGGCACTCGTACACGCCCCGCTGGCCGATACGAGCCGGGGAAGGCCGGGTCACGGTGCGGGTCCGCGGCTGAGAGCATCAACCGCCCTGCTCGCAATTTCTCGGTACGCTCTGAAACAATCCGGTTCTATCCACCGACTGGCGCCACCTACCGTTGGATCGTGTCCGCCTACCAAGAGTTGGACGCGTTCAAGGCTTGTCATCAGCTGACGTTGGCGGTGCATCGCCTTGCGGAGAAGCTCGAGGAGCGGGACGCGACGCTTGCGGGGCACCTGTGGGCTGCTGCGTTGTGTGCCTCGAGCCGTATCGCGCGCGGGTCGGGATTCCGGAATCGCCGCATGTTCGCAGCGTGCGTGGATCGCACGCTCTCGGCGCTATCTGAGATCTCCTATTACCTCGACATGGGATACGCGATGGGTCTGATCGCTAAAGAAGACCATCAGGAGATCGAAAGTCTGGGCGGCCGGGCGTTGTTCTACTCCATGAAGCTGGTCATGTCGCTCGCGGGAGGGAGTCCAGACGAAAGCTCCTAGGTCTCTGCTTACTTGACCCTCGGTATCTCCAACCGCACGACACGCCATGAGAGGCCCGCGCGACGGAACACAAGTGTGACCGTGTCACGAGGGGGGCGTTCCGCGTTACGAACAGTTACCGCAAATGTGCTCGCATCTCGGTACCGCATCCGGGTCACGAGTTGGGGCTCTTGCTGTCGGCGCGTCGAGTCCACTGAACCATAACGGACCAGCGCGGCGATTCCACTCGGTGAGACGAACCGGTTGACCAGGCCGTCGACCATCAGACCACCCAGTCCCGCGGCGAGCACGGTGGCAAAGGGGTTCGCGCTGTCGCGCTTAGCGCGTGATTCGAGCAGGCCGGCCTTGAGATCTGTCTTCAACTGCTCTCGCACGAGAGGGAAATCGACCAGCTCGTCCAGCGCCGCGACGTCGCCGGTACGTGCCGCGTCCTGGAGGTGCTTAGCGGCGAGCCGCGGCGAGACGTAGACCCACGCTGCCAGCCCTGCGATCAGGATGCCGAGTGCCAGAATGCTCTTCTTCATGAGGCGATCTCCGTGAAGCGAGCCATGCAGCCGGGAGCGGCCTGGCCCGTAGCTTCGTCATCCGTTGTACTCCAGCCACACTGACAGAATCACTCTCCACGCCGGCCACCCCACCGCCCGAAGCACACCGAAAAAGAAGAGCATTTGAGCTTGGTCACTGCCAACAATGCGCAAGCTAAAGCCGACTGCTACCAGGCCGATGAGGTAGTCGCTTACGCATAGGGCAACGAGGCGGGCGGTTTTGTGACGGTCGTGAACAGCGCCAGCCGCGATCAGAGTTGCCCGGCGCAACTCGTCTTCGATGCGCTCGTCAGACAACACCAGCAGAGGCTGTACTAGAGTGGCCATGTGAGCGGCTGCCTACGGATCGCGCACTAACGTGCGGGCGACCCAGCGGCCAGAGCGCGATTCGCAGCGGTGCGGATCTCATCCACAACCGGGTGCGACGACCAAAAGGCAAACCATCGTGTCTTGGGCATGAACACGATTTGGGAGCCGAATGCCGTGTCCGAATGAAAGGTGATTGTGACAGGGTGAATGTTGATCCACCGATTCTCGGTCACCTCAGCGACGTTGGCCAACGGCACCACAATCTCCTTCGCGTAGTTGGAGATGTAGAGTGCGCGGTCGTCCATGCGGACGCGCTTCAGTCGAGCGCAAGTCCACCAGACGAATAGTCCGCCCGCGATGGTAATAATGAGAGCGGTCCATCTTCTCTGGACGACAGAGGCTCCTCCCGCCGTACCGTGCCATGAGTCAGGGAATAGAAAGAGGCTAACTGTCGCCGCGGCGAAACCGCCAATCCAGAGTATCGGAAAGAGGACCTTCATGATGAAGGTCTGGTGGGACGAGAGGAGGCGTGCCGATGACTCCACGGCGTTAGGAAACCGGTTGCTCCTTGGGTTTCCACAAGGCAGCGTCCAAGATCGACCAAAGGTGGATGATCCAACCGAGTAGGAAGAACCACAGCACGCATGCCAAGACGAATTGCAGTACCGCCATGAGCAGGCGGCCCTGAACCAACTGCCCCAAGCCCGGGACGAAGAAACTGCAGAGGGCTGCAATCACGTTTCCTGCAGATCCCTGCCCCGCCATGTGCCCTCCACCGCAAGGAGTCGAGTCCCGAGTGAGAAATCGGACGTGCCGCCTAACGTTCCGGTTTCGCAGCGCGTAGCCGCAAGCCTAACGCATCGGACAAGAACCGGCCGTTAGATGCCAGCGGTATTCTCTGCGACATAGTTCACCGGCGATGAAGAAATGTGCGAAGAGGAACGCTGGGTGGCCCACCACCCCTCCACCTCTGGAAGCAACGACAGAGACAAATCAACGGCTTCATTCTCTAGCGTGCCGCGTCGCCCAAAGATCATCGCTTCCCACCAAGAACGGTCAGCGCGAAACCACGAACGGGTTGTAACACCCATCCGAGCCTTCAGCCTTCCGGACATGATGATGCCGCCTTTCCGCATAAGAGCTTTCACGCCGCCTAGCGGTTCGACATAGAGATTGATCACGAACCTTGGAAGCTGGCGCCTCTCGAAACTGAATCTCGAGAACTTGCGTGCCTTGGTCGGTAGACCGCCTGTACTCATGGACTAAGCCGTTCCCTTCCAGATCCGACGGACCGCGAAACCCTTTGGCAATCAACACCGGAACGAGCTTCTTCGAGAGTGAAGCCCTCAACTTCGCTCGCACGGTCGTCACTGGCATCGCGGCATCCTACTTGAACTTCTTGCGCAGTTTGTCCATCTCGGCGGACTGATGGAATAACCATGTCGTGTGCTCTTGAGCGACGGGCTGCAGCTCCGGTGCGATTCGTGGCTTCACCACTCGATTGTTGTCGAGGATAAGAGTGGAAAGCCAGTCGTGCGCCACGTTTACCCACGTCGAATCGAATGCGCGGCCGGCCTTGCCATCCAGACTAGTGCGTGCCTGCTCGAGGAGAACGGTCGAGGTATCGTGCTCAGGCAGCGCGAGCGTGAGATGCCGCTCGGTCGCGATCCGTTCCAGTTTCTCCCGCGCGTCACGATGGGCGCGCGCGAGGTTCTCGGCGGCTTTCCGCACCTCGCCATCCGCAGCGCGCGTGATGGCGAGATTCGCGAACGTAAGGGTCGCGGCGTGCCGCTTGGCATACAGAGAATAGAGTGCAGTCTCGCTCAGCGATACGCCGCCCGTCGCCTGGGCTGGCAAGCTGGGCGAGAAGCTCATGGCGCCGATCACCAGAC
>WNFC01012239.1_pt1 | contig 10154 bp, 9 predicted proteins | sample 5400541 | NCBI WGS metagenome assembly WNFC01 (sample SAMN13153342, study PRJNA577476) | soil metagenome | isolation source: 120 cm saprolite under Douglas fir tree site 2 hole 2 replicate 1 | place: USA:California | collected 2015-04-18 | reverse complement strand
GAACCTGAATCACACGCGAATGTACCAAAAGGGGGCGAGCCAGTTGCGGTCATTTGTCGAGCGTCCTTACATAGGCGATAATCCTGAGGATCTGATCCTGCTTCATGCCACGGCGAAAGAATGACTGCATCGCACCGCTTGCACCGCCATATATGATCGAGAACATGCCGGGGTCGGTCAACGCCTGAGGGTAGACAAGATCTTTACCGACAACGGTTGGGCCCATCTTTCCTGTGCCATCTGCTCCATGGCAAACGATACAATTCGCCGCATAAAGTGTCTTGCCCTCCGCGATCGCGTCGGCATTGTTGCGATATTCATTGACACCGGTTGCTTTGAAATTCTTCACGGCCGGCGTTTCGACCTCTCCCGTCTGGAGTTGGAACGTCATCGGCGAATTGTCCAGCGGGCTCTTGAAGTCCGACAAATCGCCCGCGCTCGCCGGTGATAGACCAACTATACCCGAAAAACCGATTTGAACGAACGTACTCAGGCGACGTAGCGAGACCATTTCCAATTGCATCGATCGAGCCCTGGCACTTTCATGGTCCTGAAGACGTCATCGCCCGCAGATATTGCGGGCGATGTTAGCTGTTCGGTCAGAAAGGTCTAATTTCCTTTTGTCTTTGCGACCTCCATGCCTGCCGACACTTTGTCCGCAGGCATCACCCGCCATAGCGCGCCCACAGGATTCGCGTTCGGACCCTTATCGTCGGTGTAGAAGCAGTAGCAGTTGGTCGCGAGAACGAAACCGTCAGCATCGACATTACCGGCGGTGAACTGCAGTTGAGTCTGGATGAACTCCTGCATCTGCCACTTGCTGCCGTCCCAGGCCACGCCGAAAAGACGCCCGGAACACCAGTCGCCGACCAGATATGTCTTGGTCAGGCCACCATAATTCGCGACGCCCAGTCCCTGAGCCGAGCAACCGGTACCTTCCTTGACCTTGGGTCCGTTCTCGAACGGTTGCTCGTGGGGATATTCTGCCGCCGGCAAGGTTCCGACGATTGGGCATTTCTGGTCGGCCGACAAGGCTGGATGGCAGTAGGATCCCTGATTGAATTTCCATCCATAATTCTCGCCGCCCTTCGACGACGCAGGCTGGTAGTTGATTTCCTCCCAGTGATTCTGACCAACATCGGCGATGAACAGGTCACCAGACTTTTGATCGAAGTGGAACATGTAGGGATTGCGAAGGCCGTAAGCCCAGATTTCCGGCCTCGAGCCGATCTTGTTTTGAGCAAACCCCTGCTCGTTGATGCCAAACAACGACATCAGTTGTGCCTTATCTGCCTTGGCGAACGGATTGTCCTTTGGAATGGCGTAGGGTTCATCGTCTGGTGCATCGACATCGATGCGCAGAAGCTTGCCCCACAGAACATTGAGGTTCTGCCCGGCATTGAGCGGATCGCCTTCCCAGCCGGCGTCGCCCTTGCCGATATACAACTTGCCATCAGGTCCAAACGCGATCATGCCGCCGTAGTGATTGTAGTAGGGTTGCGGGATGTTCATCAAAACCTTCACGCTCTTCGTAAGCTGTTCTGACGTGACCTGGTTCGGGCTCTTCGGGTCGACAGTTATCCGCGCAATGATCGAGGCACCGTTAAACGGCAACGACGCGTAGTGAACGAACACGTAGCCGTTATCCTTGAACTTTGGATGGAGTGCGATTGACCACAGACCCTGCTCGACGAACCCGGTTTGCACGTCCGAACCAAGCGGATTGAAGTTGGTTAGATCAATAAGCGGATCGGGCAAAACCTTTCCATCTTTGCCAACTATTTTGACACGACCGGCGCGTTCGACGACAAAGATGCGTCCCGATCCGTCATTTGCTGCTGTAACGCCGACCGGATCATGAAATCCGTCGGCCACTTTTACGAGCGCTAGCTTCGGAGCGCCCGGAATTTTTCCACCCGGTTGCGCAACGTCCGCCGGGGCCACCGGCACCTGCTGCGCGTAGGCTGCGGGTATGCTCACACTTGTTGCTGCCAAAACGACAGCCAGCGTCATCGCTTTCATGATGCTTGAACTCCTCGTCCTGCACGTTTCCCGGCCTGCATTATTTTTTTGTCGTCTGCGGCCATCACGGACGATATCACGAATGTCTATCGCCAGACAGCATCCAGCTGTCAGGCCAACCGATCGTCAGCGTGGCTGCGACGAGCAGCATCAGTGCAGCATTCACGGCGTGCAGTCCGGCGCCGATTGGTAACCGGCCGTCAAGCGCGCGGTGCACAAGAACGTATTGCAGCGCAATTTGTAAAATCGGCAACGACGCCACAACGACGCGGCGCCCACGCGGCTTACCGCAAAGCCAGGCAAATACCGGCAGCGGCAGCACCAGCCATTGAAAGATTCCCACCCAAACCTTGTGATAAGCCCACCAATCCGGGTTCGTCACGGACGACATCCCCGCAATAAAAAACTGAATAAGAAGCGAAATGGTAAGCAATCTTGACAGAAGTTTCAGGAGCACGCGTGCCCATGCTGGCAAATTGCGCGATCGGCTCATGCGAGATCGCGCCAGCCCATTCTTTCAGAAGCCAGTCTGGTCTGGAAATTTGCAATTTCATCCGCCGGCAGATCGGGGCGAATTTGGGGTGCCGTCTGCAGCGCGAGAGCGATTGCGAGACGTTCTTTGTCGTTTCCCACATTCCAGCCATGCATTAATGCCGCGACGCCTTCGCTATCGGCGTGCGGCACGACGCATCGCCACAGCTCTCCACTGACGGGTCGCCGCGCAGCCCAGCGCTCCTGCGCCAATCCGACGAGCATGCGCGCAAGACGGGGATTGGCGCGGTCGTCCAATCCCTGAATGGGCCAAAGCGTCGAGCCCATGAAGAAAGCTTTCACTACCATCTGATTCCACGCGTCCTCTGCGAACGTTTCGCGGGGATATGGATTGCGGTGCGCAACGGCCTCGAACACCGGCTTTATTCCGGAACGAACCGCTTCGCGCGCCCGCGGTTCGATCAGCGCTGCATTCGGATAAACGGGCAGGCCGCGGCAGAGCGCGATCAGCTCATTGATTTCGGCCGTGGCGCAAAAGCTGTCAAACCGCGACGCGAAGGCAGCATCGTCTCCTGCGTGACTTGCGGCCATCAGCGCGATGCGGGCCAACTGATCGATGCTCCAATCGCTGGGGTCGAGGCCCGGACGCAGCGCCTCCACCCGCGCCAGTTCGGCCTCCGAGAGCGATAGATCGGCTTTACCGAGTCGCCGGGGCGCAAGACCGATCGCAGCACTGAGCGCTCGCTCGTTTGCGGCATGCGCCACATCGTGGATGGCCCCGCGAAACCACGCCACGCCGTGATCGTCTGCCTTTTGAGAGACCCAGCCGTCGGCGAGTGTAAGAAATCCATCCAATACGGCGATCTTACCGGAATCTTGGTCTGAGCTGGGGCCATCAGGCATGGGATAACTATGTCCCAGGAATCGATTTCTGGAATAGCCGCGTGAGCGGATAGCCTAGCATACAGATCGCGACCAGCAGAACGCCGCCTCCCGCCAGCGCGATCGCCAGCGCGTCCACCAGGCAAATCGCCGCGATCAGTCCGGATACCGCAAGCGGCACCGCGCCCGGCGCCACCCGTCTCACCAGTAACTGGATCGCAAGCGCGTCAGCTGCTAAAAGCAGAAGGAAAGCAACGATGACGATCCATCCGATGAACACAGCGGGCAGGGCGACGAACAACGGCACGGCAAGCAGCGCGAGCGGCCAAAGGTTTTCCATCCGATCGAGACCTTCCTGCTTGGCAGCGTAGGTGATGCCTGCTACGTGGCTCGCCAGCGCAACCGCGCCGACGATCGTTGCATGCGAGGCGCTGCCGGTAACCGCGACACCAGTCCCGATGTAGACTAGCGCGCGGCACAACCCCATGACGATCGGGCTGAGAGCGTTGCCCTTGTGCCAGACATCGTAGAGCACGATGACAGCCGCCAACAGCGCACCCCAGATCATCGGAACGAGGCCGAATGGAACCATCAGAACGATGCCCGTTGCGAGCAGACCGAAGCCGATCCATGAGACCGTGGCTGCGCGAATTTCGCCGGCATGAATCGGACGTCCCGGGCGGTCCCGCGCATCGATGGCGCGATCGAAGAAATCGTTGAGGTACATGCCGCCGACGTAGAAGGCGGTCATTGCTATCAGGAGCAGCGCGATCTGATCCGGATGCTGGCCACCGTCGGCAATGACCGACGCGGCAAGGACGTTGGTCCAGACTGTTGGTACGTTGGAAATCCGGCCAAGCCGCAACAGCGTCGACAGGCTGGGCATCTGGACGGCGGTCACGCTCATCCAACGAGTTCCTTCATGCAGAATGCGATCTCGCGCGCGATATCTGCCGCCTTGGACCCCGTTCGTAAATTGTCCGGCAGGACATCCCAAGTGTAAGTCTCGACCTCCAGATGCGAAGAGCGTGTTTTCTGCCGAAACGCGGCCAATGTTGATACGAGATCGGCGCGGGTCGACCCGATCTCGCCAAGGTCGGAAAGGAACAGCGGCACGTGGCAGTGAATACGCCATTCGCCATCGGCGCGGCCTTCTTTGAATGCAGCGACAGCGTCCGGCAGATCGACGTAGCGCGTCAGCCCCGCGGATCCGCGCACGATCGTCTGATGCAAATAAACGCCGTCGTCGTAGCGCATCACGGCGTCGACCAGTTCGTGGGTCATGAACGGAATGCGCATCGCCGTTGAAAGCTGGACTTTTGGCACGCTGATTCCCGCGGCCAGCAACCGGTCCAGCGCCGCGACCGAATCCTCGTATTCCACCGAGCCATGGCAAACATCGTAACAGATGCCGAGATGGCGGCGCAGAATTGTTTCCGCGCCGCCGCGGTTCACGCCAATCCTGGCTGCGAGCAGGTCGAGCGATTCAGGCTTGAACAGCACTGTTTCGAAGAATGCGATGCTTTCATCCACGGTCTCGAGGAAGCAGCACGGCTCGGGCTCCAACGCGAGCGCGATGCGCTTTCCAGTCCGGCGCTCCGTCAACACAAGGTCGGCGACCGCCTCGACCATCCTGGCCGCCATCGCCGCAGCGGCGCCAGTCTCTCTGCCGTTCGGTTTGAATGCTCCTGGTACGGTGGAAATGCTGCCATCAACGCCGTCGGGAAGAATAGCGGCGAGAACGGCGGCGCTGTCGGCTGTGAACGTGACGCGCTCCGCACTGCGCCAGTCCGGAAGATAGACCTGTTCCTTTACGCGCACGCCGTGGAATGGACCAAATGGGAAGGCATTGATGGTAAAGACGTAGCTGCCGAGCGTTGCAAGCTGCTCGCGAAAGGCGGCGAGCGCATCCGGCTGCCGCGCGCTCGCCGCCGCTTCGCCCGACAACCGCAAGCCGATGCCGAGCGGACGATCCGGCGCGACAGCGGCCTTGATCGCGGGGACATAAGCGTCAAGGCTCGCGCGGATATCGGACCAGCTTTCGCCGGCGTGAATGTTGGTGCAGTAAGTGAGGTTCACATTGCCGGGAAGGCGATCGAGCCTCATCGGACCGACGCCTGTTGCTGCAGCCAATCGATGCAATGGCCCACCAACTCCGTGTTCATTTCATGCACCTCGATTCCACGACCGACCTCTGCGAGCAGCGTGATTGTCAGTTCGCCACCGAGATGCTCCTGAAAGTCAGCGAGGCCCTGCAGCAACGATAGCTGCCCCTCCGCATTTTGCTGTCGCAACGTGTCATGCCAAAGCGTGAAGCCCAGTTTTTTCAGAACGTCGAGCACGCGCTTGTCCTCACCCTCGGCGAGCAACCCCGTTATGACGGAGTATCGGGTATCGAGAGCGATACCGATCGCTACCGCCTCGCCATGGTTGACTTCGTACCGCGTCAGATGTTCGAGCTTGTGTGCGGACCAGTGTCCGAAATCAAGCGGACGTGCCGATCCAGTTTCGAAGGGGTCGCCGCCGAGCCGGATCTGGCGCATGTGAAGTTCCGCGCAATCCTTGATCAGGCGGTCGAGATACCGCGGAGAGAATCGCGCGAGAGCCGCAGTACTACTTTCGATCCAGCGAAAGAAATTGACATCGCGGATCAGCGCGACCTTGATGGCCTCCGCCATGCCCGCGCGCTTCTCGCGTGCCGGCAGATGGTCGATAAAGGCGCTGTCGTTGATAATGGCCCAGGGCGGCGCGAAGGTGCCAACCAGATTCTTCAGGCCAAGGGAATTGACGGCGTTCTTGACGCCGACGCCGCTGTCATCCTGTGCCAGGACCGTGGTGGGAAAACGGATGTGGCGCACGCCGCGGTGGAATATTGCCGCGGCATATCCGACCGCATCCAGCACCGCGCCGCCCCCGATTGCGACCACAAAGGAGTGCCGGTCGATCGCAAACTCCGAGAATTTCGCGAGCAGGCGTGGAATAGTATCGGGATCGTTCTTGCAGTTCTCGCCGCCGCGCACAGCAACGAGTGAGCCGGTCATTTTGAAACGGCTCGCATGGAAAGAAGCGTAGTCTGAAATCTGATTCGCAAGTTCCGGCATCGCCAACAGCACGCCCTCATCGACGAAGACAGCGCACCGGTGAACCTTGCCGGTCTCCCTGCGCGCGAGAGCGTCGATCAGGCAGCGGTTGGAGGGACTGAACGCATCGCGGGTAAACACCACGGGATATTCGTAAGCGATACCGAACGATTGCAGCCGAACGTCGCTGACGGTGTTCGACGGTGTATCGAGCATGGAACTCTCCCTCATACGACACCTTTGGATTCCGTTTCTTGAACGGCGTCGTCATGGCTTCTTAGATATCGGGCAACACATCCCGATGCCGCCAAAATCTCGTGCGTTTCCTTTTCCGATCAACAGGGTGCCACTTCACTTGCGGGTTTGGCAAGCCGGTTTGCGCTTCTGGAAAAACCTGCAAGGATGATGTTCCGACAATTTCGGGTGCGGCCAAAGAAACCGCTAAAAGCCGTTTACCTTCAGGGAGGGAAGTTTTGAAACCGGTACTGGCGATGATTGTTGTCGGGCTTACGCCACGCCATCTGGGTCCTCTGACGCCGCGTCTCTCGGCGCTTGCCCGCGAAGGCGCCATGGCGCCGCTCGAGACCATCATGCCGGCCGTCACGTGCAGCGTTCAGGCCAGTTTCATGACCGGGCTGACGCCCCGCGATCACGGTATCGTCGCTAACGGCTGGCTATTCCGCGACCTGATGGAAGTGATGCTGTGGCGGCAATCCAATCGGCTGGTCGGGGGCGAAAAGGTCTGGGAAGCTGGAAAGCGGCGCGATCCCACGTTTACGTGTGCCAACATGTTCTGGTGGTACAACATGGCCTCGAGCCATGACTTCGGCACGACGCCGCGACCGATCTACAAAGCGGACGGGCGCAAGCTGCCCGATTGCTATACCGTACCTGACAGCCTGAGGGATCACCTGACTGAGCGGCTCGGCCCCTTTCCGCTGTTTCAATTCTGGGGGCCGGCAACGACGATCGCATCGACGCGGTGGATTGCAGACGCGACGAAGCTTGTCATGGCCGAGAACAATCCGACCCTCACCTTGGCCTATCTGCCGCACCTGGATTATGACTTGCAGCGCTTCGGTCCCGATGAAACCCATCCCGCGGTCAGAAAATCCTTGGCCCAGATCGATGCGGTCGCCGGCGATCTCGCCGATGCGGCCCGCGCCAGCGGACGCTCTGTTGTTGTCTTGTCTGAATATGGCATTACCAAAGTCGACCGTCCGATCCACATCAATCGTGCGCTTCGCGACGCCAGATTTGTGGCGGTGCGGGATGAGGACGGTGGCGAATTGTTGGACCCGGCCGTCTCGAAAGCGTTTGCCGTTGCCGATCATCAGATCGCTCATGTCTATGTGTCCGATCCGGGGTTGCAGCCGAAGGTGCGGGAAGTGCTGGAAGGCTTGCCCGGAATCGAACGCATTTATGACAAAACCGACGTTCACGTTCTCAATCTCGACCATCCACGCTCGGGTGAGCTCGTGGCGGTGGCGGATGCGCGCTCGTGGTTTACCTATTATTACTGGACCGATGATCGGCGGGCGCCGGACTTTGCGCGCGCCGTCGAGATTCATCGAAAGCCGGGGTACGATCCTGTCGAGCTATTCCTCGACCCCGCTATATCGTCACCGAAACTGGCGATCGGAAGGCGTCTCCTTATGCGCAAGCTGGGCTTCCGCGCCTTAATGGACGTCATTCCGCTCGATGCATCGCTGGTCAAAGGATCACACGGTCGTGTTACCGATGACTCTCGTGACGGGCCAGTTGTCATCTCTGATCGGGCAGATCTGCTCGACAGGACGAATTTGAGAGCTACCGACGTCAAGGAGCTTTTGCTGGATGCGGTCTTCACATAGCTGCGAAATTAGCGGCGTTGAGCAGATGAGGAACGAGGTACACTCAGTCATCGTCACGCCAAGTATTATAGCATTTTGTCGCTTGGTGCTCTTCGAACTCAGGAAAAGCAGGAGTTGAAAGGCCAGCGGCTTGCGCAACCGATAACGCCTTCTGGCTAGCTACCAGCTCATTAAGCCCTTGCAGCCGCATGTTCCATAACATCTGATCTGGGTTCTTGCTGTGTAGACGCCAGATAGAGAAGTCACCGTTGGCACAGATAGAGATGTCACTCTCCACAAAAGACGCGCAACCATCCCTCGTGCAGGCGCTGGAATTGCCGGCCCTTTTCAGCGCGCTTTCATAGGAAGGACAAAGATCTGGCCGGGATAAATACGATTTGGATTTCGGATTTGGTCCCGGTTCGCTTTGTAAACGACTGCGTAACGCATGCCCTCGCCGTAGGTGACGCGGCTGATGCGCCAGAGGCTGTCGCCACGGGATACGACCGTGGTCGCGATCTTGGGCGCGCCCGCGGCGGACAGTGAGCCTCCATCTGACAGGGGGGTGGCGGCGGCAATGTTCTGCCGCTTCGAAATTTGCAAAGGAGGCCGGGAGGGCTGGTGCGCTTGAGAAGACCCCGCGGCCTGAGGCACCTCGGCGCGCGATCGGACCGCGCCGGAGCTGGACTCCGCCTCGGCTAGCGCCACCACCACGCTCTGTTTGGATGTTGCCTGCTTGCCGTCCGGCTGTCTGGACCTCAATGTCAGCTCGTAGTCCCCAGGGGGAAGCCGGGGAGGGACCATGACGAATTGTCCGGATTGATCTGCGACCGCTCGATCATGGCGTTCGCCGTTGCGCAACAGTTCCACGATCGCGCCTGGCGCAGCCCTGCCGGCGATAACCGCGTCACCCGTTCGATCAATGCGGGCAATGTCGAAGACGGGCACGGACTCATCGGTGTCCGGCGAGCGGGGGGATACGGCAGGTGCAGCCGCCACGGCGTTTGCTTCAGCTTGTGCCGTTGCGAGCGCGGCCGAGCCTTCATCTCGAGAGCCCGGCCCTAGGTGTGTGATGCCGAAGACAAGTGCTGCACCACATGCCGCAACAAGCGCCAAAGACGGCACGACTATTTGGCCTATCGATGTGGCAGTCATAATACACGACCTTGGTTAGATCGTTGGCTCGTCAGCACCCCCGCGTTTGACCCTGCGCTGATTTGTTCCGGTCATCAAGTCCGCCTAACCGGGTATCCCGTCGGTCAGTCGTGCTGACCAATGCGCATCGGTGCAACCATGGACATTTTGGACCGAAAGCGACACCGCATATTGAAATGTCATGCGCCCTGACGGCGGGGCGAACTTTTGCTGCGGGAGGGCGCGCCACAGGCTTGAGACGTCCAATGCAATTTACAATTGGGTGGTAACGTATTAATCCCAATGGGCCTCAAAACCGCAAAATTTACAGCTAAGTCTTTGAAACATCACCATAAGCAGAGATTCTTAATCATCGGGTCCCAGGTTCGAGCCCTGGTGCGCCCACCATCCAGTCTTCGCAAACCGCACGTTTCCGATACGACTCCGAATGGGGCGTTTCTGCGGGGGTTTCCGGCCACTCACTTCTTGGATTTTGGTCTCTGCCGACGTTCGCGCATTTTGGTGGCGATTTTGGCGCTCTGTCTCTGCATCCAAAAATTCCGTTCCCGGCAGCCGGGCTTTGAGCACGAAGTTGGACCGCACTGCACCCGTAATTCCGACTTTTGGGCCGCCGTAATTCGGGACCTTCGGCCGGGGCTGCAGCCTATTCCGGATTGAGTCCGAGCGCCTCAAATTGCCGGCTCCATTCAGT
>WNFC01010798.1_pt1 | contig 10154 bp, 6 predicted proteins | sample 5400541 | NCBI WGS metagenome assembly WNFC01 (sample SAMN13153342, study PRJNA577476) | soil metagenome | isolation source: 120 cm saprolite under Douglas fir tree site 2 hole 2 replicate 1 | place: USA:California | collected 2015-04-18 | reverse complement strand
CCCCAAGACAAGATCCAATGCCTCGCAGATCGTGCTCTTGCCGACGTTGTTGGCACCCACTAACAAAGCGTGCCCGTCAAACTTCAATTCGGCAGACTCAATACCGCGAAAGTTTTCAATTGCTAGCAGAACTACTTTCACAACCTAAACTCCTCTACTTCTACAACAGAGCCATGATACGGGGCTTTGTCCGGTGCAGGAAGTACCTCCAACTCGACCACGCGAACTCAAGAGCAACTAAGCAACTGGTGGGCGGGCCGGGAGTCAAACCCGGATTTGCAGCTTCGGACGCTGCCGTGTTGTTCGATTACACTACCCACCCATCTGGAACTCGCGCCGGGAATCCAACCCGGATCTCTTCGTTAGGACCGAAGCGTCATCATGCCTTAGACCACGCGAGCAAAACTAATGTGGAGGGGATGCAGAGAATTGAACTCTGATCTCAAGGTTCGTAGCCTTGCGCCCTCATCCGTTGGACCACATCCCCACATTGGAAGCGGCAGAGAGATTTGAACTCTCATCGTCCGAGGTAGAAGCTCGGAGCATTGATCCGTTATGCTATGCCGCCTCTTTGTTGCTACTGGTGCGGGATGTGGGAATCGAACCCACTTCGTCTCGCTTAAAAGGCGAGTGCATATCCCTATCTGCCAATCCCGCAAATTGAGCCGCTTTGCGGGCGTCTGAGCCCGCAGGCGAAATCCTGAGCGAAGCCGAAGGATCTGGTGGGTGACGCTGGAATCGAACCAGCCTGGTCTCGCTTAAGAGGCGAGTGCATCTGCCATCTCTGCCAGTCACCCATGCTCAACAACAAAATGGTGCAGGATGTTGGAATCGAACCAACGCCTCGCGGTTATCGACCGCGGGCTCGACCTTCGAGCTAATCCTGCCCGTTCGACTACTTCGCTTCGCTCACTTGCTCAGGGCAAGCTATGGTGCGCCGTTCGGGAGTTGAACCCGCAGCTGTTGGGTGTAGGCCAACTATTCTGGTCCGTTGAACTACCGGCGCGAAAACTTTGGTAGAGGGTGCAGGAGTTGAACCTGCCTGGCCGCGCTAATCTGGCGCCGAAGTGGGTATAAGCCACTGCCCCTCGCCGGAGGCCCCTCCATGGTGGCTCGCGATGGATTCGAACCATCCGCGACGGCTTCATGAGAGCCGCGTTCTTCCTACTGAACTAGCGAGCCTTGCTTTCAGTTCAAAATCTGGCTGGCCGGGCAGGATTCGAACCTGCGCATGGCGTGAGTAACAGTCACGTGCCTTTCCAGCTTGGCTACCGGCCAAAAACACGAAGGCCCCGATTTTTGGTCGGGGCCTTCGAGAGTTGGAATCTGAAACTTTAAATGCGAATAATCAGACCAATCCCGAGGGCCGAGCGCGATTGACGCGCCGTCTCATCATGGATTTGGTCCGTAACGTCATTTTCAAACTCAGTATAGCACGCTGTTCGCGACGGTTTAGCTTTCTGACAGTCAAGAACAGCCGGTCGCGGAATCTCAGCGCGTTTTCGTGAGTTAGCCGTCCCCTCTCAGGGTTGGCCTCCTAATCAACCAGGAGTTACCCCAATCATCTACCAAGAAATTCGAAAAGGGACACAAATTGGACACAGTTGCTTTCTGCTATGCATTCAACCCTGTGGAACGAAACCAGTTGACTGCACCCGCTCATAGAGCAACTGACTGTGCGTCAGGAGTTCTCAGAAACGACCGTAAGCCATTGAAAACAGTTGATGCCAATGGGGCGCGAAATCCGCTCCAAGGGCTACGAAGAAGAAGGCCAGGGGCCGTACGTCGTTGATTCTAAAGCTGGTGAGCGCGGAAGGAATCTTCAACCTACTGATTAAGAGTCAGCTCACAGAAGTGGCTGCGAAACGCGCGAACATGCAGCTCCGACAATAACTTAGAAAAATTGACGCCCGCACGAATGGCTCTTCGCAAACGTTGAAGAAGCTTGAGAAATCGAAGCGCGTTAAATGCCGTTGGACACAAAATGGACACAGCCGCAATCGGGACGCGCAAGGTTCGGATAGCCGTGGAGCTCTACTTCCCCTTCAGGATCATACTTCTTATGCTCACTTGATTCCGATCGTTGACGGCGGCACGACGTTGGTAGCCAATTCAAACACATTGCAACTGCAAGCCGGGAAGTCACAGATCGTTTCTGCCGGACCTGGACACGCGTGCCTGGAGTGTCAGGGCGTATACACACAGGAAGAGGCTACTACTGCGCGCGAAAGCCCAAGTTGGGGTCGATACCTCGATCTTGGAGACGCTCAAAACAATGCAAATCAAGTGGAAACTCGTGCTCCGAGCGTTATTTCCAACAACGCTTTGGTAGCAGGATTAATGGGCCTCAGACTTCTTGGCACTGACCTTGCGGTTGACTCCTGCGACGATGCGCGGAACGCAACGGTACTACGTCGAAGATGGCAACCTCCGGTGGGGTGCAGTGCGAGAATGCAAAGAAGGCTGCTCCAAAAGCTCCTGGCTTGGTCGCGGCGATACTCATTTTGTGCCCGTTGGGATTGATCTACGGTGGAAGGATCTTCGCGAGAAGGAGCAGAACTCCGACCACGGACCGGTCACCGGACCAAAACCAAGATGACATCCTGGCGGCGGGTTGCAGACGAACACTTCAACGATCTGAGTTTATAGGGCGGACGAAGAAAGAAACGATGGGAGATGTTGCGCGTTCGGCAAATCGAGGGAAACAACGCCGAGGCATATCCGAGTGGATAGGCATCTGCAGCTGCCACTCAGCGGCCCGGTGACATACCACTTCAGACGATTCCGCCCCCTCTACTTGCTGCTGGCCGGAACATTCGAGACACCCTTGCCAGTCAGATACCCCGCTTGGCTGACGCCAGTGAGTATAACGATGCTAGAGTCGAGGTTGGGAAGCGTGACAATCTGATCGCTTAGATTACTCAGAAAAAGCCACACGTAGATGAACACGGCAATGACCGTCCATCCGAACATCTGGAACTTCATTAGATCCATCCCGCCCGGGTGTTTGTCATCTCGAAAAAGGTCGGCAAACTCGTAGTGCGATTTTGGTACGCCTAAGACTAGATTGGGGGACTGGCCGTTCAGCTCATAACACAATTTTCCGTTCGGCGTGTCGACGATGAGCCGACTGTAAGTTTTGCCATCGGCTACGTCGAGAACGATCTGTGTGCCGTCGGTTTTCCAGTGCAACACAGGTGCTACATCCTTGCCGATTCCCTTGCGAGCGAAACGCACCATGCCCGAATCACCCAAGTCCGACCCATCAAGAACCAAGTAGTTCGAGTTCTTGGGATCTCCCGCGTTTGCCGGGAGGTCGACGTCAGGCGCCTGCGCCTTAGCGTTTGCCTTGCTGATGCTTCGGATTTTCACTATCTTGGCAGTCTTATCTTCGCCCGTCACTGCGGCGATCAGACTAGAAAAAACACCAGAACTGATGGCGATTCCTGCAAGGACGAGCAGCGCATCAGGGATCTTGACCCAGTCGAAACTCATTGCGAGAGTTTCTGCTGTCTTAGCCTCACCTTCAGCCTTGACCCAGGTCGCTTTTGCATCTGCTACGGTTTGCTCAGCTTCCGATGCAACTTTGTCAACCCCAGCCGCAGTCGCGCGAGAATCACTGGCTTTTTTCTTGTCTGACGCGATTTGTTCTTGGGTTGCATTCGGATCGTGGGCGCGAGACTGGGCAGAAGCCTCATCCTTCTCGGCCGCCAGGTCGGCGACCTTCCGTTCCGCTGCTCTGGCCTTAGCGGCTTCGATGGCTTTGTCATATTCTGACTTGGCAGTTGCCGCCTTGCTTTTTGCGCTTTGAGCATCGTCGGTCGCCTTCTTACTTTCAGCAGGGGAACCTGGAACGATTCTCTTGTGGATGCCCATCGCGGCTGCGAACGAGCCAAAGATCACTAGCGTCCAGAGAAACGCCTGAAGGCGTGACAAGCTTAGGCGGCCATCCGTGCCAACTGTGAATCCGAGCAGTCGATCCCGGATGTCTCCGCCCCGGTTCGCAATCGCCCCGGCCAGCCAGAGAAGACCTGGCACAGTTAGAAATACAATCCAGCCAAACATCTGCGACCAACCCATAAACTTCCCTCCGTGTCGTGAAAGAACAGCCACTCGCGCTTTCGCCACGCAACCCAAAGACCAATCAATATCTCTTCATGCCTCTACATTGTCCGATCCGACGTCCAAAAAGTGGATTCACCTAAGCTATCCTCGGGTTCGCCGAGTTATGCGGCAACCGTCTTGTGGATCCAGTCCAGGGTCTGGCCGAGTTCGCTGTTGTGATCCACAGTGGGCACAAAGATCGCGAGCAATCTTTAGTCGCAATAGGTATTACTCGTCCCGATCCAGAAATCATTCGCAACTTCGGGCCACCGAATCACGCCGTTGCTATGTCTTCATTTTCATGCAAACGACAACGAACTTTGAAATCCTTCAGAAACACAAAACTCCTCGGCTCGCATCGCTGCGCAGTCGATTGAGCAGACGATAGCTGTTGGTTCGCTTGCGGCCACGTTAGTCTCTGTCTCCTTGACCGCCACCCCCGACTTTCCCCCGCCTTCCACGAGCGGAGGCCTTACTCACCCCGGGAAATCGGAGATGCGATTCGAACGGCATTGTCTGTTGCTGGTCAGGGCATGTCAAGATCAAACAATGTCTTTTCCGAAAACCGAACGCTCGATTGAAGGTTGAGCCTCAAGTTCCCTGCCGTGTGCAGGGAGGGGCTTGATCCGCCCGTCGAGGACTAGCTGTTTTGTCGCAGCAGTGCCTTACGTAAGCCACAAACGCCCACGCAGTTGACGAATAACATTGAGTTCCTGCAAAGGTCGATTCACTCTCTTCCTTTCTTAGCGGTTAAAGCGCTCATTGAGTTTCAGGTGCACCCTGGGCGCCGCCAACCAGGAACAACTTCCTCTTCGTTGATAGGGTCCACGATACAGACGTCGTACGAATTCGTCCCGGGCCCGGCATGAGCTTCTCGTAGGGGGTTGAAAGTCGGAAACAAAACCTTCCGCAAGCGAGTCGCGCCCTGTTGTAACGACCTACTTTTGGCAGGGTTGGCGGGGTAACGATCCTATTCAAACGGTCCCGTTTCTACCCATGTGCGTTTTAGCTTGCTCCTGCATGCACTGGTCTACAAGATCGTGTATCTTTCCATTCACGATCGAACACGGGACGAGGAAGGGTGCGGACAGACACTCGATTTCCAATATTTGTGAGGTTGGATCGTACTTCCACGAGATCGTGAATCCACTCTTCGTGGCTTCTCCCCCATTTCCGCTTATTGGCAGACCATTGGCAACCGCTTGCTTAGCAAGGCAATCGAACTGGTCTTGACTGACTCCGGTGAAGGTCTGCTTTGCACATGGCATTGTGGTTTCTCCAAATATAAGTTGCTGCCCATTAGAGTAGGCTACAGTGGAGTCTGGCTTGCTACCCCAAGTCTTCGACGATGAGAGCTCGCGGCAGCCAGGCGCAACCTCCCAGACCATTGAGGCCCTCTCGTTGACATGAACTGTTGTCTTTCACTAAGTCGTCGCATACTTTCAAGCCGTCAAATTTTATTCGACGATCCTATACGGTGGGTCAAACTCCGGCACGCCGGCCTCTTTACCGGCAATCCAGCGAAGGACGTAGACCTGCGAGGGGTCAGTCAGCGAATTGGTGATTTGGTTGTACAAGACCTCCATAATGGCATGAGCACCGAGATCTTTGTAGTAGTCGATGTCCGGCTCCACCCTTACACATTCCTCACCATTAAGCGTTTTCTTGTCGTTCTCATGAAAAGTGAGCTGGACATTGGCTTCTCCAAAGCGAATTTCCTTGAAGCTAGATGTGGCGTCGCCATGGAAGAAAGATGGATCAATTTCAGGCGCGAAAACCCTCGGTACGCACGCTTTCACTTCAGAAACGAGCTCCGGGACGACATATCCGAAAAATCGGTCTGGCGCAAGTGTCGTCCACTCAATGCCTCGGAAGTAGTCCAGCGGCGTACCGTTAGCTAGGAAAAGTTGGGACATTGCAGTCGCTAGATTCAGAAGGCAGGCTGTTTCCTTCGGATGGTCCTCGACACTTGCAGCATAATTGTCTTTTGCACTCGTCGCCGCTGGCGTAAGGGACAAAAACTGCGCAATTTTGGGATAATTTGCGACAAGCACGTCCCAAGGGTCAAACTCGACTGAGGGGTCTTTGGGCGCGAGCATCAGGCTAACGACCCGAGGGTCCTGAGGCGACACCTTCACTGGGAAAAAGCCCGCATCCCGATAACCGTCGGCCGAGACCAAGACGGTGTAGTTGTCGGCGAAATTGTCGAAGAAATCCACATTCAGGACTACTTGTCCCTCGTTCATAGATTTCGTGTTGAGCATTTTAGTGAACGAGTCTGTGGTCTGTCCGTTGTGGACGCGAAGAAGAACATTCTGCCTTTCCGCGAATGGCGCTCGCGCACCATCGTAGATACTCAGTTTAATCTGCGCTTTAGCGGCCGGCATGGTCCACCTCAACAGTAGAGTCGCCTAGACCTGTGCTGGAAAGAATTGGGCCGAACCGAATCTTGACACCATGATCTCTCGCGGTCAAGCCGGAGTGTTACCTTGTTCGGAAAACGTAACAAGCGGCAATCGCATCCGAACCCGACGACCAACGAGCGATGACAGCAACTGTTGGAATGGCCCTGTGTCCCGCCGACCCCCAATTCGGGCCACGCTAGTGTTCCCGGCGATTCGGAATCGGGGAACGCCGAACCAGACCGCGTGGTCACCGTGTCTGACCATTTCAAGAAGTTCATGGCCTCGACAATCGCGTCTCCAGGCGGAGCAATTGAGACCGCGGGCGCTCCACTTGTAACAGCGCGGTTTTCCCACCTGTTTACATCTCACGCGGGTTTTGGCAACGACGCTGCTGGGTTTCGCCAGCACTATGGCGTCAACCTGCTGGGTAACGTGAGCGGCATTCTCGGCAAGTTCGTCCTGCCATCCGCTTTACGTCAAGACGAAGTTTATGTGTCCGCCGGCACTGAATCTCCCCTCGTAAACCCTCTGGGACATATAGTGAGACATGTTGTTCTGACGAGTTCTGCGGACCACACACACAGTATTCAATGCTTCGGCCATCCCGAATTCACTCTTGATGGCCGTGCTTTCAAACAGCTGTCAGCCGTCCGCACAACGTACCGCCACAAATAATGCCGAGCGTTTCGGATACCACGTCTTGGGATTTGTCATAGGCGATAAGTACACTGAATTTCAGCCGGAGTTTAGGAATCTTGCCGCACTTATGAAATCGGGAATGGTCAAACTTTGGCGATAGAGGATCGAATGACTGCGCTAACCTCTTCCTTTTCCTTAATCTATGTCGGAACCCGCAATCTATGTCGGAACCCGCGAGCTGCCGACCACCGACCAACACCCTGCACCGAGCAGTAGATGGTAACCAGAAGCAGATTTATTCGGACTTTCAGCCGGCTGTCTCGTCAAAAGCTCGTGCAATCGCAGAATGAAAAACTTGGCACGCTATCGAAGAAACTGAGCGCAACCTTGACACCACATCCTCCAGCCCTTTACAGCGATATTCTGTAAATCGGGCCATAGCAGGGTGCAACATTTTCTGCGCTGTATTCACTAGCAAAGTGCTCAGGAGCTGTTGCAGTTTCTTTTCTGAACTGCGTTGCGGCCTGAAGTGGAGGTGAACCGGCCTTTTTCCTCTTAGGGGTAGTGTCCTGTTTTCGGAATGCTCGCGGCCTCAGCTCGCCGCTAGAACTTGTAACAAGTCACGATGGCTCAGTGATTTACACGAGCACGTTTCCGGATGCCGGACGGATGCAGGCACGTTGCCCTCTCCAAGCTGCGGCTCGTTTAGGATTCCGTAGCCGTGGCCGCTTCAATGGAGTCTAGGTGCGCGCAGTGTCAAGGGCCCATACCCCAGGGTCGGGCACGATTCTGCTCGGACGAATGCTTGGCCTGTCAACAACGCGAACAAGAACGTCTGCGTTACGGTCATCGACATGAATATCAATGTGTGAAATGCGGGCATCAGCTGCGGCCAGGAAGACATCGGAAGTGAACTAGGTGCAGACTACTTGCAGGAGCAGCCCAGCTTTAGACTGTCCTCTTTAGACTTGACATGCCTGCTCTAAGGCGATACTTTGAACGCCGCTGCGGCGAACGGAAGAGTGAGGCTCATACCGAGTCTTCACATCCGAGGGGCTTCTACTCGCCGACTTCCCTGGGAAATATCACTGTTGTTCGGCGTAGACTCACACGTCAACGCCGAATGTGTCGAATGCCATCCGTTACGAGACCGGTCAGACAAGACTAAGCCGCTCTCTACTTTCCAGGATGGCAAGACGATGCGAAACGACCGCAACGCGGAGGCCCCAACGCCGGACTCTGACTGGTTTTAGCCACTGCCGACCTTGTTTTGCAGCGTCATTGCTCTTGCAATCATCGGGGTCATCGGAATAGGACCTATTGGGTGAACTGCGAGTTATCGAATTGCTGTAATGACAAGCTACGAGCCAGTTTCTGATTGCATTCTTGGAGGTGGGTATGCGTAAGATAGCCACAATCGTATCAGTGCTTCTCGTTCTTGGTTGCTTCTGCGCACCGGTCTCCTTTGGTCAGCGGTGCGGTGTAGAGCGCTGGGCCGTTAAGACCGGAACTGATGGGGGTGCGGGGCTGATTGACCTTGCCAATCCTCAGACCTCGACCATTGCGGACCTAAGTGCACTGGCGCAGCCGAATCCGCTCCCCGCAGACAATCGCTTCAACCCGACTGAGAACACAGTCTTTGTGCTCAATACAACGTTGACAGATTTCAAGCTGGAGAGTGGATCTCACGGCGACTCCGACTACCATTTGGTGCTGATGGACGATCAAGGCAACACTATGGTGGCAGAGATACCATCTCCTGATTGCGTCGGGAATGGCAGCCCTTTTAAAGCGCAGATTGCGAACGCCCGGGCAAAGTTTGACGCACAATTCAATGTGACTTCGTCTTTCCAAACGGCAAACGTACCAGTACAGGTAACCGGTGTCGGTTTTTTCGACTTCTTCCATAACCAACATGGAGCCGCCCCCAATGTCGTGGAGTTACACCCGGTGCTGGATATCCAGTTCAATCCCCAGCCTATCGGTGGGGACTTCACGCTATCGAGTTCCACCACCGCCGTGCATCTCCATGGAGGCGGCTCATCCACAATCAACCTCGCTGCTGTGCCGGTAGGCGGGGGGAACGCCCCCAACGTTAGCTTCGCTGTAAGCACCTTACCCACCGGAGTCACCTCCCATATCACTCCGGGGAACAACGGAAAGGCCGTCTTGTCTCTTTCCGCAACATCCAACGTGCCGAACGGCACATTTCCAATGATTGTTACCGGCACAAGCGCCGGAAAAGCTCATAGCCAGACGATTGCCCTAAACCTGTCCGGCGTCCCTGAGCCGTCCGATAATTTGCAGTGGGAATACAAGACAATTAGCGCAGTCAGCGAGGTGGACGTCATCAATCAAGCTAATCAGCTCGGCTTGCAGGACTGGGAAATGGTGAGCGTCGTACGCGTTTCCGGTTCTCCCGGGTGGAGGGCATTCTTCAAAAGAGCGAAGAAGGATTGATTTCGGCGGAGGCACGGGTCAATGAGTGCTTCTATGAGAAGGTCATAAAAGTCAAGGCCGACGTGGCGGCCCTCCTTATTTTTCTTGTTCTTTGTGGCTTTCGCCACATTTCCGCAGAAAATTTTGCGTTAGGATCGCTCAGGAGCGACGACTGGCAACTCGATCGACCCACAGCACCCCCGCTTTTGTCTGTTTCCCGCGTACTCAGTCGGCCTAATGCTAATTCTCTTCTGAGCTGTATCGACCCGGTGGTAACTGGCGGGGCCGTCAAGGGCGCCCGGAAGGGGCGTTCATCATGACCCTTGACAGCCCCGCCAGTTACTTCATCATCGACCTCGGAACGAAGCGAAACGCAGTTCAGTGGAGCTTCGTTCCTTAGTGAAGGGGTCGATTTTCTCGAGAGCCTCGTGAGCATCACACACCTCCTCATTGCCTCTGGCATTCTCCACCATCATCTTTTTCGTTCCGGTCACAGACATCATGGATCTGCTTCTCCAAGTCCTACGGATACTCTGGCCGACGCCACCCACCGTTGCCGTGCTTCTA
>WNFC01034697.1_pt1 | contig 10155 bp, 9 predicted proteins | sample 5400541 | NCBI WGS metagenome assembly WNFC01 (sample SAMN13153342, study PRJNA577476) | soil metagenome | isolation source: 120 cm saprolite under Douglas fir tree site 2 hole 2 replicate 1 | place: USA:California | collected 2015-04-18 | reverse complement strand
GACCGATGCCGGTCACGTTTTCATCTGTTTCGATTTTGACGATGCCCAGTCCCGAATGCGTATAGGTATGTTTGCCATTGCGGATGGCGACGTGCCGCGGCCAGCGGAATTCTTCGGTTGTTATCGAGGTGATCTTCATAGACTGCTCCTTTGCTGTCAGCTCTTAGCCGTTAGCTCCTAATCGCTAACTGCTTGCGTCGATCCACCACTCTGACTCGCGCAGCGATCCCCAGGCCGCCGGAAAACCCTGGATCCGCTTGTGGACGAGAAAGTTGCCCGGCTCGAACCAGATGTAGCCAAACCAGGCCGAGTCGTACATCAGCTTTTGCGCCTGCACGAACAGCGCCTGTCGTTTGGCCTGGTCATATTCGGAATCCGCCTGGTGCAGCGTGTCGATCAGCCCCGGCACCTTCGCGCGGTGGTACGCGGAGTTGCCCCCTTCGGCCCACGTCACCAGCAAGTCGTCCGTCGGATCGACCGCGACGCCCGACTGCCGGCTGGCCATCTGAAAGTCGTTCTGGATGCGCACTTTCTCGCCCCAGGCGACCCGCTCCACCACATCCAGGTTCAGCTTGATGCCGACTTTGTCCACCATCTGCTGGATCATCTGCGCCTGCTGCACGTCCTGCTCGCGCGAGTGGACCGTCATGCGGACCTCGAGCGGAGTGCTGACCCCCGATTGCTGGATCAGCTGCTTGGCTTTGTCCAGGTTGAATTCGTAGATTGGTACCGACGTGTCGTAGCCGATCGCGCCGGGCACGAACTCATAGGGCAGCCCGAATCCAAAGCCACCACCGACGGCCTTGGCAATCGCGTCGCGGTCGACCGCGTGGTGGATCGCCTGGCGCAGCGGCAGGTTGTCCTGGAATGGCGGTTTGAGCGAGTTGAAAAAGTACTGGCGCTTGTTGCCGATGAACGGCGACTCGATGTACCGCGCGTGGGCGATCTGCTTGGCGGCCGGCACGTCGCGGCCGAGGATGTTCTGGACATAATCCGATGTGCCGGCGCGCATCTCGTTGAACTGGGTCGTCGCCTCGATGATGACCCGATACGTGATGCCGTCCAGGTATGGTAGCGGCTTGCCGTCCGCGGCCATCCGCCAGTAGTTTTCGTTGCGTTGCACCTCCAGCTTGTTGCCGGAGGCAAAGCTGACAAAGCGGAACGGCCCGGTGCCGACCGGATTGAGTTTGAGCCAGTCCTCACCGTTCTCGTCCGCGGCTTTCTTCGACACGATTGCCGTCGTGCCGCCGCCGTTGGAGGACGCATCGCTCAGCGAGCTGAGGACCGCCGCGCTGGGCCGGGTCAGGTTCACCTGGACCGTCATCGGATCGAGCGCGACTGCCGGCTCCTTGTCATCAACGGCTGAGAGGAGGTTTTTGGCGAAGCTCTTCGGATTCTGGACCATGCGCTTGACGTTCCACACCACCACATCGGCCGTCAGGTCGGAGCCGTCGTGGAACTTCACCCCGTCGCGCAGATGGAAGACGATCTTGTTGGGAAAGGTTTCGAAGGCGCGCGCGAGGTGCGGCTGGACCCCGTACGTGCCATCCGCGCTCTGGCGCCAGGTCAGCAGCCAGTCGTAGACCGCTGACGCGGTTGGACCGCTGGCGAAGATCGGGTCCATGGACACGAAGTCATTTGTCTGCAGCACCGTTGCCTGGCCGCTACGTTTGGGTGCGCTGCTCGTGCCCGCGGCGGCGGTGGGCGCCGGCACGTTCGTCGCCGCGGCCACCACTGGCGGTGGTGTGGCCTGGACGGGCACGATCGGCGCCACCTTGGCCGGCGGAGCGTTGCTGGCCGGCGCGCTTGGCGTTGGCCGACATGCCATGAGTAATCCGAGACCCCCGGCTCCACCCAGACCAACCAGAAAGTTCCGACGCGTCAGCTCAGTCCCCGACATGTGCCCAACTCCTTGCGTGTTCACTGCTTCTTGCGGCTTGCCAAACGCGGATCGAGCGCGCGCCGTAAGCCGTCCCCCACAAAATTGATCGCCAGCACCGTCATGAAGATCGCCACGCCGGAGGTCATGCCGATCCATGGCGCGACCTCCAGGTACTGTGAGCCAGTCCGTAACATCGCCCCCCAGCTGGGCGTCGGCGGCCGAACGCCCACTCCGAGAAAAGAGAGCGCCGCCTCCGTCACGATGGCGGTGCCCATCAGTAGCGTGGCCTGGACGATGATCGGCGCCGTCACATTCGGCCAGATGTGGTGACGCATGATGTCCAGCGCCGAGGCGCCGCAGACGCGCGCCGCCGCAATGAATTCGCGTTCGCGCACTGATAGCGTCTGGCCGCGCGTCAGGCGCGCGATGCCGGGCGCGGCGACGAAACCGATGGCCAGCATCGCATTGGCAATGCTGGGTCCGAGCGCCGCGGTAATCGCCAGAGCCAGGATGAGGTTCGGAAAGGCCTGGATGGCGTCGACGACGCGCATGATCGCATCGTCGGCCAGACCACCCACGTAGCCGGCTACCAGACCGAGCGTGACACCCACACTGACTGCGATGGCCACCGCGATCAGACCCACCTGGAGCGACACCCGCGAGCCGTAGATGATGCGGGATAGGACGTCGCGACCGATGTCGTCGGTGCCGAGCGGATGGGCCAGGGACGGTGCCTCGGTCAGCGCCAGGTAATCCTGCTCGTTCGGGTCGTAGGGCGCGATCAACGGCGCGGCCAGGGCACACACCACGACCACCGCCGTGATCGCCAGCCCGGTGCCGACCAGGCGCGTCTCGAGCAGCCGCCGCCAGAATTGCGACGAGCGTGGCTGGAAGGCGGGCGCGCTCGGCACACCGGGAATCGCCAGATTGCCGTCGGCCACCCGGACCGCGCCGCGCGGCACAGTGCCACCAGCCTGCATGGCCATCAGCGGTACCGAATCCGCGGATCGAGATAGGCGTACGTCACATCGGTCAGCAGGTTGGCGATGAGCACACCCAGCGTCAGAATCAGCACCGCGCCCTGCAGCACCGGATAATCGCGGAAGAAGATGGCGTCGACTGCGGCGCGTCCGACGCCGGGGATGGCAAAGACCGTCTCGGTGATCGCCGCGCCCGAGACCAACGTCCCGACTTGCAGGCCGATCACGGTGATGATCGGAATCATGGCGTTCTTCAGCGCGTGGCTCGCCACCACTGAACGATCGCCCAGCCCCTTGGCGCGCGCGGTAGTGACGTAGTCCTGCTCCAGCACCTCCATCAACGCCGAGCGGCCCTGGCGCATGATCACCGCGGCCGAATGGGTACCGAGGACGATCGCCGGCAGCACGAGCATTTTCGCGCTCAAGAACGGGTCCACGAACGGTGAGGTGAAGCCACTTGGTGGCACCCAGCGCAGCAAGACCGCGAAGACATACACGAGCAGCAAGGCCTGCCAGAAGCTTGGGATGGCTACTCCGCCCATGGCCAGCAGCGTTCCAAGCGAGTCAATCCGGCTCCCCGGCCGCAAGGCCGACACGATCGCCACCGACAGCCCGAGCGCCAGGCCGACGAACAGGCCCGCCGCGCCAAGGTACATGCTGATCGGCACGCGCTGCATCAGGACGGTGGCAACCGACTCGTTGGTGCGGATGGAGCGGCCCAGATCGCCCTGGACCACCCGCCCCAGCCAGCTCAGATACTGGGCGTGCAGCGGCTGATCGAGGCCGAGATCGTGACGCAGCGCCAGGTAGGTCTGTTGATTGCCGGCATTGTCACCCAGGATCGCCACCGCGGGATCGCCGGGCAGCACATAGAGCAGCGCGAACGCGATGATCGAGACGATCAGCAGCACGGGCACCATGCTGACCACGCGGCGCACGATGTAGCGGCTCATCGACGTCTGGCGCCACACGACTCACGAATGAGCAGCTCGACCGGGAGCACCTGCTCGCCCGCCAATTCGGTGGAGGTGTTGTGCGCGATCAACTGGAGCAGCAGGTCGGCGCCCATCTCGCCCAGCTGCGCGCGCGCGTGACCGACTGTCGTGAGCGATGGCGTGGTGTATTGGCCAAGCTCGAGCCCGTGGAAGCCGACGATGGCGATGTCATTCGGCACGTGCAGTCCCGCCTCGTACAAGGCGCGCAACACGCCGATGGCGACCAGGTCGTTGTAGACAAAGATCGCCGTGGGTCGCTCCGATGAGCGCGCCAGCAGCTCGAGGGCTGATGCGCGGCCCCCGGCCATCAGTCCGGACCCCTGCACGATAGCTGCGGGGTCTGGATGGAGCCCCGCCTCGTCGAGCGCGCGAAGAAACCCCCCGGTAACGATCGAACATCGGGCTGCCGTCGTCGTCGTCCAACCGTCCGCCGAGAATGCTGATGTGGCCGATGCGGCGATGACCCAGCGCCGTCAGGTGGCGGGTCGCCAGGTAGGCGCCGTGTTCGTCGTCGATGCGAATCGATGGGATGCGCGGGTCCGGGCTACGGTCGAGCAGCATCACCAGCGGCCCGCCGTGCTCGGCCAGGTCGCGCAGTGCCTCGAGCGCGGGGCCACGCGTGGTGTGGTAGCCGGTGGCCACGATCACCCCGTCGGACGCGCCGCTGCGCACGTGGTGCAGGGCGTCGTAGCCACGGCGTTCGGTCGCCGCTCGGACTCCCGCGGCGATCTCGGTGAAGTAGGCGCTGCTCAGCCGCCAGACGAGCAGCGTGATCACATTCGACCGCCGCCGACGCAGGCTCCGGGCGGCGTAATTCGGCTGGTAGCCGAGCCGCGCGGCCCAGTTGGCGACTGTCTGGCGGGTAGCCGCCGAAATACGCACCGGCCGGTCCCGACCGTTGAGGACCAGCGAAACGGTGGCTTTTGAAACGCCCGCGGCAAGAGCCACGTCGGCGATCGTGACGGCGCTAGAACGATTTAGCAAGCGAACCCCGCCTAACCTATGCGCTGCGTTCCCACGCTGTCAACAGGTGTTTTTCCCCAAAGGGGACCCTTGTCCGTTCCTGCAGAGGACCTGTACGGTTGGCATCAAACGTCTCGATGGCCGCGCCTGAGCGGTGAAGCACAGGCAGCGTATCAACTTCGCCCAGGAAGTATCCTTAGCGAACTTTGGCCCTGTTGACGGATCCGCTGCTGGCGGCGTGTGCCCTCGAGCCGCTCATTCGCGCAACAGCTGATGAAGCGGAGGCGGGGCGGCGTTTTCCAGACCAGATCATCAAGGCGATGGCCGACGCGCGCATCTTCCGCCAGCTGGTACCGCGCGTCGCTGGAGGCGACGAGCTCGACCCGATCACCATGCTCGATGTGGTCGAGGCGGTTTCGCGCGTGGACGGTTCGGCGGGCTGGCTGGTGATGATCGGTTCGGGGGCTGGGTTCCTGACCGGTTACCTGGATTCCAGCGTGGGCCGCGAAATCTTCGCCGACCCCTACGCGTGTTTGTGCGGGAACATCGGCGCGGCATCGGCCCGCGCGGTTGTGGTGCGCGGTGGCTACCGGGTCAGCGGCCGCTGGCCATTCGTCAGCGGCTGCGAGCACTCCACCTGGATGGCGGGCAACGCCCTGGTCTACGACGGCGACACCTTACGCACGAATGCCGACGGTACGCCCAGACCGCGGATCATGGTCTTTCCGCACGACGACGCGCGCATCATCGATACCTGGTCAGCCACCGGCCTGCGCGCGACGGGCAGCCACGACGTGGCCGTCGCCGATATCTTCGTCCCTGAAGAGCGCAGCTTGTGGTGGTCGGACGGACCCACGCAGCCCGGTCCGCTCTACCCGGTGCGCTTGATGCTCGTCGCCCATGCCGCGCACGCGCTTGGCATCGCGCGCGCCGCGATCGACGCGCTCGTCGACCTGGCCGAATCCAAAAAACCAACCCGCTCCACCAGCCTGCTGCGCGATAGTCCGCTGATGCACGCGAGCCTGGCCCAGGCTGAAGGCCTGGTGCAAGGTGCGCGCGCGTACACGCGGCAGATCACGGCCGAAGTGTGGGACCTGCTGTGCAACGATCGGCCGGTTACCCCGCGTCATCGCGCGTTGTTGCGGCTGGGGATGACCGTCGCCGTGCAGAACGCCGCGCAGGCCGTCGATTTGATGTGGGCGGCGGCCGGCTCGTCGCCGGTCTACACCAGTAGTCCGCTGGAGCGCTGCTTCCGCGACATCCACGTGGCCACCCAGCACGCCGCGGTGGGCTTGTTCAGCCTGGAGACCATCGGTTCGGCCTTGATCAACCCCGACCAATCGCCCGCGGGACCTGCCCCGCTCATCTAAGGAGAGCTCTCAACGATGCGCTACGGATCGATCTCCGACGTCGGTGACCGGGTCTCACGGCTGGTCCTCGGCAGCATGGTTTTTTCTGTCGAGCCCGAAGCCTTCGACAACACGTGCCGTCTGTTGGACCGCTTCACCGCCGCCGGCGGGACGACGGTCGATACCGCCCGGATCTACGCCAAGGGAACCAGCGAGACGGCCTTCGGCAAGTGGCTCGAGGGCTCCGGCAAGCGCACTGACATGGTGGTCCTGGGCAAGGGCGCGCACCACAACAGCGATACGTTGGAGCGCCGCGTCACGCCTGCGGCGATCCACGAAGACGTCGAGACAAGCCTGCGTGAGATGCGCCTGGAGACGATCGACATCTACATCCTGCACAAAGACGATCCCGATGCCGAGGTGGGTCCGATCGTCGAGGCGTTGAACGAGGAAGCCGCGGCAGGTCGCATCAAGGCCTTTGGTGGCTCCAGTTGGAGCACGCAACGACTCGATGAGGCCAACGCCTACGCCGCTGAGCACGGTCTGCGGCCGTTCACCGCCTCGAGCCCCAATCTGGCGTTGGCGGTGCCCAACGAACCGATGTGGGTTGGCTGCGTGTCGATCGCCGCCGACACCGAGGCCCAGGCCTGGTACCAGCAGACCGGCATGCCGGTCTTCGCCTGGTCGGCGCAAGCGCGCGGATTCTTCTCCGGCCGCTACAACCCGGAGATGACCGAGGGCGCGACGGCGAACGCCCGCAACGTCATTCGGACGTACTACTCGGATGACAACTGGGAGCGCTATCGGCGCGCCGACGAGCTGAGCGAGTCAAAAGGTTGCACGCTCCGTCAGGTCGCCCTGGCGTGGGTGCTCCATTCGCCGCTGGACGTGTACGCGCTGATCGGTCCGGAGACAGTTGCGGAGCTGGACGACTGCCTGGGCGCGCTCGACGTCGAACTGACCCCAGCCGAGCTGGCCTGGCTCAACCTCGAATAACCAGGGGGGATCAACGCCGTTAGGGTGTGAAATTCTGGACCGCTATCACAACGCGTTCATGCTGCCCACGGTCGTCGGTTCACCCGACCGAGTGCGCCGCGCAAACTCCCCGATCTGGCGCACCACTACCGCGTCGACGAAGTCATCGCTCAGCCCGAACGGGTGCCCTCGGTCCTGAGCCTGGAGCCGCCCAAGCGCTAACATTCACGGCGCCTCGCGGCGGCAGAAAAGAGGTGCCCTGAATGCTGTCGACTCAAGACAACGAGCTCCTGTGCCGAGTCGGGCCCGGTACGCCCATGGGCGAATTCATGCGCGAGTACTGGCTGCCGGCCTTCGTGCCCAGCGAGCTGCCCGAAGCCGACGGCGAGCCCCGACGCATGCGCCTATTGGGCGAGAACCTGATCGCCTTCCGCGTGTCGTCTGGCAAGTACGGGCTGATCGCCAACCATTGCCCCCATCGCGGGGCCTCGCTCTTCTTCGGCCGCAACGAGGAGGAGGGCATCCGCTGCGTCTACCACGGCTGGAAGTTCGACGTGCAGGGCAACTGCGTCGACATGCCCAATGAACCCGCCGAGAGCGACTTCAAAAACAAGATCAGGGCCACCGCCTACCCGTGCGTCGAGCGCAACGGCATCGTGTGGACCTATATGGGCCCGCGCGAAACTCCGCCGCCGTTACCGGAGTGGCTGCCCAACCTGGAGCCCGACTGTCAAGTCTGGATGCGGCTGCAGGAGTCCAACTGGCTCCAGGCTTTGGAAGGCGACATCGATACGGTGCACGCGTTCTTCCTGCACTCCGGCCATATCCGAACCGAGCAGAGTTTGCCCGGCAGTGACGCGTTTTACATTACGCAACAGCGGCACGGCCGCTTTGTCGCGCAGGAGCATGAACTTGGCGCCAGCTATGCCGCCGTGCGGCGGGCGGAGCCTGGCGCCGAGTACTGGCGCATGGGTCACTTCCTGTTGCCGTTCTACACGATGAATGGGCCCGGACTGTTGGGCATCAAGAACCAGTCGCTCGCCTGGGTGCCGCTCGACGATGGCAACACGATGGTCTGGACGGTTGGGCGCCAGGCACCGCTGCCACCCGAGACCGAAACGATTGGTGGCTTTAAAGCGGGCTACGTGCGTCGGGATCCGATCGGCAAGAACGATCCCTATGGCGCGCGCGGACCGAACGGCATCCCACCGCGCAGGTTCATCACCACCAGTGACTGGCTTGGCCGGTACCGACCGATCGCCAACCAGGACAACGACTATCTCATCGATCGCAACTTGCAGAAGAGCATGGGCACCTATACCGGCGTCCCCGGCATGGCTCAGGACCAGATGGCCCAGGAGACGATGGGCCCCATCTATGACCGCACCCAGGAGCGCCTGGGGACGTCCGACCTGATGATCATCCGTACCCGCCGCAAGCTCCTGGACTGCGTCCGAGCCTTCAAAGCGGGCGCTCCCGCACCAGGTGTCAACCGGCCCGACCTCTATCGGATGCGCTCAGGCGGAGTCGTCGTCCCGGCTGGAGTAAACGGTCTAGATGCGATGGCCGACTTGCTCTACGATCGAGTCCCGCTCGAGGACTTCCGCATGGCGTGGGAAGCCACGGTCAAATAAGTCAGGTCCAACCGGTCCGCGCGGCGAGCCACGCGCGGGCGACGACGCCCTGGGCAGCCTGGAACGCGCGCACCGTGGGCAAGCCGGGCGGCGGAGGTTGCAGTGCGCCGCGGGTGAAATAGCCGGCCACGGTCGCGATGGCGGCCGTGATCGCGTCGGGATCGGCTGCGCGAGCGGCAGGGGAGCGCGTAAGGACCTCGTCGGGCGGCGGGCCGCCTTGCATGGTGACGCTGGGCGCGAAACCGACCACGTCCAGCCATGCTGCGCCGATGCGCGCGTGGGGCCAATCGAAGAACCAGACTTTCTCGGGCTCCAGGAGCAGATTGTCGGCGCGCACGTCGAAGTGGAGCAGGGTCTCACCGACGACCGCATGTGGCGCACGGGCTTCGAGGTCGGCTAGCGCGTCGAGGTGGCGACGCGACCACGCATCCAACTGGGAAAGATCTGGAGCGTGCTGGTCTGCGTCGCGGAGGCGCTGCCAGCCGCACAGTTGGCGCGCCACGGCATCGGCGGCCGTACCCACGGTTGACAGTGGAAGCGGTGATGGGGTGAGGCGATTGGCCAGGCTGGCCAGGCCGGCGAGCACGCGGTCGAGCTCGTCCAATCGCCACGGTTGGGCGGGATGGTGGCCGGTGACCTCGTCGAACACGAGCACGACCCAGCCTTGTTCGCCTTCGTCCAAGAACCAGCGCAGCCGCGGAACGGCCACGTTGTCTGGCAAAGCGGCGACGATGCGCGCCTCGCGGCGGTGTATCTGGGGCGAATCCGGGTTGGGTTCTGGCCCAATGGCCTTCACAAACAGACCGCGACCATCTGCCAGGCGTAAGCGGGCGGCGACGCCCGGCGAAAAGCCACTCCGCTGCGAGGTCGCGGACACGACCGCGCTGCCCGCCCAGTGTGTTACTGCCGAGCGGACCCGCCGCGGCACGGCGAGCCACTCCAGCCGAGCGCCCTCAGCCGGCGGAGGTTGGGGTACCACTGCGTGCTATGAGCTCGGCCGCCAGGGCTTGTAAGCGCTCGTCCACGCTCGCGGGCAGCGGACCGGCGGGAAACGTGTCCAGGTCCGCGTCGGTGACGTACACCGAGCGGGCGGCCGAGAGCCCGGCCAGGCTGGCCACCAGGGGGCGGAGCTCGTGGTCGATCGCCAGCGCGTGGTCGGCGACGGCGCCTGAGGCGATCAGACCGGTCACGCTGCCGGCCAGGGCGTCGCGCGGCAACAGGTCGAAGAACGCCTTGAGCTGACCGGTGTAGCTGGCCCGATAGATCGGCGTGCCCAGGACCAGGATCGCCGCGGAAGAAGCCAGCCCGAGAGCGCGATCAAGCGCTGGGTCCCGCCGCCGACCCAGCAGCGCGTCGGCGGGCAGATCGGACAGGTGA
>WNFC01029237.1_pt1 | contig 10155 bp, 7 predicted proteins | sample 5400541 | NCBI WGS metagenome assembly WNFC01 (sample SAMN13153342, study PRJNA577476) | soil metagenome | isolation source: 120 cm saprolite under Douglas fir tree site 2 hole 2 replicate 1 | place: USA:California | collected 2015-04-18 | reverse complement strand
GGGAGAAGCAGCAAGCCCTCCCCGACGTTTGCAGCGTCCCGGCCGCACTTCCTGATAATCTCAAGCTAGGCCCCTTAAGGAGACTGCAAGTCGTTGCCGCCGATTATCAACGCTCAGGGAATTTCGAAAGCCTTCGGAGCTAATCCGCTCTTTGAGAACGTCTCCTTCACGATTTCCGAGGGCGACCGCATCGGCCTCATTGGTCCAAACGGCTCCGGCAAATCCACGCTGCTGCGGATTCTAGCTGGCACCGTCAGTCCGGATGACGGCCAAGTAACGTTCCGCAAACGAATCCGCCTCAGTTCTGTGGAGCAGGACTCAAAATTCAAGCCCGGCGACACTGTCCGGTCTGTAGTCGAGAGCGCGTTGGAACGCTCCGCGGTACCTGAGTCCGAGCGTGGGACTCGCCTGGCCGAGACACTTGGACGTGCCGGCTTCGAGGACTTGGATGCAGAAGCTGCCATGTTGTCCGGCGGCTGGCAGAAGCGACTGGCGATTGTTGAGGCATTGGTTCAGGGTCCGGACATCCTGCTCCTGGATGAACCTACGAATCATTTAGATCTCGCAGGGATCGAGTGGCTCGAAACTTTACTGGAGCGGGCTGCATTCGCGTGCGCGGTCATAAGTCACGACCGCTACTTCCTGGAGAATGTCGCAACCGAGATGGCCGAACTCAATCGGATTTATCCCGACGGGTTGCTCCGCGTGCATGGGAACTACAGCACCTTCCTCGAGAAGAAGGAAGAATTTCTTCACGCCCAGGCGAAGCGTCAGGAGGCGCTGGAAAACCTGGTTCATTCCGAGATCGAGTGGTTACGCCGCGGAGCGAAAGCTCGCACCAGAAAGTCTAAAGCACGAATCGATAAGGCCGGCGAGCTGATGGGTGAACTCGCGGACCTGAATACCAGAACCCGGAGCGCAACTGCACAGATCGATTTTTCCGCCACCGATCGCAAGACCAAGCGCCTCATTGAACTGCAGAATGTCGCGTATGAAATCGACGGTCGTACGCTGTTTCAGGACCTCAACTTCATCCTCACCGCTGGGTTGCGGGTAGGGCTGGTAGGGCCGAATGGCAGCGGCAAAACGACCTTGCTGCGCCTGCTGCGTGGAGAGCTGACTCCGACCACGGGAGAGATTAATCGAGCTGCGTGGTTACGCATCGTGTATTTCGACCAGAGCCGCGAGCTCGATGCAAATATGACTCTGCGCCGCGCCCTGGCCCCGGAAGGCGATTCGGTCATCTATCAGGACCGAGTTATTCATGTGGCTTCCTGGGCGGCAAAATTCCTGTTCACCGGTGAGCAACTTAATCAACCCGTCGAGCGGCTGTCCGGAGGCGAACGGGCCCGCGTCTTAATCGCCCAGCTGATGCTGCAGCCTGCGGACCTTCTCCTGCTCGATGAGCCCACCAACGACCTCGACATTCCCACGCTCGAAATACTGGAAGAAAGCCTGCTCGAGTTTCGCGGCTCACTGGTGTTGGTTACTCATGACCGCTACCTGCTCGATCGCGTATCGACTGTTGTGCTTGGCCTGGATGGGCAGGGCGGCGCAGAAAGCTTCGCTGACTACTCGCAATGGGAGGCATGGCAGGCCGGACGCAAGCAGGCCGGACAGACCGGGACTCGCCGTGGTTCCGCTAGTCTGATCTCGAATGATTCGAATGACTCAGTCTCGAAGGGTTCAATCTCCAATGATGCAGTCTCGACACAACCACAAGTGTCGGGGAAAAAGAAACTCTCCTATCTGGAAGCACGCGAATATGACGAGATTGAGGAGCGCGTCGCCGAGGCCGAGAACGTGCTACAGGCCAAGCGGGTTCAACTCGAAGATCCGGCAATTGCCAGTGACGCTTCCCGTCTTGTGAGTGCGAACGCCGAACTGGAAGATGCCCAGCAAACGGTGGACACTCTCTACGCGCGCTGGGCTGCGCTGGAACGAAAGAAAACTTGAGCGTCTCACTAGATTCGGTCGGATGCCAGACAAAAGGCGATGATTGTATTTCCACGAACATCGGTACTCGTTTCGACTTCTTCCAGCAACGCCGACTCCAGGTCGTCGGGATCAGGCTTCATCTCGCAGGCCGCAATTTCTTCGTTGGAAGCTCCCTGAAAACAAAGTTCGCAGACGCCAAGACCATCCTCAGAACGGACCGGAGGGCCGAAGACGCGACAAGTCATGGGACGCGATTCATATAGCTCGCACAATCCGCTCTCAGGATCGAGCACCGGGCAGGGCTCATTGTTGGCAAAGTCAGAAAACTTTTGCGTCGCTTCCTCTCCTTCATGCAGAATGCCACTCACTGGATCGCCGGGGAACTCCGACGACAGCCGGTCAACTGCCTCGCGGGCGCGTTCGCGTATTCGCGCCGCACGCTCGGGCGCCTCTATCTCCAGTGCGCCAAGACCTCGCCGCAGTCGAGCAGCGTCGAGCTGATTTATCGGAAACGCCCCTATACAACATTGCGTGCAGCCCGGGCCACAGACCAGCCATTTGCCGCTTCTGCGGGCGACATCGTCAAGTGCGGAGTCCACGATCTGGATCAAAACCTGATCTCCGGAGGATGGAAAACGAGACCGCATACTATATAAGGATAGTGCCCCTGGTCCGTTTCTGCCATTTTCAGGTGTCGGAACAACCGGGCTTTCGACGAACTCTATAACGCCCCACCAGAGATAATGAAGAGGACGACTACAGAGCTGGTCGCGGGGGGAACTCAGGATTCGTATCAGGGCACGACTTTCAGTCGTGCCATAGTTGAGGAAATGCGTTTTCGGCTTCAGCCGCTGGGGGTTGAATCCCCCCACATGCCCCTGCAGCCTAAGAAATTCGTCACGACTGCAAAAGAGGATATCAGTCAATGATCGTGAACTTTGCTGAGCGGGCCCACAACCACAACTGGGAACTCGACCCGGTTACCAGGTCCTTGCTCGATACCGATTTCTACAAACTGCTGATGCTGCAGTTCATCTGGAGGCACTATCCGAAGACGCGGGTCTCGTTCTCGCTGTTCAACCGCTCCTCTTCGGTGCGTCTTGCAGACATGTTCACAGCCGAAGAACTTACGGCGCAGATGGAGCACGCCCGGAAGCTCCGGTTTCGAAGGTCCGAACTCGTGTGGTTAGCCGGTAACACTTTCTATGGTCGCCGCGGAATTTTTGACCCGGCCTTCCTGGAATGGTTGGAACGGGATTTCAGATTGTCGGACTACGAGTTGTCGGTGGTCGACGGACAGTTCCATCTCTCCTTCCACGGCCTCTGGACCGACACCACCATGTGGGAGCTCTATTCACTCTCGATCATCGATGAACTGAGGACCCGAGCCCATCTCAAAAGGCTGAGTGAGTTCGGCCTCGACATCTTGTATGCCCGGGCGAAGACAAAATTATGGAGCAAGATCGAACGGCTGCGCGGCGTTCCTGATCTCAGCGTGGCAGACTTTGGGACTCGGCGCCGCCACAGCTTCCTGTGGCACGAATATGTGGTCGAAGCCATGGCGGCGAATCTTGGCAGCAACTTTACCGGAACCTCGAATGCATTCCTCGCCCATAAGCACGACCTGGAGGCCATCGGAACGAACGCGCATGAGATTCCAATGGTCCTCGCCGCACTGGCGCCAGATGATCGCGCTCTGAAAGCTTCTCAGTATCGCGTCCTCGCGTTGTGGCAGAACACCTACGAGGGCGCGCTCCGGATAATGCTGCCGGATACCTTCGGAACCACGCAATTCCTGGCGGGCGCGCCGGACTGGACCGCCGACTGGACGGGCCAGCGCATCGACAGCAAGGATCCCTATCTCGCGGGCGACGAATATATCGAATGGCTGAAGATGCACGGCCGCGATCCGCATGAAAAGTTGATCATCGCCTCCGACGCACTCGACCTCGATGAGATACTCGGCCTGCACGCTTATTTTGGTGGGGCCTTTGCGAATGGCACGTCTGCCGCGGATTTTCGATCCGCAGCGGATTTCCTGGATCGACGAAAGTGGATTCCCGGCCGACGCATTCGATTCAGCGCCGGTTGGGGCACCTTGCTGACCAACGATTTCCGCGGCTGCGATCCTGAAGGCGGTAGTGGGTTCGATCCGATCAGCCTGATCTGCAAGGTCTCCGATGTCGAAGGCCGGCATGCGGTGAAGCTCTCCGACAACTACGGCAAGGCACTCGGCCCACCGTCCGAAATCGAACGTTACCGCCGCGTCTTCGGCACCGCTGGAATCAGTCACTCTCCCGTGATCACGTGAACATGATTTTCTGAAGATAGTCGCGGCAAGAGTTCGGCTACCATCGGAGCACAAAACCCGCTGGGCACAGCTCAGTTTTCTATTTCTCCCTTCGTGCCAGCTAAATTCTTTCGATCTTCGCGTAACGTTGAGGCTTGCGCTGCAATAGAATCTGTTGCGGAGTTGTTTTCATGGACAATACGGCGTTATGGAAAGCGTGGGAAGGACGAGTGGTCGCCGGGAAATTTCCCCTGCGACAATGGCTGGGAGGCTCCGATCACAGCGCCGTCTTCCTGACCGAATTCGGGCGTCCGCAAGCTCGGAAAGCTGCCATCAAGTTGATGGCCGCAAAAGTTTCCGATGATAAGCAGCTTTCCCGCTGGCGTGCGGCCGCACAGAGATCTCATCCTCACCTCATGCATATCTTTGAAGTGGGACGCTGTGAATTCGACGGCACAACTCTTCTTTTCCTGGTCACGGAGTATGCCGAGGAAGATCTCTCGCAGATTCTTCCGCAGCGCCCCCTGACGACTGCCGAAACGCGATCCATGCTGCCTCCCGTTCTCGATGCTCTTGCCTACCTGCATGGTCACGGTTTCGTACATGGCCACATCCAGCCTTCCAATATTTTCGCCGTCGATAACCAGGTAAAACTCTCTGCAGAAAGCATTTCTATCCCCGACTCGTCGAATCGCGGCGGTGTGAAACCGAGTGCCTACAACGCACCGGAACTCGCCACTGGAACGCTGTCGTCCGCTTCGGATGTGTGGTCTCTTGGCATCACTCTGGTTGCGGCTCTCACCCAGCATCCGCCGGTTGCTCAGCGACTGGAACTGGACCCGACCTTACCGGGGACCGTTCCGGAACCTTTTCGCAGCATTGCTCGCGACTGTCTTCGGCGTGATCCCCTACAGCGCTCCAGCATTGCTGACATTAGGTTTCGGCTGCAGCCCGGTTCAACCCTCACTCCCACGGGGTCGAAGATGGCTACCAGAAAGAGTCGTTTCGGCAGGCGCGCCCTCATTCCGGTAGCCCTTCTGCTGCTGGCGGCGGCGTTTGTGGGGGTGAAATTATTTACCCGTCCCGACAAGTCGGCCACATCGCCATCCACTACACCGGAGCAACAACCCGTAGTTTCGGCCCCGCCCGTCGCCTCCCCCTCGACGAGTGCAAAGCCCGACGAGAAACCGTCGAAGACGACCGCCGCTTCAGGTGCGGTGATCCGGCAAGTTGTGCCCGAAGTTCCAAAAAGCGCGAGAAATACTATCCAGGGGAAAATCACGGTAAAAGTTCGCGTCAACGTGGATTCATCGGGCAAAGTCAAGTCGGCGAAACTTGTTTCGCTTGGCCCAAGCAAATACTTTGCTGGCCTCGCCCTCAAAGCGGCCCAACAGTGGGAGTTCATCCCGCCAGAAGTGAACGATCAAAAAACTTCGAGCACATGGATCCTTCGATTTCAGTTCGGACGAGCATCCACTCAAGTCTTCCCCATGCGGGAGCACGCCTAATAGGCTGCGCGAAAACTGAACAATTCGTGGAAGTGGCACCAGTCGGTCGCGTCGTGGTTAGCGAAGTAGTTTTGGTCCCCTAGTTGAAAAATGTTGGTTTTGGGTGGCGCAGCGTTTCAACGCTGCGATAAAGCCTTGCTTTTTCTGTGAAGGCTTTAGCCCCTGAGGTGTCTAAACCGCCGTTCCCGCAAACTGCACAAACCATCAGGCCTGTATAACTCCATACTCATTTCTTCGCGTCCCGTCTGAGCTTCAAAACGATGCGGTGCAGCATACCTTGCCAGGCCTCGGCCTCGGCGTCCGGGGATTCCAGGCTTAGCCGGCGGGTCAGACGACGGACTTTTTCTTCCGTCGAACCTTCGGTACGCGGTTTCACATATCCGCTCAATTTCAAAGCCTCAAACAACGTCTGCGTGATGCGTTCCACTTCCTCTGCGGTCGCGCGCTTGACGTCTTCGACTTGTGGTTCGACTTGAGGTTTGGCTGCCCCGCACCGCACCAATTCGTAAAGACAGACAGCCACAGCCTGCCCCAGGTTCATCGAGATGTGCTCTTCGTTCGTGGGGATATGCAAAAGCCAGTGACAATGACTGAGATCTTCGTTTGAGAGGCCGAATTTTTCGGAACCAAAGAGGAGCGCGACGTTATCCGATCGGGGTCTGTCCGATTGAAGTCGTTGCCGGATGAGGCTGCCACCGCCTGCATCCAGCGGCTTCAGTAGATGCCGCACATCGCGGTGACGTACCGCGGTCGTTCCTACCACCAGCGTGCAGTCAGCCACCGCTTCGGCCACGGTGGTGCATTGCTCAGCTCGAGCCAGCAACTCCGAAGCGCCTACGGCTGAACGTGCTTCCCGAAAAGCCACTTGAAACGGATTTACTACCCTGAGTCGGCTGAAACCGAAATTGCTCATGGCGCGTGCGGCCGCTCCAATGTTCAGCGGATTTCGCGCGTTCACCAGTACAACACGAAGGCGATCTGATTCGAGTGAGCCCGGCAAGAGCTTGATTTTACGACATGCGGGACCTGGCCGCCGTTCGACCCGCCAACTGGGAGACAGGAATACATTTCGTCAACAAAGAGGAACCGCACCAAACTTGCGCTGCGGATGTCTCGTCACTTGTGGGTTGCGTCAGTTACGGGTTGCGCCGCTTCTTCGGCGCATGACGCCGAGAAGAGCGAGCGAACCGGTTCCCAACAAGGCAAGCGTGGAAGGTTCGGGGACTGATTCTTCCCTGTTCGTTTCGCCGCCAGAGATGGTTGCGGATCCATCAGGTCCACGATCCATATTGACGGTGTTGATGGTGAATTGCACCGTGATCGCGTTGATGGCCGCTCCGCCCGTCATTCCAGTCAATACGCCTGTGAGCGCGCAGTGGTGAGTCCCGTTGCCCAGCGTAGTCAGAGTCCAACTCACAGGCCCCACAAAGTTTCCGGAGAAGATGACGCCGTTGGGAAATCCCGCTGCGGCCTTATACCCGGCCATCAATGTGCCGTCAGTATCGCGAAAATCAGGGCTGTTGTGCGCAAACGCCGTCGACGCCAGCCCGATGGAAAGCGCAGCCGACGCCAGCAACTTCAGAAAGGCTCTCATTGGTGAATCCCCGCACTCGGAAACGACCACTCGGATATGGACAAGGCCCGCGCCAAATTGTAGAAAGCAGCGAAAGCATAGGATTGATGCGGGTTCCGGTCCATACAGTGCTTCCTGTAATGCCGCAGTCGATACTTCCCTAGACTCCGGCGAAGTTGCACCGTGAGCATGGTTGACAGTGGACTCTCGAGGTTTCCGGCGGCCAGGTCGCACCGGCTGGGCCGCAGCGGGCCAGAAGAAACGCCCAGAGCAAGCCTTTGGCCGCTCTAGGCTTGCGAGCACCTCTGGAAATGTAAAAATATTGTCAAACCGCAAGAACCACGGGGTATTTCGGGGAAAATCATTGTAAGCTTCCCAGTGTCGCAGCTCTCTCGCGGCATTTCCGAAAGCTGGAAAGCCGGCCTCTGCGTACACGGCGTACAAGAAGGATGACTCCGATGGGCCACATTGCCATGCCACTGGACGCAACCAGAGCTACCGATCCGACTGCACTTCCTCGACCCGTGGGGCGAATCCTCGTCGTCGAGGATGATCCGGCCGTCCAAAAGGCCTTGAAACGCCTCTTTGAGACCGAAGGATTTACCGTCGAGGTCCGAGCCGATGGCAGATCAGCCCTGGAAAGTGTCCAATCCTCTGCCCCCTCTGCCATTGTTCTGGACTTGCGGTTGCCAAAACTCTCAGGTAGGGACCTCTGCAAGGAAGTCAAGGCGCAAACCCCCACGTTGCCGATTGTGGTCCTGAGCGCCGCCAGTGATGTTTCAGACAAGGTCCTGCTGCTTGAGTTGGGTGCCGATGACTACGTCACGAAACCTTTCAGCCCCCGTGAACTCCTGGCACGCGTACGCGCGGCTCTGCGTCACACGGTTCGCACCGCTGCGGTCAGTACTGTAACTTTCGATGGCATCTCGGTCGATTTCAAGAAGATGGAAGTCAAGCGCGATGGCAACCTGGTAGTTTTGACCGCCCAGGAATTCAAGACATTCCAATTTCTGGTGCAGAACGCGGAACGCGTCATCAGCCGGGATGAATTGCTGAACGAAGTGTGGGGATATCAAAACTACCCATCCACCCGCACCGTGGACAACCACATTCTCAAGCTTCGCCAGAAACTGGAAAAGGACCCCTCCAGCCCTGTACATTTCCGCACGGTACACGGAATGGGATACAAGTTCGTTCGTTGATTCCCTTGAAATCCTCCCAGAAACCCGCAGTCAGCACTAACCGGACCCAGTCCACCAGTGCGCTGCCCAGACTGCGCCTGCGCACGCGCTTTCTGCTCTCGATGCTTCTAATCACGGCAGGTCTCACCACCACCAGCCTGCTTCTGGTGCGGCGGAGCATCCAGCGTAATGTCCGCCAGGGTATCGTCGTCAACCTGCGTAATTCGGTCAACACCTTCGAGAATTTTCAGCATGAACGCGAAACCATGCTGACGCGATCCGCCGAATTGCTGGCGGACCTGCCCATCACGCGCGCCCTCATGACCAGCACCGATCCGGTGACCATCCAGGACGCCTCCGGAGACGTGTGGCAGATCGCCGGCAGCGATCTCTTCGTTCTGGTTGATCGCAGCGGAAAGATGGTTGCTCTCCATACCAAGACTCCCGGATTCACCCGCGAAGCCGCCGAGAAATACTTCCAGCAGTCTCTTAGGGAGGACGATTCCAGCCACTGGTGGTTCGGCGCCCATCACCTGTATCAAGCCTTCGTGCAGCCCATTTACCGCGGCTCCAGAACCGAAGGTACGTTGCTCGGATTCCTGATCATCGGCCACGAGATCGATGACCGTCTGGCGCGCGAGGTGAGCAAAGTCGCGGCCAGCCAGGTGGCTTTCTCCTACGGAAATGAAGTTGTTGCCACAACTCTGACGCCGGCACAGATGCAAGGCAGCGGGGTCCGCGATCTGATTGCCGGGTCCGCGCAGGGCGAGCCGCACGATGTTGAGGTCGGCAAAGAACACTTCTTAGCGACTTCTCTCGAGTTGTCCGGCCAACAGACAACTCCGGTTCGCCTGAGTGTCCTTGGCTCCTACGACCAGGCCGCAGAGTTTCTGGACCAGCTGAATCGCCTGCTTCTGCTATTAGGACTCGCTGCAGTCCTCGTCGGCAGCGGATTGGTATTCTTTCTTTCTCACACCTTCACGCGGCCGCTGGGAAACCTGGTCGCCGGCGTCCGAGCTTTGGAACGCGGAGATTTTCACCATCCCGTCGATCCGCGTGGAGGCGATGAAGTCGCCGAACTTACTCATGCCTTCGACCGCATGCGGGCCAGCCTGCTCAAAAGCCAGCGTGACCTTCTCGAGTCGGAGCAGCTGGCAACGATAGGCCGGATGGCCAGCTCGATTTCTCATGATCTTCGCCACTCGCTGGCGGCGATCGTGGCCAATTCGGAGTTCCTGTGTGAGAGCCACCTGACCCCGGCGCAGCGCGAGGAGTTGTACCAGGAAGTGCAATCGGGCGCCAATCTAATGACCAACCTCATCGATTCCCTGCTCGAATTCGCCCGCACCCGGGAATCCCTGAACCCAACCTACGGCAGCGTTTGTGACACCGTGAAGCGAGCGGTGCAGGCCGTTCGTTTGCACCCGCGACATCATGGAACGTCAATTGAGGTTCACTGCAACAGCCTTTGCTCGGGATGGTTTGATCCTCACAAACTGGAGCGCGCCCTGTACAACCTGTTGCTGAACGCCTGCGAAGCCGCTCCCGCGCTCGGCGGGCAAGTTGAAGTGACGGTCGGCGAGAGCGCGGGCTCGGTTTCGATAGCCGTCTCTGACAACGGCCCCGGCGTGGCGGAGTCCATCCGCGACAAGCTGTTCCACCCCT
>WNFC01010793.1_pt1 | contig 10156 bp, 13 predicted proteins | sample 5400541 | NCBI WGS metagenome assembly WNFC01 (sample SAMN13153342, study PRJNA577476) | soil metagenome | isolation source: 120 cm saprolite under Douglas fir tree site 2 hole 2 replicate 1 | place: USA:California | collected 2015-04-18 | reverse complement strand
AAGTGGCAGAAGCCGCTCTGGCAGAGGCAAAATACCAGCTTGAACTTGGACAACGCCTCGCCGACCAACGCGTCCTCAGCGTCGAGGAAAACAAAAACCGCGGCTACGCCGCACAAAAAGCTGAGGCGCAACTTGCCCAAGCTCGGGCGCAATTAAAATCGAGCGAAACCGACCTCGAGCGCTTGACGCTGCGCGCTCCCGTGGACGGACAAGTGCTGCAAGTCAAAGTGCATCTGGGTGAGTTTGCGCCGACCGGTGCGTTACAAACACCGCTCATTCTCCTCGGCAACGTCGACAAATTGCACATCCGCGTCGACGTGGAAGAACACGAAGCGTGGCGCGTCCGACCTGAAGCAAAAGCGGCGGCAACCGTGCGTGGCAACGTCGATCTGAAAACTCCGCTCACCTTCGTCCGGTTCGAACCATTCGTCGTGCCCAAGAAATCACTCACTGGCGACAGCACGGAACGCGTGGATACCCGCGTCCTGCAAGTTATCTACCGAATCGACAATGGTAATCTTCCACTGTTCGTCGGCCAACAAATGGACGTCTTCATCGACGCCACCGATCCCCGGCCTGCTGTGGAACGCAACGTGTCGTTAGCGTTTCCATCCGAGCAGAATCGTTCCCGTTTTTCTAAAGAAGAAAGAGCACTAGCCAAATCCAAATAAAGGAACAAAACCCCATGAAAACTGAAGAGCGCCCTGAGGCAGTAGCAGTTTTCCCCCAGAAAATAACTGCCGCAGTTTCGGAATTGAAAAACCGGCTGCAGCAAGATTACGCGCAGGCATATCCCAGATTGGGTGACATCATCCGCATCGTCCTCGACGAAGAAGAAGCAAAGGCGTGGGACTTGTCATCTTTCCCGCATTTGCTTTTGCCCGACTTGGTCGAGGCGCACATCGCAAAACTTGGACGCGAACCGGCAGACACGAGGCATGACAACATTTTGGCGCCTGCCGAGGTCACCGGGATCGCAAATTATCAACCTTCTCGAGGTTATGCTGCAGAGTGTCAGCTCGCCATGAACCGTTGAACTATATCTCCCGCTCCGAGCCTACGTCGTCTTTTTATGTTAAAACTCGCCATTGAATTATGATCGCGATGCGCGATGCATCTAAATCTCTTCTTATGGGCGGCTTCTTCGAGGAAGTGCAGCGGCGAAAAGTTTATCGTGTTGCGGCCGCTTACATCATTGCGGCGGGTTTCATTATTCAGATCGGCTCGGCCGTTTTTCCGGCCTGGGAGTTGCCGAACTGGACATTCCGTTTGGTGGTCGTGCTGTTGCTGATCGGATTTCCGATCGCGTTGATTCTGGCCTGGGCCTACGACGTCACGCCACAAGGGATTCGCGCAACCCCTACGACATCTGCGCCCGGAACGCACCGTCGCCGTAATTTAATCATGCTGATTGCAACCGGCGTGATCGTTTCGGCGGCCGCAGGCTTTTTCCTCTTGCCTCGGGCCTCCGCGCGCAAGATCGACAAGTCGATCGCGGTTTTGCCTTTTCAGAATCTCAGCGATCAAAAAGAGAACGCATATTTCGCCGACGGCATGCAAGACGACATTCTGACAAACCTTTCCAAAATTGGTGACCTGAAAGTTATATCCCGCATGTCGGTCATGTCGTATCGCGGCAACGGCACACGGAGCGCCCGTGAAATTGGCAAGACGCTCGGCGTTGCCACGCTTCTGGAAGGCAGCGTACGCCGGATCGGCAATCGCGTGCGTGTCAACGTGCAGTTGATCAATGCGAACAATGACGAACACATTTGGGCAGAAGATTACGATCGTGATTTGACCGACGTTTTTGCCATCCAAACCGATCTCGCACAAAAAATCGCCTCCGCCCTACAGGCAAAACTTTCGCCAAGTGAAAAAGCGCGACTCGATCGCCGCCCGACAGAAAATCCGGATGCCTACTTATTGTTCATTCAGGCAGAGCAGTATGCCAACCGGCCGGATATGTTTAGCGACGATTCCCGGAAGGCGGAGCAGCTGCTCGAACAGACAATCAAACTGGATCCAAACTTTGCTGCCGCCTTCGCCTGCCTCTCCATGGTGGAAAGTTGGGCATATCATACTTTTGATCCAACGCCGGCGCGGCGAGAGAGAGCGCGACTGACTGCGGATCAGGCTTTGCGCTTGCAGCCCGATCTTCCCGAAGGACACCTCGCCCTCGGCTTCTGCTACTATTATGGCGATCGAGATTACGGTCGCGCGCTGGCCGAGTTCGAGATCGCAAAACGCGGCCTGCCCAACGAAGCCCAGGCTTACATGGCGATCGGCGCCATTCAGCGACGCCAGGGCAAATGGACGGAATCGACCGCGAACTTTGAAAAGGCCTCCGCGCTCGACCCGAAGAACGTCGGTTTTCTTCACAACCTCGGATTCAGTTACGTGGCGCAGGGGAATTTCGAAACTGCGGACAAAATTTTCGATCGAGCGCTTGCCGTGTCGCCGCAATCGTTCAGCGCGCGTGCATTGAAAGGAGTGGTGGCGATCCTGTGGAAAGGCGACGTCGATGTTGCTGAAAAACAACTCGCATTGGCGCCGGCAGCAGACTCAGGCGGCTTGGTTATATCCACTCGAGTCTGGGTGATGATGCTGCAGCGGAAATTTCCGTTGGCGCTTCAGACCGTGCAGCAATTTCCCGGAGAAATATTGGATACGCATGCTGGCCGGAGTCCGAAAGCTTTCTTTGAAGGTCTCATTTATCATTACGAAGGCGACAAGGCAAAAGCCCAAGCTGCGTTCGAGCGCGCTCGCGTTGTGGCCGAGCAGTTGGTGCGCGAGAGTCCGGACGACGCCCCTCTTCATGCACTGCTTGGTGAGATTCTCGCAGGGCTTGGGCAGAAAGGCGCGGCCATCTTCGAAGGCAAACGTGCGACAGAATTGCTACCAGAATCTCAAGACGCCTACGACGGTCCGCAAATCAGCGCCGCGCTTGCGACAATCTACGCTTGCACCGGCGAAAACGATAAGGCGCTACAGCTGCTCGATCATTTACTGCAGACATCCAACGGCATCACTGTTCCCTTTCTCAAACTCGATCCAGTGTGGGACCCGTTGCGCCAAGACCCGCGCTTGCAGGCTTTGATCGACAAGTTCGCGACGAAGAGTTAAGGCTGGCCTTAAGACGAGGTATGAAAAACGCCTTTGGACTCAACATACCGCAAACTTTGGAAGAAGTGTGTGATCCGCAGCGTGTCGCGTTGCTCGTTTACGACATGCAAGTCGGCATATTGAGTCAAATCAAGAATGCCGACCAAATCAAAGGAACCGTTCTTAGACTTCTGAAAGCTGCGCGTGAAGCTAAAGTGCGAGTGTTTTTTTCACGGCATCTTTCATTGCCCAAAGAACTCATGGGTGTGTTCCAGTTCCGCACCGCGATGGCTTGGCAACGGGTGAAATCGCCCGAGCAGGTCAACGTCAGCGGACTTATGATATCGCTGGTCTAATTTGAACCAGTGCACAGCTGGTCGCCGCTACAGCAGAAGTGTGGCTTGTCATCGACAACCTCGATCTCTTGCGTGACCTTCGGCATCCCTTAATGATGATGCTTGCCGAACGCGCCCTCGATATTTTGCATGAATGGGTCGAATCAGAGAGCTTGAGAAAACATTGCTACGCGGTGGCTGATTCGATGCGGCATTTCGCCCAGTTGCGCGGCGCGGACCCGGACTTGTGGGAAGCGGTGGGCCTGCTGCACGACATGGATTACGAGCGGCACCCGAATCAGGAACACAGCCCGACCGAAGGTCACCCCTTTGTCGGGGTAGCGTGGCTGCGCGAGAATGGCTGGAGCAAAGAAGTCTGTCGCGCGATTCTCTCGCACGCGGATTACGCCAACGTTTCTCGCGAGACGCCGCTCGAGAAAACGCTCTACGCGGTAGATGAATTGAGCGGGTTCGTCATCGCCGTCGCGCGTGTCCGCCCGACAAAAAGCATCCACGAAGTGGATGTAGCGGCGGTAAAAAAGAAGATGAAAGACAAGGCGTTCGCACGCGCTGTCAACCGCGATGACATTGTGCGCGGAGCCGAAGAATTAGGAATGCCGTTGGACAATGTCGTAGCGGAAGTCATCACCGCACTTCGCGCCGACGCGGAGCGGCTCGGCCTCGTCGGCCACACGAGTTGAGTGTTCAGAAGAGAGGCAGGATTAATAGGATATTGCGATTTGCGTTTTCTAAATTCGGTTCTTGTCCCTGTCATCTATCGTAAGCCGCTTATGATGATGGAACGTTACATGTGCACAAGCAGGAGCAAGCCGCGCACTGTTACTGCATCCAACACCGGATTGCAGATCAGGGCAGATCGGTTTCAGTGTTACTCGATATGAGTGAGACCGCCGTGTTGTCGCCGACGATGATCGCGTCGGCCGCGGATATCCGGAAATGTTTTCCGGCACTGGAACGCAGGCACAACGGTTACCCGGTTGCCTACTTCGACGGGCCGGGCGGCACACAGGTCCCGCGCACAGTGGTGGAGGCGATGAACGAATACCTTTACTGCCACAACGCCAATACGCATTGGGCGTATCCGACAAGCGAGGAGACTGACGCGATCATCGACTCGGCGAGGTGCGTGCTAGCCGATTTCCTGAATGCGTCATCGAATGAAATCGCGTTCGGCGCGAACATGACAACACTAACCTTTAATCTCTCGCGTGCGCTTGGTCGCGAATACCAACCAGGCGATGAGATCGTCGTGACGGAGCTGGATCACCACGCCAACGTTGCGCCGTGGCGGGCGCTGGAGAAAGAGCGCGCAGTGATCGTGCGCACGGTGAAAATGATTCCCGAAACCGGTGAACTTGATTGGGAAGATTTTTCCCGGCAGTTAAACGACCGCACAAAGCTGGTTGCGATCGGCGCGGCCTCAAACGCGCTCGGCACGATCAACGACGTCCGTCGAGCGGTGAAGATGGTTCACTCGTTAGGCGCACAAATCTTCGTCGACGCCGTGCACTATGCCCCGCATGAATTGGTAGATGTCCGCGATTGGGATTGTGATTTCCTCAGTTGCTCGGCCTACAAGTTCTATGGCCCGCACATCGGAGTTCTCTACGGCCGCCATGATCTCCTCGCATCGCTTGATTTTCCAAAGCTGATTCCAGCCCCCGATACTGCACCGGAACGCGTCGAGACTGGCACGCAAAACCACGAATGCATCGCAGGTGCGGCCGCGGCAGTCGACTTCCTCGCCTCGCTCGCTTCAGGCATGACGCGGCGCGATCGTTTACGCGCCGCGCTTGATGGACTTCACAAGCGAAGCAGCGCATTGGTAAGTCGCCTTTGCAATGGCCTAACGAATACCGACGGCGTGCAACTCTACGGACCGCCGCCTGATGCGCCGCGCACGCCTACGATTGCATTCACGGTGAAGGGTATGTCTTCAACAGAGGTCGCGAAGGAGTTGGCCGAGCGAGGAGTGTTCGCATCACACGGCGACTTCTATGCGATGACCGTCGTTGAGCGATTAGGCCAAACTCCGCACGGGCTGGTTCGCGCCGGCTATGCGTGCTACACGACGTCCGAAGAGGTGGAGCGATTGATTGCCGGAGTGCGTGAGATCGCGCGTCGCATGTGACAATTCTTGCGCGCAGCCGGGGCGCTTAGCATCACTAACCGAGGCAACCAATGACTCTCTCTACCATACTACCGATTGCAGTCTCTTTTTCGATTGCCGGTAAAGCCTCTAACTAGGAAGCCAATCAAGCTGTGAGGGCTGAGTCGCGCGAACTGTTCGACACCATCGCGTGTATTCACATTTCCGAACACCGTCACCTCGCGACGTCGCGGTACGGCTGATGTTACTGGTAGAGAGCGAGTCGCTGCTGCGCGCCTTTAATTTTGTCTGGATCAGGCGTTTTGGAGATTGCCTTTTGCTCGGATTTTATCGCGGTATCAAAATCAACCCGCGGCCAGAGTATCGATGTAATCCCAATCGTCCCACGGGGTAAGGTTGCAAGCCGCTTTGGCATCTACGACGGCTTGCTGACCGTTGCGAAAAGCTGGATTCGGACACGTTGCTCGAAGCCAGGCGCGGGCACTTTTCGCTAGAGCACGCGAGCCTACCATCGGCTGGAGGCTGCTACTTTATCATAATCACCCACGCTCCTATCGTATCTTCCGAGTCGTTCGTTAGCTTGTCCACGTTTGATTGCGGCGATAAAGAACCCGGGGCTAATTCGGAGAGCGGCGTTGAAGTCCTGATAGCTAGCTCCCATTTGTGTTGCCGCATGACAATGTCTCCATGTGCATAGATAGTGAGGTAAAGTTTCGATTCGGCCTGGATGGCGACATCGTATAATCGGCGCGCACCCTCTAGATCGCCTTCTTTACAAGGTCGTCTGCCTTATTCGCAGCAGCGACCGCAGATGCGGGAGAACGAACGGGGATACGAACGTCGCGTGCTTGCAGTTGACCGGCGACACTAATCAAGGAACCGACAACGAAATGGGGGGAACGATATTTTCATGGCGTCGTTAGTAGCTATTGATTCCGCTGCTGCCAAGAACTTTCGCGGGTCTATTCTTGTGCTGCCTGTGCGGCCGCTTACCGTGAGCAGCTTACGATGAAACATCTCTATTTTGGCACGATCCAGTCGCTGGCGGTATCCATTACGCTTTCCGCTCTAGCAGCAGACCAACAAGCATCGAGCGATCGCACCGTGACACCCTATGCGCGCAAACTAACCGAACCGATCGCACGCAACGCTGCGCTTCTGACTTCGATATTCCGTGTTGGGCATTCGGAGTCCGGCGCTTGCTTAGTTCATCAGCTTCACCGACTCGATAACGTTGATCTTGTCCTTCAACGCCGGATTCGGATGTATGGGAAGTCTGCTAGTCACTACTCCGTCTTTACCTCTGTGTGATAGACGACTCGCCAATCGTTCCCGCGCTTTTTCCAAACCGACGCGCAGTTGTACGAACCAGAATCATCTTTTCCATCCTGCGTTCCCTGCACGGTGATTTTGTAAGTCACCATGGCCGCGTCTTTGTCCAGAAACACGACGTCCATGTCGCCGAACGACATCGATTTCAAATCCGCTTTCTTGACCATCCCAACTTCCTGCTCGGTGTTGGTGATTGCCTCCTTGTAAACACCGCGATAGTCATCGGTCAGGTACTTGCGGAACGCGTCGTAGTTTTTCTCCTTCACCGTCTGCCATACCGCTTTTCCCTCTTTGATGATCGCGTCCTTGTCGCCCGCCGCGGCCAATGAGATCGCGGTCGCAGCGAAGAAGGCGGTTGTTGCAAGACTCAACATTTTTCTCATAGAGCTCCTTTGCTGGAATTTGACCGAGCGTATGTCCAAGCCGGTAAACAGGTCAACGCAAAGCTCATCGCTTTTCCAGTCTTACCGACTCAATCACCTTGTCGATCTTCTCCTTCAATGCCGGATCGGTCTGCATTGGACGTTCGATGTTGGACGTCTGGTCAGTCCGGCAGAATGAATGATACAATCTCGTTAGCGGCCCGATGGTTTGTCCAGAACTCCGCGTCGTCGAAGGTCAGCGAGCGGCACTGAAATGGAACATGCGCGAGGTCTTCCACCTTCGGCGTTTCCTGGCGGGGATCGAGACGCGCGATGCGCCAATCTTCGTTCGGCTGCTCCGTCCCGCGCAAGACGTAGATCAACCCATCTACGAACATATGCCCGCAGATCTCAGCGCCAACGTCGATGACGCGCAGAATGTTTCCGTTCGCGTCGAGTTTTAGGATGCGATGCTTGTACCATTGACTCAGGTAAAGATGATCGCCGTCGTAGCTGAGGTATGAGCCGGTAAACTCCGGGCAAGCGATTCGATCCGTGAACCCTGCTCCCGGAACAAATCGACGGACATACCGATCATCTTCGGGATCTTCACCGATCGTGAAGCGAATAGCCCCGTCAGTTGAAACCGCCGCCCATGGAATTCCGGGAGCCTCCGTTTCTTCGAGCGGTGTCCATGTCTTCACGTCAATCGCATAGACGCGGCGAAGATCGCGCGACCCCATCCACAAAGCATCAGCATGCCAGGCGAGCGCTTGAGGCGTTATCGCAGGTGAAGGAAGGCGTCGTCGCTCGCTGATCGATGGCAGTTCTTGCGTCGTCACGGAAACAGTGTGCATCGATTCTGCATTAAGGAAAACGCCAAAAACGACTGTGGATCGGGCGGCGCCATGAGCCGCAGGTCGGCCCACTTGCGTCCGTCGATTGTCACGATCTTCTTCTGTCCACCAGTTGAGGCGCGGTAGCCACGATAAGCCTTTGCTGTATTCCGTTACCTTCTTATCGATCTAGTTGTTCGACCCTCCGGCTGCAATCTGTGCGTCCCGCGCGTGATCGTTCCGGCCCGGTCAGCAGCGACAGCACTAACGTTTACTTCTCGTTACCAGCGAACGGCAGAAACTCTTCGCGCGCGATCTTCCCGTCCTTCACGGTATAGACGCCGACTTCCGACATCTGCATCCGCTTTTTCGAATTCTTGTCCGTCACGTCGATGTCGTACTGCACCACGAAGCGGTCGTGCGCCACGAACGGGCCGGCCACTTTTACGCTATGGACCTCCATGTTCTGCGTCCACCATTCCGTCTTGCCGCGGACCGCGTCGATGCCGCGCTTCTCCGGCGACTCGCCACCCATTCCCCACGCTTCTACGCTCACGATATCGTCTGCGTAGAGAGTATCGAGAGCCTCCCGCCATGCCTGCTTCCGGGTTAGTTCCACTACTTTTTGCGCAACTTCCTCAGTGTTCATGTTGTAGATTTAGCTCCCCTTCACGCAAACGCGCAAACAACATTTGTGTGACATCTCAACGACCGCTCAAATCTTAGAGCCCCGACCGCTCTCTCCCGCGCCCCCTAACCGCAGCCTCTTGCAGGATTAGAGGAAATTCACTAACGCATCGGTCGTTTCCTTGGGCCGCTCCTCAAGCACCCAATGGCCTGTGTCCTTCAACAACCACGACGGTGACATCAGAAGCGACCAGCTTCATCTGTTGGGCGAGCTGGTTGCCTAACGACTTTTCACCGCCGATCGAAAAGCAGCTTGCAACAATGGCGTGGAGACTCCGTGCGCGAAAAACGCCACGTGACAAAGACCGCGGCGACGTGTGGTATTGGTCGAAGGTTGTTTCTCTGCGCAGGTTAGAACAAATCACTTAATAGGAAAGAGGATGACCATGCCATACATCACCATCGGTAAGGAAAACGAAGACAACATCGACATCTACTATAAGATTGGGGACGGGACAGCCCGTCGTCTTTAGTCATGGCTGGCCGCTCAGCGCGGACGCTTTTGAAGACCAGATGTTCTTTCTGGCCCAACACGGATATCGCTGCATCGCACACGATCGCCGCGGTCATGGCCACTCGAGCCAGCCTTGGAATGGCAATGACATGGATACGTATGGCGACGATCTGGCGAAGTTGGTGGAGGCGCTCGACTTGAAAGACGCAAATCCACGTTGGCCACTCCACTGGCGGTGGTGAAGTCGCGCGCTACATCGGTAATAATATACTTGACACACCCTAATTTCATGCGATTCTCCTCGTATGAGCAAGAAAAACGAGCTTCCCGAAACGCTGATTGAAGCGATTCAGTATTTCGCCAACATGGACAATGCCTTCAATTTTATGAAGTCGCTGAGATGGCCTTCTGGCGTTGTGAAATGCCCTCGCTGCAATTCCAAAGACGTTTCGTTTATTTCGACGCGCAAGGTTTGGAAGTGCAAGCACTGCACGACGAACAAGCAATTTTCCATCAAGGTTGGAACTGTCATGGAAGATAGCCCTATCAAGTTGGACAAGTGGCTTTCTGCCTTCTGGCTCATTGCTAACGCTAAAAACGGGATTAGCTCTTATGAGCTTCACCGTGCACTCGGTGTTACCCAAAAGACCGGTTGGTTCATGCTTCACCGTATTCGATTGGCAATGCAGGACGGTCAGCCGAAAAGCTTTTCCGGCCACGTCGAGGCAGACGAATGCTATATAGGTGCAAAAGCTCGCTACATGCACAAAGACAAGCGAACAGGCGTCGGACACGCGGGAATTAAGAAAACAACTGTGCTTGGCGTGCTCCAGGGTAACGAAGGGGAGCAACATTCGCGAGTTATGTTGAAAGTAACTGAGACCAACCGGAAACCCGAATTGCAAGCTATCGTG
>WNFC01034489.1_pt1 | contig 10157 bp, 9 predicted proteins | sample 5400541 | NCBI WGS metagenome assembly WNFC01 (sample SAMN13153342, study PRJNA577476) | soil metagenome | isolation source: 120 cm saprolite under Douglas fir tree site 2 hole 2 replicate 1 | place: USA:California | collected 2015-04-18 | reverse complement strand
GACGCCTCTATAAGTCGACCGATCTGGAGCAGGTGTTGCTCACGATCGGTCTGGCGTTCATGGCGATCGCCACGGCGACCTATTTCTACGGTCCTATCCCGAAGTCGGTCCCGCTACCCGACTGGCTGCAAGGCGACGTCAATCTTGGGTTCCGTTATTTCCCAAGCTACCGCGCCTTCCTGATCGTGCTCGGTGTCGTGCTCATTGCAGTCCTCTGGTACGGGTTCGAGCGCACCAATATTGGCGCCAAGATCCGGGCCGCGGTCGATAACCGGCGCATGGCGGAGCCGGTCGGCATCAATGTGGACCGATTGTTTACGCTGACGTTCGCGTTGGGCTCGGGGCTTGCCGCGCTTGGCGGCGGGCTCGCAATTCAATTGTTCGGCCTCTCGCCCAGTTTCGCAGTGCTTTATCTGGTGCTGTTCTTGATCGTCGTCGCAGTCGGCGGGCTGGGCAGTCTCAAGGGCACGTTGGTAGCGGCGTTGGTGCTCGGCGTTTTCGACACGGCCGGCAAGTATCTGCTCGCCGACGCCGGCGGATTTTTCGTTTATGCGGTCACCGTCGTTGTCCTCCTGATCAAGCCCGCGGGGTTCTATGGCCGCGAGTAACATCACGAGCGCGACCAACCGCGGCCAGACGCGCGAGCGTGCGGCGGAATATTTGCTCCAGCGCCATCGCTTTCGTTTGACGGAAATGTTGCCTTGGCTGATTGCGATCGGCGTCTTTTTCGTTTTCCCCGATCGCATGACGTTCGGCAGTCAGGTGCTGGTCATGGTGATGTTCGCGCTCTCCCTTGACCTGATCCTTGGCTATGCCGGAATTGTAACTCTTGGCCACGCCGCGTTCTTCGGTATTGGCGCCTACACGGTCGGCCTGGCTGCCGCGCGGCTGCAATGGACGGAGCCGATTAGCGGCCTCTTTGCCGCTGCGATTGCCGCCGGCATTGTCGGCTTCATCACTGGATGGTTTCTGCTGCGCTATCGCGGCCTCACGTTGCTGATGCTCACGCTCGCGACGGCGATCATGCTGCAGGAGACCGGCAATCTGCGCTCGGATATTTCCGGCGGCTATGACGGGTTGCCAGGGCTCACGTTCAAGCCGCTGCTCGGCGTACTCGACTACGATCTCTACGGCCACACATACTATCTCTATGCGCTCGGGGCGCTGGCAGTCGTTTTCTATTTCGTTCGCAGGATCGTGTATTCGCCGTTCGGGCAGGCTCTCACCGGTATCCGGGAAAATGTGCGGCGGATGCACGCGATCGGCTCGCCGGTCCACCGGCGTTTGGTGACCGTCTACACGATCGCGGCGGCGATCGCCGGCGTTGCAGGTGCTCTGTTTACGCAAACCAATGCTTACGTCACGCTGACGGTGTTCGATTTCGACAATTCCGCCAAAGTCATGGTGATGCTGATCCTTGGTGGGACCGGGCGGCTCTACGGCGCCTTCATTGGCGCCGCTGTTTACATGGTGCTTGAGGATTATTTTTCGAAGTTAAGCCCGACCTTCTGGCAATTTGGCATCGGCTTGATGCTGGTCCTGGCGGTCCTGTTCGCGCGCCGCGGGATCCTCGGCCTTTTCGAGAACGCCGCTGAGTATTTCGCGAAGAGGAAACAGCCGTGACCGCCGCTTTGCAGGTCGAAGGATTGAACCGGGCTTTTGGTGCCTTGCCGGTGACGCGCGACGTCAGCCTCACGCTCGAACGCGGTGCGCGCTGCGCGCTCATCGGGCCAAACGGGGCCGGCAAAACTACTTTGGTGAATTTGATAACCGGAGCGCTGAAACCACACTCCGGCCGTGTTTTTCTCAACGGCGAGGACATCACCGCCTCAAGTCAGGCTGACCGTGCGCGGCGTGGCCTCGCGCGCACCTTTCAGATCAATCAACTCTTCCGTGGGCTGACCGTCCTTGAAAACCTCTGCATGACCATCGGCGAGCGAGACGGCAATTGCAACAATCTTTGGCGTTCCGCCGGATCACGGCGCGGCGTGATCGATGAGGCGCTCGATCACCTCGACTCGCTGCGGTTGACCGACGACGCACTCAAATTAGTTCGCGAGTTGCCATATGGCCGGCAGCGACTCGTGGAGATCGCTATTGCGCTGGCCCAGAAGCCGCGCGTGTTGCTGCTCGATGAGCCTGCCGCCGGTGTGCCGTCCTCGGAGAGCCATCTCATTCTCGACGTGGTCGCGGCGCTTGATCCGGACATCGCAGTGCTCATCATCGAACACGACATGGATGTGGTATTTCGTTTTGCCAAAGAAATTACCGTGCTTGTGCAAGGTGCGGTGTTCACGCAAGGCACGCCCAACGAAATCATGAATAACGAGCAGGTCAGGGCAGTCTACCTTGGCCAGGAAGACCACCGCGGAGGCCGCCATGGCTGAGCGCGCGCTCGAGCTCGACAATGTCCGTGCCGGCTACGGCGAGACGGTGGTGCTTGAAGATCTCCACCTTGCGCTTGGTGCAAGCGAGACCGTGTCTATCATTGGCCGCAACGGCGTCGGGAAGACGACGTTGCTTGCGACCATCATGGGACACACCACGCTGCACGGTGGCCGCGTGTCGCTGCATGGGAAGGATATTTCCAGGCTCGCGACCTATCGCCGCGTCACTGCCGGGCTTGGCTACGTGCCACAGGAGCGCGAGATCTTTCCGTCGCTGACGTTGCGCGAAAACCTGGAGGTCGCGGCGCGGCCCGGACCATGGTCAATCGCGATGGTGTTCGAACTATTTCCGCGCCTGGGCGAACGTGCCGAAAATCGTGGCAATCAGCTATCGGGCGGTGAGCAGCAGATGTTGGCAATCGGCCGTGCACTGATCGGCAATCCGAGTGTGCTTCTGATGGACGAGCCGTCGGAGGGTCTCGCACCGGTCATCGTCGAAGAACTGGCGCGCGCTGTGAAGCGCCTCACGCAAGCCGGCGGGCTTGCGACCATCCTAGTGGAGCAAAATTCGCGACTTGCGCTCGATATCGCGCCCCGTGCGGTCGTGATGGACCGCGGCCGGATCGTCTATGACGGACCAAGCGAAACCTTGCGGAACGATCCAGCCAAGCTCGAGCAGCTGATTGGCGTGGTGAAGGCTTAAATTTATTCTTTGTTATGGCCGGCGGTGGGGCATCTGCCCACACACGTGCCAATGCATTGTGTTCCGTGTCGGCCGCTGGCATAGAGCGCGCATGAAACGCAGCACCGATCGTATTCTCAGCACCCACGTCGGTAGTCTGATCCGGCCTGATGCCTTGCAGGACTTCCTGCGCGCAAAACAAGGCGGCAAGCCCTACGACGAAAAGGCTTATCAGAAATGTCTCACGGACTCCGTGGCCGACGTTGTTCGCCAACAGTCGAAAGCCGGCATTGATGTGGTCAGCGATGGCGAATTCGGAAAATCAATCAGCTGGGCGCAATACGCGCTGGAGCGGCTCTCTGGTTTTGAGCGCCGGCCGATCAAGCACGACGCCGCCAATCCGTTCAAGCGCGGCGCGGACCGCACCAAATTTTCCGAATTTTACGCCGAACTTGATGCCAAGGAGGCCGTGTCGACGACCACCGAGGCAATCTGCGTTGGCCCGATCAAATATACCGGCCAGGCAGAGTTGCAGCGCGACATCGACAACTTCAACGCCGCGCTCAAAAACATGAAGGTTGAAGAGGGCTTCCTTCCGGTCGCCGCGCCGGCGAGCGTGATCCCTGATCGAAAGAACGAATACTACACGAACGACGAGGAATTGCAGGCCGCCATCGCCGCGGCGATGCGCACCGAATATAAAATGATCGTCGATGCGGGCTTTGTCGTGCAGCTCGACGACGCCCGCAGCGCGGTTACTTATGATCGCATGGTGCCGCCCGCGAGCTTTCCCGATTACCGGCGCTGGTTGTCGCAGCAGGTCGACATCCTCAATCATGCGATTGAAGGCCTGCCGGCCGATCGCATTCGCTATCATGTGTGTTGGGGCAGTTGGCCGGGGCCGCATACCAGCGACGTGCCGCTCAAGGATATTGTCGATCTAATTCTCAAGGTGAAGGTCGGCGCCTATGTGATCGAGGGCGCCAATCCGCGCCATGAACACGAATGGCAAGTGTGGAAAGATGCCAAGCTCGGACCCGGCCAAGTTCTGATTCCCGGCGTGATCAGCCACGCGACCAACGTGGTCGAGCACCCTGAATTGGTGGCAGAACGTATTGTGCGCCTCGCAAAGGTGCTCGGGCGCGAAAATGTGATTGCCGGCACTGATTGCGGCTTCGCGCAAGGACCGTTCTATCGTCGCGTGCATCCTTCTGTGATGTGGGCGAAGCTGGAGGCGTTGAGCGAAGGCGCCCGTCTTGCGAGCAAGGAACTCTGGTCCTAGACTCGTGGTTCTCGTCGGAAGCCGGAGTGCGACCATGAACATCAATGCGAAGCCTGCCAGTAGACTGGCGATCCCGTTTGATCATGATCGCCTCGATCGGCTGATGGATGAAGCCGGCATTGATGTCGTAATCGCGACGTCCAAGCACAATGCGCAGTATTTGCTCGGCGGCCACCGCGCCAACTTCTTCGATTACATGGATGCAACCGGCGTCACGCGCTATCTACCCGTCTTGGTCTATCCCAAGGGTAAGCCGGAGAAAGCGGCCTATATCGGCCACCGGCTGGAGAAGTTCCAGCGCGAGGTGAAGCCGATGTGGACGCCGGAAACGCAGACGTCGTCGGCGGGCTCTGTCGATGCCATGCAGAAGGCGGTCGATCACATTCGCAAAAGTGGCCTGACGCCGAAACGTATCGGCGTCGAATTCGGATTTCTTCCGTACGATTCCTCGCTGGTCTTGCGCAAGGCATTTCCCGACGCCGAATGGGTGGACGCGCTGTTCGTGCTCGAGCGTCAGCGCGCGAAGAAATCGCCCGAGGAATTGAAATTGCTGAAGTACGCGTCGGAAGCAGTCATCGACTCGATGAAGGCGGTGATCGCCGCGAGCAAGCCGGGCGTCACAAAGAGTGAAGTCGCCGAAGCGCTTCGCCGCGAAGAGACCAACCGTGGATTGACCTTCGAATATTGCCTGATCACCAGTGGTACCAGCATGAACCGCGCGCCTTCCGACCAGCGTTGGGAGAAGGGCGATATCATGTCGATCGACTCCGGCGGCAACCATCACGGCTACATTGGCGATGTCTGCCGCATGGCGATTCAGGGTGAGCCGGATGCCGAGCTCGAAGATTTGCTGGCCGAAATCGAAAGCATCCAGCGCGCGGCAATGAAACCGATGCGCGCCGGCGCGATGGGCAAGGAAATTTACGCTGCCGGGGAACCGCTGCGCGCGAAATCAAAGCACCACAATCACTTCGATTTCCTCGCGCACGGCATGGGCATGGTCAGCCACGAGGCGCCGCGGCTGACCGACCACGGGCCGGTGCCGTATCCTGCGGAATATGCGGAGCGCCCGCTCGAAGCCGGCATGGTTGTTTCGGTGGAGACGACACTGATGCACCCCGGGCGCGGCTTCATCAAGCTGGAAGACACGGTGGTGGTTACCGATGCCGGTCACGAGGTTTACGGCGAAGGAGCGAGAACTGGATTTCCGCTTTCGCGGGAATGAGCGGAGAGTGCGGATCGGGTGAGCGATAAATCAACCCCGCCCCCGAGCGCCGGTTTGCTCAGCCAGCGCGCAGAGCGCTTGGGAAATCTGCACAGGATAGTGAGTGCCGCTTTCGAGTTTCCGCAGCGGTTCCGGCAACCGCGCCAGCTCGCGCGCCGTGTGCTCCCGGATTTGCGCCAGCGTCGGCGCGGGCGCGACGCGTTTCCCAGCCCGCATCACAGGCACGATCAGCGCATCACCGGCCTGTGTGTCGTTTTCCAAAGAGACAACGTCGCCCCGCAACCGCCCGCTGGTGTCGTAACGACGCCAGACTTGCTTGCGCCCGGGCCAGGTGACTTTGCCCTCGGATAATTTGCGGCGTGGCGTTCCGGCGTATTCCTGAAGCTTGTAGGCGCAATCGAGCGACGGCGCGTCGATTGACGCATCAAGATTGACGCCGATTCCGTATCCGTCGATCGGCGCCTTAGCCGCGATTATTGTCTGAAGGACATCCTCATTGACGCCGCCGCTGACAAGGATGATCACGTCCTTCAGGCCGCCATCGTCGAGGATGATGCGCACCTTGCGCCCCATCGCGGCCAGATCACCGCTGTCGATGCGGACGCCACGGATTGCGATGCCGTCGGCTTTCAGCTTCGGCGCCAACGCTACCACTTTGCGAGCGCCGGCCTCGGTGTCGTAGGTATCGATCAAGAGGATCACGCCTTCGGGCCGCGCGCGCGCGAAATTCTCGAAGGCCGTCATCTCGTCGTCGTGCACCTGGATGAAAGAATGCGCCATGGTGCCGACAATGGGAATGCCGTAGCGCTCGCCGGCCAGCACATTTGCCGCGCCGGCAAAGCCCGCAATATAGCTCGCGCGCGCAGAGAACAACCCGGCCTCGGCGCCGTGCGCCGTTCGCAAACCAAAATCGGAAAGAATTTTTCCGGGCGCCGCCAGCACCATGCGCGCCGCCTTCGATGCGATCAGCGTCTGGAAATGCAAAATATTGATCAGCCGCGTTTCGACCAGCTGCGCCATCGGCAGCGGCGCCGTGATACGGATGAGCGGCTCGTTCGGAAAGCACACGGTGCCTTCCGGAATGGCGTGAACGTCGCCGGTGAATCGCAAACCGGCAAGATAGTCGATCAGATTATTGCGAAAGCGCTTTGTGTTTTTCAGCCAGTCGATCTCGCTGCTCGTAAAGCGCAAGGTCTCCAGATAGGTGAGAGCATCCTCAAGCCCGGCCGCGAGCAGGAAGCCCCGCCGCTCCGGAAGCCGCCGCACGAAAAATTCGAACACGGCCTCCTTGTCCTCGCCGCGATCCAGATACGCCTGGACCATGTTGAGTTCATAGAGGTCGGTCGTGAGCGGGCTGGTGAGGGGTGTCATGATGACTTGTGCGGGCAGCCTACACTAAAAGCGGATCGGCGGCCTGTCGACCGCGTGGAGAAATTCACATTTGGAGATGTTTGCGCCGTTGATGCTAAAGGCCGCAGACGTTTTGTCGTGCGGCGCGGGACCCCGCTAAGCCTCGCCCTGGTTTTCGATCCAATCGGCGGGTGGAATTGCGTCAACCAAACTCGCTTCGCGGGGCAGCCACGTATGGTCTGACTTGCAATATGGACAGCGCGTGTGGGTAAACTCCTGGGGTACGCGCGCCAAGGTTTCGGCATCGACATAAATCCCGGTCGAGAATTGCCGGCCGGTATTGGGGCACTTGATGAGCAGCACGCCCATTGCGCGACTCTGCTTTGGTCTCTTCGAATGGTGAGGTTAGGCGGTCCGGAACGCGCCCGCTGTGTTACGGGTCACACTGGCCGCAGGGCGTGTCAAAAAAATCCCGCCGTCCGTGGCGGGTTCCCTGCAAAGCGTTGATGAATTGGCTCCCTGGGCTGGGATCGAACCAGCGACATTTCGATTAACAGTCGAACGCTCTACTGCTGAGCTACCAGGGAATAAGTCGGGGTTAACATCGGGCCTATAACAAAGCGCACCCGCTTTGCAAAGCGCGAGAACAGAAGGTTGGAGGCCACGCCCGGAATTGAACCGGGGTACGCGGATTTGCAGTCCGCTGCGTAACCACTCCGCCACGTGGCCATTCACGGGATAAAAGGCGTCGGTTTCGGCCCCCAGCCTATATAGGAGCGAAAGCCTTACGACAATCGTAGGCCGAACCTTGCGTTTTGCGCCCCATTGCCGCACAAGAACCCGCCTTCAGCGCTTTCAGGTTGAGGACCGCGATGACCGATTTCGCCACTGCGCGCCGTCATATGGTGGACGGGCAGGTCCGCACCGCCGATGTGACCGACCTGCGCATCGTGGCGGCGATGTTGGAAACGCCGCGCGAAAATTTCGTGCCGCCCGCATCCGCCGGTCTTGCTTATCTCGATTTCGATCTATCCGTTGGCGACAAGGGATCCCGCCGCCTGCTCAAGCCGATGGTGCTCGCCAAATTGATTCAGGCGGCCGACCTAGCGTCGAACGACCGGGTGTTGGATGTGGGTTGCGCAACCGGTTATGCGGCTGCGGTGCTTGCCCGGGTCGCCGGGCAGGTTGTCGCCCTCGAACAGGACAGCGGCCTTGCGCGGGCGGCGGGCGTGGCACTCGCGGCACAACCCAATGTGAGCGTGGTGAGCGGCCCGCTGACGGCCGGGTGGCCGCAAGGTGCGCCTTTTGACGCGATCCTTCTCGAGGGTGCGACCGAAATCGTGCCCCAGGCTTTCCTGCGTCAGCTCAAGGATGGGGGGCGGCTGGTCTGCATTCTCGGCAGCGGGCCCGGCGCCAAGGCAATGCTCTATTGCAGGAGTGGGGAAGAACTGGGCGGGCGCCCGATATTCGACGCCGCTGGCCCGTTGCTGCCGGGCTTTGCAAAAGGGCCGGTTTTCGCGTTTTGATTGCAGGGTGTTCCCAGCGTTGCGGAAATACGCCAGTTCGCATGCAATTTGCTGGGGAAGGCGGCCGGGGGGTTTTAAGGCGGGTCCGGGGCGCTTATGGTTCCCAATTCGTTGTTGGGGCGCGAATCTGGCACCATGCCGGGCGCGTGTTGGACGGGATTTGGAATGACGGGGTGGGGCCGTAAGTATTGGGTTCGGGGGCTCGCGGTCGGTACGATCGCCTGCGCCGCGTGGCCGTTCGCGCCCCTGTCAGTGCATGCCGACAGCCTGGAAGGCGCGTTGGTCCAGGCCTATCAGAACAACCCGACGCTCAATGCGCAGCGCGCCTTGGTGCGCGCGACCGATGAGGGTGTGCCGCAGGCGCTGTCGGGTTATCGGCCGAAGGTGACGGCGAACGGTTCGATCGGCCAGCAATATTGGGACACGACCACGCGCTCGTCGACGTTCGGCGCCACTTACACGCAGCTGTCGGGCAACTTGAGCCCGAGCAACTTCGGCATCACGGCGACGCAGACGCTCTACAACGGTTTCCAGACTTCCAACCGCACGCGCCAGGCCGAGAGCCAGGTGCAGTCCGCGCGCGAGACATTGCGGGTCGGCGAGCAGACGATATTGCTCAACGCGGTGACGGCCTACATGAATTTGTTGCGCGATGGCGCGATCCTGGATCTGCAGCGTCGCAACGTCGAGGTGTTGCAGGAGCAGCTGCGGCAGACACGCGATCGTTTCAACGTCGGCGAAGTGACGCGCACGGACGTCGCGCAATCGGAATCGCGGCTGGCGTCCGGGCGTTCGCAGGTGCTCAGCGCGGAGGCAATCTACAAGGCCTCGGTTGCGACCTACCGGCAGGTGATCGGGGTTGAACCGGGCAAGCTCGCGCCCGGCTCGCCGGTTGACCGCTACTCGCCGCAGGATCTGACTCAGTCGGTCGGTGTTGCGACCGCGACCCATCCGGCGGTGTCGACCGCGCAATACAATGTCGATGCCGCGCTGTTGCAGGTGAAGGTTGCCGAAGGTGCGCTTTATCCGACGCTGTCGTTGCAGGGCAATGTGCAGCAAAGCTACGAGAGCAGCCTGCTTCAGCTCAGGACCTTCAACGCTTCGGTGCTGGGTCAGCTCAGCGTGCCGATCTACCAGGGCGGGGCGGAATACTCGCTGATCCGGCAAGCCAAGGAGACGCTGGGGCAGCGGCGGCTCGATCTTGATACTGCGCGCGACCAGGTGCGCCAGACGGTGGTGCAGTCGTGGGGCCAGCTCGAGGCGGCCAAGGCCAATATCGATGCGACGCAGGCACAGGTGCAGGCCTCGGAAATCGCGCTCAACGGTGTGCGCGAGGAGGCTCGCGTTGGCCAACGCACCACGCTCGACGTCCTCAACGCGCAGCAGGAACTGGTGAATGCGCGGGTGGCGCTGGTGAGCGCGCAGCGCGACCGGGTGGTGGCCTCCTACACGCTGCTCGCTTCGGTGGGCCGGCTGTCGCCGCAGACCCTCGGCCTGCGCGTGCCGGTGTATGACTCCAACGTGCACTACCAGCAGATCCGCGACACCTGGGCCGGCGTGCGCACTCCCGACGGGCGGTGAGTCGACTCAAGTGGTGGCCACGTATGGTCCGTGTCCACAGTTCATTGTGCGCTCACGACTTTCCGCCTGCCACATTTATACCCCTCTAGCGTATAAAAGGTATGCGACAGCGATTCGCGTCGGC
>WNFC01032339.1_pt1 | contig 10157 bp, 9 predicted proteins | sample 5400541 | NCBI WGS metagenome assembly WNFC01 (sample SAMN13153342, study PRJNA577476) | soil metagenome | isolation source: 120 cm saprolite under Douglas fir tree site 2 hole 2 replicate 1 | place: USA:California | collected 2015-04-18 | reverse complement strand
GCGGGCGAGGTCGTGCTCGCCGACATCGGCATTCCCGAGGGCGTCTACCGGCGGGCTGCGATTCCGTACCGGACGCCGTTCGACCGACGGACTCGCGTGCCCCTGCACAATAGCCGGTGAGGGCGTTATTTTAGGGCGAGACTTCTAGGCAGGTGGCAAGTCCCGTGTCGGATGAGCGTTCTCGAACCAGCCCACCGAGCCAACCCGATGTTCGCCGGCTGCTGATCATTGCGAGCAGGCACAGACTCGGGCTAGCTGTCGGCGCCGCCGCGTTCTACCTGGCGGCGCCCCTGTTCGTGATTGCCTCCCTTTGGGTCAAGACGGGCATCTCCCCCAACCGGCTCGAGTTGCTGGAACCGGCGCTGCGCCACGCTCCGGGACTATCTCTGGTCACGGTGCGAGGGGTCGGGATTCTCGGCGGGTGGGAATACGAGTTCACGGTCGGGAACGCGCTCAGGATGGTCCTGCCTGCGGTGATGTTCGGCCTCTACCTGTCCGTGCTGCTCGCGATCTTCAACTCCCGGCGAACCGGCCCGCTCCTGCTCAGAAGGAGTATGACCAGCCAGTCGGGCGTGGCGGGAGGGGCGTTCGCACTCGTGGGTAGCATCTTGGCGACCAGCATCTCGCTGACGCCGCCGTGCATCGGGGTCGTCACCACAATCTCGCTTCTGAGCCTCATCGGGTTCGGTGCAGGCGTGGTCGTCCTACCCTACTTGTATCTCCTCGGTTCGGTGCTCATGCTCGTAAGCTTGGTCTTTCTCGTGCGGCGATTCAACCCGGACGTGGTGGAATGATCGCCCTGTCTACCACCTCACACCGACGGTCCGCCTTTGCCCGACGACGCTATTGTCGCCACTGGACATGAACGGCTCCGCGCCATCGTCGACGCTCCGCTCGCCGTCGCGCTCGGGAAAGGCCGGTATTCGCGCTTCGATTGAGAGCTCGCGGGCGCCATTGCTCCCGGTCACCTCGTAGCGGAAGCCGGCCGGCGACGAGGGCCACGGCGAGGCCGATCATACCGCGCCCTTGGCTCCCAGCTCCGCCGCGTACTTCTTGCGCAGCACCTTGTCGAGGAGGTGATCGAGGCTAATCCACCCAGGACCCGAGAAGAAGAGCCAGAGGAAGCTGAGCGCGTAGAGCGGCTCGTCCAGCTCGACGAAGTCGTCGAGCCCGCCAACCTTCTTGAGCTTCACCGCCAAGGTCGCCACCACCATGTTGATGAACAGCGGAATGGAAATAGGCCGGGTGAAGAGGCCCAGCACGACAAGCAGGCCGCCGAGGAACTCGGTCCAGCCGGAAAGCGCCGCGTTGAAGGCCGGCGCGGGGATGCCCCAGTCGGCGAACCGCTCGGCCATTCCCTCGAGGTTGTGGATCTTCCCCCAGCCCGTCTCGAGGAAGAAGTAGCCGACGAAGAGGCGCACGAGGAGCTGCGGCACCCACTGCGCGCGGGTCAGGCGGCGCAGCGCTTCATCGATCCGTGCTGCGAAGGTCATGGTGTCTCCTCTTCTTCCGGATGATCCGGCCTTCGGCCCTCCGCGACTGGCGACGGCGACGAAGCCGCCACCCCCGCGCGAATCCAGCCCTCGGCGAACCAACTCGAGATAGCGCGGAAGGCCGCTTCCACCGCGTCGGGGCGCTCGGCGAACGCCTCGCAGATGACGCCGAGCGGCTCGCCCGACCTCGCCAGTGTCAGCGCTTGAGCCTCGTCGTCATCGATCGGCGCATGCAGTACGTCGAAGCCCTTTCTCCAAACCGCGATCGACTCGTGGCGCGGCGAGGGCGGTCCGGGCGGAGCGCCTTCCTCCAGCGCCTGCCAAAGCGGTTGCAGGTCGTGCCCGAGATCGAGCACGCGCAATGCCGGCACGAAGCACACGCGAAGCTGCGGCAGCTCGCCGGCGCCGATCGCGCGCAGCTGCTCGGGCAGCGCGGGCTCGACATTCGCCTCCTCGAAGACCTTCGCCCTCGTCCACTCGAGCGCGGCCAGGTCGGCCAGGTCCGCCCGCGCGCCTTCTCCCGACCAGGCGCGCAAGAAGGAGGGCAGCTCGCGACCCAACTCGGAGAGGGAAGCGTGCCGCGACGGATGCGTCTGCAAATACTCCTCGGCCATGGCGTAGAACGGCCCGTCGCCAAGCAGCAGCGCGAGCTTGGGGAAGTCGTCGCGCAGCGCATCGATCTGCCGCCAGATGAACATGTCGGCGTAGATCCTCACGCGCGCCGTGGCGTCCAGCGCCGGCGTTCCGGCGAGAAGCGCCGCGGGATCGATGGCCTCACTTCCCGGAGCCCGGGTGGCGAGTTGATGGAAGAGCCGCTGCATCTCGGCGAGCTTCACGACGCCACCGCCCGCCGGCCCAGCACCTCGGCCTCGATGGAAGCGGCCTTGCGGCTCTCGCCGACGAGAACTTCCAACTCGGGAATGTGGTCGTCCCACTCGATCAGCGCCGGCACCGGTCCGAAGCGAGCGACCGCCGTCCGATAGAGATCCCAGACGGCCTCGGCCACCTGCGCGTCGTGCGAGTCGAAGAGATAGGCGCCCTTGTCGCTGTGGCCGGCGAGATGGAAGGGCGCTGACGTAGATGTTGTTGACGTCGAGGAGGATTCCGCAGTCCGCGCGCCGGGCCACCTCGCCGAGAAACTCCCACTCGCTGATCGTCGACTCGCGGAACGCGACGTACGAGGAGACGTTCTCGAGCAGGATCTGCCGCCCGAGCGCCTCCTGCACGCGCCCGACGCGCTCGACCACGTGGGCGAGCGCCTCCTCGTTGAGAGGCAGCGGCCAGAGGTCGTGGACGTAGCGGCCGCCATGGCGGCCCCAGCAGAGGTGATCGGAGACGATGGCCGGCTGGATGCGATCGACGAGCGCACGCAGCGCGGAGAGATACGGCTTGTCGAGCGGATCGGTGGACCCGATGGAGAGCGAGACCCCGTGCAGCGCAACCGGCACGTCGCGCCGCACCTTCTCGAGAGCGGCCACTGGCCGGCCGCCGGGAGCGAGGTAGTTCTCGCTCACCGCCTCCATCCAGTCGACCGGAGGCCGCTCGGCGAGGAGGCGGCCGAAGTGGCGGGGGCGAAGCCCGAGGCCATGTCCCAGGTTTGGTCGAGGGATGCTCATGCGCGGACGCAGGCCGGCGGCGCGGGCCGCCGGCCCGCGATTCATTACATCTTCTTCGCTGCCTCCACCTTGCCGCCCTTGGCCTCGCACTCCTTCGCGTTCTTGGCCATGGTGAAGCTCTGACCCTTGCAATCGTTCTTGCCCTTGCAATCGTGGGCCGCGCTCTTGCAGCTGCCCTTGCCCTTACAGTCGTTCGTCCCTTCGCAGTGGACACCCTTCATCGCCTTCGCCTTGCCGGCAAAGGCCACTGCGGGAGCCATCAAGGTAGCGAGCGCTCCGGCGATCGCTACGCCCTTCAACGCGCCGTTCTTCATTTTGGGAACCTCCTCCTCGTGGTACAGCACGTGCTGCTGGCGCCGCCGCGGGCGTGCGCGCCGCGACGACAATTTGTGTTCGTTGCGACAGACGGTCGCAGCCTCATCACGTTACGCGCGAAAATGCCATCCGGTTTCGCTGTCATCCACGCGCCCCGCGTCACGTCATGGCACATTGAGCGGCGCCGGGCTGTGATCGGCGAAGAGAGGTTCGGTCCGCGCGAGCTGCCGCGCGAAAACCTGCGGGTCTGCCGTCGGCAGATCGCAGACCCGCTTGCGGCAGACGTAGGCCGTGGTCCTGCCTTTGAGCGCGCGCTTCGACTCCAGGAGCGGTACCGTGCGCGTCTGTGCGTCGAGGTCCTTGCCCTCCGCAGCGATGGCGCGCACCGCGTCGGGCAGGTAGGCGCGCCGCAGGACTTGCAGGAGCGGCTCGCCTGCATCGTCGCGCGGCAGGATCACGACGACTTCGAGCGGCTGGTCGAGCGACCAGTCGAGCGCGCCGAGCAGCGCCGGCATCGCCTGGATGCGCGAGGCGAATGCGCCCAGGATCTCCAGGGCGCGCCCGCGGTAGTCCTCGTTCCCCGTAAGCTCCGAGAGCCGCAGCAGGTTGAGCGCAGCGATCGAGTTGCCGGTCGGGATCACGCCGTCGTAGGCGGCCTTCTCGCGCGCCAGCAGGCCCTGCTTTCCCTCGGGCGTGAGGAAGTAGCCGCCGTTGACATCGCGGAAGCTCGCATCGAGAGCGCGCTGGAGCGCGATCGATTCCGTCAGCCAGCGCGAGTTGGCAGTTGCTTCATACAGATCGATGAGCCCCTGCGCCAGTGCAGCGTAGTCGTCGAGAAAGCCATCCTCCTGCGCCTTGCCGTCCTTCCAGCTGCGCTTGAGCTGCTCGCCCGCCTTGACGTTGGCAAGCAGGAACTCCGCCGCGCGGGTCGCCTGTTTGGTGTATCGCGGTTCGTCGAGCGCGAAGCCCGCGCGCGCGAAAGCAGAGATCATGAGGCCGTTCCCGCCGGTGACGATCTTGCGATCGATCGGGGGCGGCGCACGCTTGCTGCGCGCGGCGAGCGATTCCTTGCGCGCGCTCTCCAGCGCAGTCCCCTCGGCTGGCTTTACCCTGCGCAGGATGCTGCGGCCTTCCACATCGCCGCGCCTGGTCACGCCGTAGGTCGCTTCTACGAGCGCAGCACGCTCCGTCCCGAGCACCGCTTCGATCTCGGCCGGAGTCCAGGTGAAATAATAGCCCTCGACCTCCTCGCCGCCCGGGCCTGGGCTGTCGGCATCGCTCGCGGAGAAGAAGCCGCCGCGCGGATCGGTCATGTCGCGCGCGACGTAGTCCAGCGTCTCGCGAGCGACTTGCGCGAAGTCGGCGCGCCCGGTGAGTTGCCAGGCCTCGAGGTAAGCGATGGCGAGCTGCGCGTTGTCGTAGAGCATCTTCTCGAAGTGCGGCTTCAGCCACTGCGTGTCGGTCGAGTATCGATGGAAGCCGCCGCCAAGTTGATCGTAGATGCCGCCTTTGGCCATCTCCTCGAGCGTGTGCTCGAGCATCTTGAGCGCCTGCGCGTCGCTCGTGCGGCGGTAGTAGCGGCCGAGAAGCGTGAGGTTGACCGGCGTGGGGAACTTCGGTGCGCCGCCGAAGCCCCCGTGCACCGCATCGTACGATCCCGCGAGCCGCTCCACCGCTGAGCGAATCGCCTCCGGGCCAGGCACCTTGTCCGGCCGCGCGGGTTGCGCGCTCTCCTGCACGGCCTGCGTCAGCTGCGTTGCCACCTTGGCCACGCGCTCCGGGTCCTTGTCGTAGACGCGCCGCAATTGCTGGAGCACGTCGATAAATTGGTGGGGCGGAAAATAGGTGCCGCCGAAGAACGGCTGCCGCTCCGGCGTGAGCACCGTCGTCATCGGCCAGCCGCCGCCGCCCGTGAGCAGCTCGACCGCCGCCATGTAGACGTCGTCGACGTCGGGTCGCTCCTCGCGGTCGACCTTGATGGCGACGTAGTTCTCGTTCAGGTAGCGCGCGATCTCGAGGTCCTCGAACGACTCTCGCTCCATCACGTGACACCAATGGCAGGTCGAGTAGCCGATGCTGAGAAGCACGGGCTTCTTCTCGCGCCGCGCACGCTCGAACGGCTCGTCGCCCCACGCGTACCAGCTGACGGGGTTGTTCGCGTGCTGCAGGAGATAGGGGCTGGTCTCGAGAATGAGTCGGTTGGTGAAGAGCGGCCGGCCGCGCGCGTCGAGGTGATGCGTGTTGGGACGAAAGTCAGGTCTCTTGGCGGCAAGTGCCGTCGAGAGCTTCTTCACCAGGGCGCTCGAGCGTGGCCGCAAGCAATAGAGCTCGGCCAATCACTTCGAGGCCAGGGTGGAGCCTCGCTCGACTGGCGACAGGACCCCCCAAAAGACTGCTTCTGCATCGACTCAAGTGAGCACCAGGATCAGTGAAGCTGCTCGAGTCCCGCGCGCAAGAGCCGTTGCGCCTCGGCCGCGGGTAGATCGGTCACCAGCGCGTAAGCGAGTCCGTGTGCCGGCTCGCGGCAGATCGTGAAGCCGCGCACGCCCTCGCTGCAGCCCTCCCCGACCTGGTCATCGCGATCGGTGACGAAGAGCGACATGCGCTTGCCCTGCAAGTCGTAGAACGTCAGCGCCACGCGCCGGCCGGCGAAGTTGCAGACGCGACCGCCCACGACGCTCGCACCAGCGAGCCGCGGCAGGCGGAGCGCAAAGTCGAGCTTGCCTCCGAACCAGCGCTCGATCGCGCCGGCGTCGCGGTCACGGACCTCGAGAGGCTTGGCCTCGTTCAGCGTGATGAGCACGTGATCGCCAACGAGCTGCGCGAGAAGATCGTTTGCGCGCCACGGTCGCGCGACGCCGAGCGCTACGACAGCAGCCAGCACGGCTGCCGCTGCAACCCAGATCGCCGCTGACCGCAGCTTGCGCCGGCGCACGACGCTTGCGGCGAGCCGCGCCTTGAGCGCTTCCGAGGCGGGACGTGCCGGAGCCCCGTCGCGGACCGATGCCTTGAGCAGCACCAGTTCCGCGCGCAGCGCACGGCAGCGCTCGCAAGCGGCGAGATGGGCCTGCACGCCGTGCGACTCATGCTCAGAGAGCGCGCCGTCGACGCCCGCGCTGAGCATCTCGAATGCCACGCACCTCATTGCCGCCCTCCACGCCCGATGCCCCGCTCCGCCGCGTATCGGGCGAGCGACTCCATCAGCCGCGCCCGGGCCCGCGCGATTCGCGAGCGCACCGTCCCCGCAGGACAGCCGACCGCCCAGGCGATGTCGTCGTAGGAGAGGCCCTCGACGTCGCAGAGCCAGACGCAGGTCCGCTGCTCCTCTGGCAGCGCGGCCACTGCGCGCGACACCTCGTCGGAGAGTACGCCGCGCAGGAGCTCCTCCTCGAGGTTGCCGATCGGCGGATCGACGAGCTCCGCCTCCTCCGCGACCAGCTCTAGCCTTCGCCCGGTGCGCCTCGACTGCTCGAGGAAGCGCGAGCGGACGATGCTGAGCAACCAAGGCAGGGCCCGGCTCGCATCGCGCAGCTGCTCGCGCACCGCCAGCGCCCGGACGAACGCCTCCTGCACCAGGTCCTCCGCCGCGTCTCGCTCCCGGCAAAGCTGCAGCGCGAAGCGATTCATGCGGTCCAGGTGCGCCAGCGCGAGGTTGAGCAGCTCGGTCTCGGTCATCGTGGCGCTCGAACTGTAGATGTCGCCAACCGGCGGGAAAGTTCCCGTGCTTAGCCTGTTGTCGGGAACGCGTCGCGCGGGTCCTGGGACACTTCGACCACGCCGAAGTAGTCGGAGGCGAGCGGCGCGAACAGGTCCTGGAAATGGCAGACCTTGGGCCCGGCGCCAAGCCGCGCTGTGTACGACTGCCCCGGCTGCAGCGGCGTCGACGAGAGCTCTCCGCAGTCCGGCGAATAGATCTGGTGAGGGCGCGCGTCAGCGTTGACGAAGGTGAGCGCGCCGCCCGACTCGACAGCCAGCGCGCGCGTTTCAACTCCGCGCTCTTCGAGCCGCTCCGTCGCCTGATGCCGGGCTTCCCGGCCGAGGCCCGCGCAGGCGGACGCCGCCGAGCACACGAGGGCCGCGATCTTCAACTTGGGATTCATGGATTCTCCTCTGAGGCCCTCGAGTCATCGTGGGCTTTCGCTGAGTAGACGTCGCGTACTGCGAACAAAGTTCCCGGCTCGCGGCTACCGCTGGCGGAGCTGCTCGGCGCGCGGGCGCGCGTCGAGGGGAAGAGCGAGCGCGATGCCGATCACCGGCCATTTCCGGTAGGTCGCCTGCCGGTCGAGGAAATCCCCGACGCGCTCCTCGATCACCTCGCGCTCCTTGCCGAACGAGGCGTGCCGGACGACGAGGCCGCGCTCCGTGCGCACGACCAGCGCCATGTGGCTGACGCGAACCACGCGCTCGGGATCCGCGGCGCGCACGATCAAGAGCACCGAGCCGGGCGCGAATTGAGCCCCGAGCTTGCGCGCCTCGGCGAGCGGCAGATAACGAATCGAGAACTCGCCTTCGGGGATCTCCGCGGTGGTGAGCCGCTCCAGGCCCTTGACCTTGCTCCACTGCTCCCGGCGCAAAACCAGCGTCGCGGAGGGCGCGCGCGGGTCGAGCCGGGTCGTTTCTTCCTGCAAGTATCCCTTCGCCTCGTTCGCGGGCAGCCACTGCGCCTCGGTGAAGTGATTGCGGGTGGCGAAGGAGATCGGCGAGGAGCGGTAGCGGATGTCGTCGAGCAGCGCTTTCGCGTCGGCGAGGCTGGCCGCGTTGGCCATCGCCAGGACGGTCTCGACGTACGTCTGGCAATCGACCATGTCGGCCCGCCAGCGCGGCTGCGGCTCGACTCCGCTCCCTTCGCCCAGCTCGACTCCGCTCCCTTCGCCCAGCGGGAACTGCCCGTAAGCGGTGCCGAGGAAAAGCCGGCTCAGCTGCTCGATGCGGTCGGCGATCGCGGGCGTGCGCTGTGCTTGCTCGATGGCTCGTTCGAGCTGCGGGTCGCTGAGAGGCGGCCCGGAGAGAAGAACGGCGAGCGCGATCGCCGCGATGGGCATCCCCGATCGACTCGCGCCGACGGGCGAAGTTACATACCGGAGAGAACCAAGGGCGTGCGACCAGCGTAGCATGAGAGGATGCTAGCGCCTCTCCTCACCGTTGCAATGCTCGCGCAGCCGATCGAGTGGCGCGCATGGACGCCTGCCCTCTTCGAGCAGGCGCGGCGCGAGAAGCGCTTCGTCCTGCTCGACCTCGAGGCGGTGTGGTGCCACTGGTGCCACGTCATGGACGCGACCACTTACGCGGACGCCAAGATCGTCGCTCTCGTGCGGGCGCACTACCTCGCGGCGCGCGTCGATGAGGACTCCGACCCCCCACTCTCCGAGCGCTACGGCGACTACGGCTGGCCCGCCACCATCGTGCTCGACGGCGAGGGCCGCGAGATCGTCAAGCGGCGTGGCTACCTCCCGCCGGCGCAGATGGCGGCCATGCTCCAGGCGATCGTCGACGACCCCACGCCCGGCCCCTCCGTCGTCGAGGCCCCCGCCGTCGAGCCGCCCTCCGAGGCCGCCCTGAGCGCCGAGCAGCGCGCGCGGCTCGAGCGCCGCTTCCGCGAGGCCTATGACGGGCGCTACGGCGGCTGGGGCTCGGGCCACAAGTTCGTCGACTCGACCTTTCTTGGTCTGGCGCTTTTGCAGGCCAAAGAAGGCGACGCGTCGGCAGCGGCGATGGTGCGCAAGACCCTCGATGCAGCGCAGGGCCTCGTCGATCGCGAGTGGGGCGGCATGGACCAGTACTCTGCGACGCCCGACTGGCGTTCGCCGCACTTCGAGAAGCTGCTCTCGATCCAGGCCGAAGCGATCGAGGCCTACGCGTCGGCGTACTCTGCCTTCGGCGACCCACGCGATCTCGAGATGGCGCGCGGCGTGGAACGGTACGTGGCGCGCTTCCTCACCAGCCCAGAGGGTGCCTTGTACACGAGCCAGGACGCCGACCTCGGCCGCGTCGATGGACACAAGTACTGGGCCCTGCCCGACGGTCGCCGGCGGAAGCTCGGGTTGCCGCGCATCGACCGCAACCTCTACGCGCGCGACGACGGCTGGTTCATCGCGGCGCTCGTCGCGCTCCATGGAGCAAGCGGCGATCCCGAGCCTCTCGACCGCGCCCGCGCAGCCGCGCGCTGGGTCATCGAGCATCGCGCGCTTCCCGAGGGCGGCTTTCGCCACGGCGAGACGTCGGGTCCGCTCGCGCTCGGGGACACGCTCGCCATGGGGCGCGCTTTCCTTTCGCTCTACCTCGCGACCGCCGAGCGCGAGTGGCTACAGCGAGCGCAGCAAGCGGCGCGCTTCATCGAGATCCATTTCGCAGCCGACACAGTTGCGGGCTTCCTCACCGCGCGCGACTGGGTGAGCGCGGGCGTCTTCCAGAAGCCGTATGTCTCGCCGGATGAGAACGTCGCGCTCGCCCGCTTCGCCAACTTGCTGTGGAGGTGTACGGGAGACGCGCGCGATCGGACCGTCGCCGAGCACGCGATGCGCTGGCTTGCCGCACCCGCCATCGCCGGCGGTCCGCTCCGGCCGGGCATCCTGCTTGCCGACCGCGAGCTGCGTGCCGCGCCCGTGCACGTCACGGTGGTGGGCCCGCGCGGCGACGCGTCGGCCCGCGCACTCTTCGCTGCGGCGCTGCGCTACCCCGCCGAGTACAAGCGGACCGAATGGTGGGACCCCGCCGAGGGCCCGCCGCCGCCGGG
>WNFC01010792.1_pt1 | contig 10157 bp, 8 predicted proteins | sample 5400541 | NCBI WGS metagenome assembly WNFC01 (sample SAMN13153342, study PRJNA577476) | soil metagenome | isolation source: 120 cm saprolite under Douglas fir tree site 2 hole 2 replicate 1 | place: USA:California | collected 2015-04-18 | reverse complement strand
TCGGTAAAGCAATGGGCGATGGGCTGCGTGAGCTCAAGAAAGCCACCGGCGGCGAAGACCACAAGGACGCCGCTCTGGCGCCTGCCTCGACAACCGCCACTGCAGTTGCGCCGCCGCCCGCAACCTCGGCCCCTGTCGCGCCCATCTCAAGCACCACGGTGACGCCGATTGGCACCGCGCCGACCATGGCCACGCGCGCCTGCCCGAGCTGCCGCGGCGCTGTACCCGTCGGCGACAAGTTCTGCGGCAACTGCGGCGCAACGGTCGAGCCGGTAACGCGCAGCGCCTGAGACACGCCAGCGCCCGATAGATACCGCTGATACTGGCCGCCTGCCCAGGGCGGCGGCGCGGGACGTCGACGCCGGCGGCAATCTTCAGGTTTTGCTTGTGTCGGCCGTCGTGGCTGTTCTGGTCACGCGGCTGTACCTGGAGCTAAGCGGCTACCCACGGGTCGGCGGGGGCGGCCTGCACATCGCCCACCTGCTGTGGGGCGGCCTGCTCATGTTGGCCGCGCTGGTGGTCCTGCTCGCGGTCCTGGGCAAACGCGCCAAGCGCTGGGCGGCCGTCCTGGGCGGACTCGGCTTCGGGCTGTTCGTCGACGAGCTGGGCAAGTTCGTCACCGAAGACAACAACTACTTCTTCCAGCCGGCGATCGCCTTGATCTACGTGCTCTTTGTGCTGCTGTTTCTGGCCTTCAAGGCGATCGAGCGTCAGTCGCTCTCATCAGACGAGCTGCTGGTCAACGCGGCCGACATGTTGCGCGAGGTCATTCTCGGCGGCGCCACCCGGGCCGAAGTCGTCCGCGCGCGACGGCTGCTCGACCGCAGCGGCTTCGAAGGACCGCTGGCTGAGGGCCTGCGCGATGCGATCGACAGCGCTACCCGCGCTCCCGAGCGTGTTTCGCCGATCGCCGCGGCCGCGACGTTCGCCTGGCGCAGCTACGACAACCTCATCGATTGGCCCTGGTTTCGCCGCGCGATCTGGCTCATCTTCGTGGTGCAAGCCGTGCTCAGCCTGATCGCGGCGGTCGTGCTCGGCGCGGCGACCATGCGCGCTGGCGTGCCGCCGCTGCAGTTGGGCACACTCGTGGCCTCGTCGGTGTCGCTGGTCTTCGTGCTGATCGGCGTCATGCGTCTGCCCAGGTCGCGTTTGGAGGCATACCGCTGGTTCGAGCGCGGCGTCCTGATCTCGGTCTTGATCACCCAGGTGCTGATCTTCTGGCAGGATCAACTGGCCGCGCTGGGCGGTCTGCTGTGGGATCTGCTGCTGCTCACGGCGTTGCGCTTTCTTTTGAAACAAGAAGAAGCGCGAACTGCGCTGCGGCGCACCAAAATCGCATAAACACGTTCCACAATCTTTAGGGGTCTTTTACACAGCTTTAAGACAGCTTTCACCTGGGGCCTGGGCCGGATCAGGAAAACTGGGAGTGGCTGGAACGGCCGCAAGGCTTGACCAGTCAGCGTCAGCGCGGGGGTGAATGCCTCCAACTCCCCTAAGCCCCAGCGCTGGCTGTTGAGGCTGGAGTTGCACCGTGCGGGGGTGCATCTCCAGCCTTACGCGCTTAAAGTGCGTTCCTGCGTACCATAGGTACACACCCCCTGGGGAGGGACCCGTGTACCTGCAGAACTACAATCCGCTCGGAGTAGGGCTGCTCTCGATCCTGGTGGCAGCCGTGCCCATTCTGACGCTGCTGTACTTCGTCGCGCTGCACCCGCACCGCGATGCAGCCGGGCGGCGCCATCTCGGCATCAGTGCGCCGTGGGCAGCGTTTGCGGGCGTCGTCGCCTCGTTCGTCGTCGCTCTGCTGGTGATGCGCATGCCGCCCGGCGCGGCCCTGTTGGCGTTCATCGCGGGGATGCTCAACGGTGCCGTCGGCATCGTGTGGATCATCGTCGGCGCGATCTTGCTGTACACGATCACGCTGGTCAGCGGGAAGTTCGAGATCGTCAAAGAGTCGATCACCCACATCTCGTTCGATCGGCGCCTGCAGTGCTTGCTGATTGCGTTCTCGTTCGGCGCGATCATCGAGGGCACCAGCGGCTTCGGCACGCCGGTGGCGATCGCGGGCGCGATGATGGTCGGGCTCGGCTTCGCGCCGTTCCAGTCGGCCGTCTTGAACTTGCTGGCCAATACCGCACCAGTGGCCTGGGGTGCGATTGGCAGCCCGATCGTCGGGCTGGCTCTGGCGTCGGGGCTGCCACAACTCGAGCTCTCGACGATGGCTGGCCGCCAGCTGCCGTGGGCGTCGATCCTGGTGCCGTTCTGGCTGGTCGCCGTGTTCGTAAGGATGGAAGGCGGATCGTGGGCTGAAGCTTTCGAGGTCTGGCCAGCCACCGTCGTCGCCGGAGTCGTGTTCGCAATCGTGCAGTGGTTTGTGTCGTCGCAACAGGCGACGTATCTACTAACGGACGTCCTGGCTGGGCTCGTATCCGTGCTAGCGCTGGTGCTCTTTCTGCGAGTGTGGCGGCCGCGCACGAGATTTCTGCTGCGGCGCGAGCGATTGGAAGTGGCGGGTGGTCTCGGGGCGGTCGGGCCGGGCGCAATGGCGGCGCATCCGCGTCCGGGAGTTGTCGGCGATGACTATCGCTACCCGTACACGCTGGGCCAGACGATCGAGGCCTGGGTGCCGTGGATGATCCTGATCGCCTGCGTCGTCGTGTGGGGGCTCAATACGGCCGTCTTCAACGACGCGTTGCCCGTGCCTGGTCGAGCCAATGCGACTACACCGGTCGTGCTGGGCACCCCGTTCGGCGTGCCGGTTGAATCGACGTCCTACTCGCGGCTGTTTTTCGACATGCCCGGGGCAGACAAGCAGATCCAAAGGACCAGCCCAGTGGTCAATCCGTGCGCGGCTGGGCAATCCTCGACACCGCAGGCGCCCTGCGTAGGACCGGAACGCGTGCAGTTCACCCTGAACTGGCTAAGTGCGGCGGGGACCGCGACGGTTCTCGCGGCTATCCTCAGTGGGCTGTACCTGCGCCTGAGCCTGGCACAGTGGGGTGAGGCGGTTGGTCGCACGGCGCGCCGTCTGCGCGTGCCGATCCTGGTTATCTGCCAGGTCCTTGGCTTGGCGTCGCTGACCCGCTTTGCGGGTACCGACGCGATTCTCGGCCTGGCTTTTACCGTGACTGGGCCGCTGTACCCGTTCTTTGCCGCCTATCTCGGCTGGCTGGGCGTGTTCTTGACTGGGTCCGACACGGCATCGAATGCGCTGTTTGGCAGCCTGCAGCGGATTACCGCCGAGCAACTGCACCTGAGCCCGGTCCTGGCTGCCGCGACCAACTCGACGGGCGGCGTGATGGGCAAGATGATCGACGCCCAGTCGATCACCGTCGCCACCGCCGCGTGTTACGAGAACTCGGCCGAAGGCTCTCGCGCGTTGGGCCCGATCTTCCGCCGCGTGTTCTGGTTCTCGGTCATGGGTGCAGCGTTTATCGGCCTCATCGCTTTGCTGCAGGCATACGTTTTTCCTGGAGTTATTCCGGTCCTGCCGTCGTAAGCCAAGCGCGTATTGATCGGTCAACGAGCGGACGATAACGTTGCGTCGGGGAACTCCCGCGCTCGCTGGAGGCACTCACTCAGAGTTGAGGAAAAGGGGCAACGAACAGAGTGGCAACAATTTCGCGAGCAGCAGGCCGAGGCCTGGTTACCAGTGCCTACTCGATTCCATTCGTCATCGGCGCTTCGGCCGTCGGGACGGTCATCGAGTGGTACGACTTCTATCTCTATGCGACGCTGACGCCGTTCCTGGCACCCATATTCTTCCCGCCCGGCGATGCCACCACCCAACTGTTATCTGCCTTCGCGGTGTACGGCGCTGGCTTTGCGGTGCGTCCATTCGGCGCGGTTGTCTTTGGGCGAATCGGCGACGTGATCGGGCGCAAATACGCGTTTCTCGTGACCGTTACGATCATGGGCGGCGCGACAGTTATGGTTGGCCTCCTGCCTACCTACGCTCAAATTGGCCTGGTTGCACCCTTGGTCCTGGTGACATTCCGCCTGTTGCAGGGTCTTGCGCTCGGTGGCGAGTACGGTGGTGCAGCCATTTACGTCGCGGAGCACGCGCCCGACACCAAACGCGGTCAGTACACAGCGTGGATTCAGACTACCGCCACCCTCGGGTTCTTTTTCTCGCTGGCCATCATTCTCGTGACGCGAGTTGGCTTCGGCGAGGAAACCTACAAAGATTGGGGCTGGCGCGTCCCGTTCCTCTTTTCGGCCGTGTTGGTCGGGTTCGCCCTCTATATTCGACTGAAGCTGCAAGAGACGCCCCTGTTCCAGCGTCTAAAGGACACCGGCCAAACCACGCAAAGCACGGGTTCGTGGGCGCGAGATAGCTTCTCAGGCAATAAGGTCGGCGTCATTCTCCTCGTCCTCATCGGCATGACCGCCGGGCAAGCCGTGGTGTGGTATCAGGGCCAGTTTCAAGCGCTCAACTTCCTGACCGTCTATCTCAAGACGCCCTACCAGACCGCCTACACCATTTTGATGCTCGCACTCGTGTTTGGAACACCGTTCTTCCTGTTTTTCGGCTGGCTTTCAGATCGAATCGGACGCAAGCCGATCATTCTGGGTGGCTGCGCTCTCGCGGCGATCGCTTATGTGCCTATCTATCTAGCCATGGTGGCTAATGCGAACGTGGTGTACGACGCCGCCGGTAAGATCAGCGGCGCCAATCCCAACATCTTGATTGAGGCTATCCTCGTCTGGATCCAGGTGATCTTCGTCACGATGGTCTACGGGCCAATCGCCGCGTTCCTGGTCGAGTTCTTCCCGGCGAGGGTACGTTACACATCGCTTTCCATTCCGTACCACCTGGGCAATGGGGAGTTTGGTGGCTGGCTGCCGCTCATCTACACAGGAATTGTTGCGGCGACCGTAGCCGGGGCTGGCTACCAGCCATGGTTCGGGGTCTTTGACCTGCGTGGCTTCAACTCGGGCAACGATCCAAACGGCAACATCTACGCCGGGCTGGCCTACACGATCATCGTCGCACTCATAACCGCTATCGTCGGCTGGTTCTTCATTCCCGAGACACGCAATCGGCAGATCTGGGACGAGGTCGGCGGCGAGGCAGGTGTCGCTAAGGGAGCACCCGCCATTCGCTGAGCGCAGTTTCGCCGAGCAGAAACAAGCGATTCGCGAACAGGTCTGGCGCCGGCTGGACGCAGAAGGGATCAGCACCTTCCCGCGTCCAGTCCGCGGCCGGATTCCGAACGTCCGCGACGCCGACGCGGCCGCTGAGCGGCTCGCGCAGACGCCCGAGTGGCGCGCGGCACAGACGGTCAAAGTCAATCCCGATGCGCCCCAGCGTGGTGTGCGGTTCCGCGCCCTGAAGCAGAGTAAAAAGTTGCTCATGCCGACGCCACGGCTGCGCGAAGGGTTTTTACTTCTGGATCCCGAGCGAATACCCGAAAACATGTACTTCGCTGCCTCGAGCATTCGCGGCGCAATGGACCTGGCGACGCCTATCGCGCTGGACGACCTGCCGACGATTGACCTGCTGGTCTTCGGCTCGGTCGCCGTCACACCTACGGGCGATCGCGTTGGCAAAGGTGAGGGCTACGCCGAGCTTGAATTTGCCGTCCTGCACACGCTAGGTCGCATACCCGCGGATGCCGTCATCGCCACCACCGTCCACGACGCCCAGGTCGTCGAGGCGATTCCGCGCGAGCCGTTCGACGTCACCCTCGACCTGATCTGCACCCCGACGCGCACCATCCGCGTCGAACAGCGGGCGCCGCGACCTGAGGGAATTCTGTGGGACGTGCTGCCCGCGGAACGTCGTGCGGAGATGCCCATCCTCGAAGAATTGCATCGTCGTCAGACTTCTTGACAGGCCACGGGCAGCGATCTAAAACGGCATTGATGGCCCGATAGAGGTTGGACCATCAGGCCAATAGCTGAACTCATAGAGCCGTTCGCACCACGGGGAGGTTCACATGGCACTGAGGAATGCAGCCGGGCAGCCAGCCGCCAGCGCGTCGGAGGGACTGTTCCGCAATCGCTGGGTGATCCTGCTGTTCAGCGTCATCAGCATGGTGGCCGTCGCCAACCTCCAGTACGGCTGGACGCTGTTCGTGCCGCCGCTATCCAAACAGCTGGGTCAGGATCAAACGCTCATTCAGGTGGCGTTTACGGTCTTCGTGCTGCTCGAGACGTGGCTGGTGCCGTTCGAGGGCTTCCTCGTCGACAAGTTCGGACCGCGCCTGCTCGTCATGCTCGGCGGCGTGTTGGCGGGACTCGGCTGGGTCGGCAGCGGCTACGCCAATTCGCTCACCTCGCTGTATCTGGCCTACGCGGTGGCTGGTCTGGGTGCGGGGATCGTGTACGGCACGGCGATTGGCAGCGCATTGAAGTGGTTCCCTGACCATCGCGGGTTCGCGGCTGGCCTGACCGCCGCGGGCTTCGGCGCCGGCTCGGCGCTGACCGTCTCGCCGATCGCCAACCTGATCGACAGTGCCGGCTACCAGGCCGCGTTCATCCAGTGGGGCATCATCCAGGGCATCGTCGTCGTCATCGCCGCGCTGTTCCTCAGTGCGCCGAAGCCGGGCTGGGTGCCAGCCGGCTGGGACCAGGTCAAAGAAAAGCTCGCGTCGGCCAAACGTCAGTCGAACCGTGACTTCCTGCCCGCGCAGATGGCGCGCACGCCCCAGTTCTGGGTCATGTACCTGATGATGACCATGGTCGCCACGGGCGGCCTGATGGCCACCGCCCAACTCAGCCCCATGGCCACCGACTTCGGCGTCGACAAGGTGCCGATCAGCTTCCTGTGGATCGCCTTGCCCGCGCTGCAGTTCGCCCTGGCCGCCGATCGCGTCGTCAACGGTTTCTGCCGACCCTTTTGGGGTTGGGTGTCGGACCACATCGGCCGCGAGAAGACCATGGCCATCGCCTTCGGACTTGAAGCCATCGCCATTTTCGGGCTGATCACATTCGCCCGCGACCCGATCCTGTTCGTCCTGTTTAGCGCGTTCACGTTCTTTGGCTGGGGCGAGATCTACTCGCTCATGCCTGCAACGTCGGGCGACTTTTTCGGTCGCAAGTACGCGACGACGAATTACGGCTTCCTGTACACAGCCAAGGGAACGGCCTCGGTCTTCGTGCCGATTGGCTCGGCACTGGCCGCGGGCAAGGCGTTCGATTTCCGCGCCGATATCCTGCTGCTGCTCGGCGGGCTGGTCGTGTTCTTCACGATATTCCTCGCCCCAACGGTGCTGCGCCTGGACTTGAGCTCGACCGCGCGCAGCGTGCTCTATCTTCTCGGCGCGCTGCTGGTGTTGTACGGCCTGGCTCTGACCGTCGTACCCGACGCCATCTGGACGCCATTCGGCGCGAAGTTCAACGCACCCAACATCGGCTGGGGCGGCGTCTTCACCATCGCGGCCATCTTCGACATCTGTGCCGCCCTGATCGCGTTCTTCATCCTGCGGCGGATGCGCGTGCCGCTCGGTGGCGAAGAGCCCGTCTCCGCGGAAGCGCCGCGCATCACACGCCCAGTTGCCGCGGGAGCTGCCGACTAAAACCGGCTCCCTCTACCTCTGGGAGAGGGCGGGGGGTGAGGGGGCGCTGTCAGCCGGCGACTCGACAAAGCGAACAATGGCATCGGCCGCCTGCGCGACGGCCGCGTCGATGGCCTCGCGCTCCTCTGGGCGAAAGGTCGCGAGCACGTAGTCGGCCGGGTCCATATTGCCCGGGGGTCGGCCGATACCGATGCGCAGGCGCCGAAACGAGCCCGTGCCCAATCGTGCCATGACGTCGCGCAGACCGTTGTGGCCGCCGTGTCCGCCGCCATCGCGCTCGCGGACTTCACCCAGGGCCAGGTCGAGATCGTCATGCACGATCAGCAAGCCAGCGGCCGTTGGGCGCCAGCGTTCGACCGCCTTCAACACAATGTCACCGCTGTCGTTCATGAAGCCGGCCGGCAGCACGAAGCCTGACCGGGTCATCGGCACCGCGATCAGGCCGGGGGCGGCACGTAAGCCAAGCCGCGCGACTGCTTCGCCCACCGCCCGCGCGCCAAGGTTGTGTCGTGTCCGCTGGTATTGCCGTTCGGCGTTGCCCAGGCCGACGACGACGCGCGTCGATGGGTTGCCAGTTGCGAGGCGGTTCGAAGCCATCGGGTAGAAGCTAGCAGAACAAAAAGGGCCGGCCCTCGCGGGCCGGCTCCTCTTTCTTCGTTGTCTAAGACGGCTTACTTCTTGCCGTTGCCGTTGCTGTTGGTCGGAGCGCCCTCGCTCGCGACCTGGACGCGGATCTGGCGCGGCTTGGCATGCTCCGCCTTGGGCATGGTCACCAGCAACATGCCGTTGCGGTAGATCGCTTCGACGCGGGCGGGATCAACCGCCGAGCCCAAGCGCAGCGAGCGGCGGAACTTGGACGGACCAAACTCCTGCCAGATCGGCTTGGCACCCTCGGGGACGCTGAACTTCAACTCGCCCTCGATGACCAGGGTGTCGTCGTGGACCGTGACGTTGAAGCTCTGCTCGTCGAGGCCTGGGGCCAGCAGCGCCGCCTGGTAGCCCTCGGGGGTCTCCCAGACGTTGACCGGCAGCGACTGGAAGCCAGCCGAGCTGTTACCTGTGGAGCCGCTGTCGCGGGCGAATGCGTCATCGAACACGCGGTCAACCCATTGGCGAAGTGGGGTGTTCATGCCGTTGTACGGGCGGGTGCGCCAGAGATCGATAGCCATAATTGGTGTCCTCCCTGCTTGAGAGATTCTTGGCCTGGTCCACCTCGGTGGTGGATCTATGCCTAGATCATGCGCATTGGTGTGTTAGAGGTTGGTTTACGCGCTGTAAGACGACCGCAAACGTTGCGTTAGAGGACCATTAGCGGCCCTCGCGGCCGGCCCGGCGGCGACGTAGTCATCTCTTTTTAGTTTTCGACACTCGATAGGGAGCGAGCTTGCGAGCGGTCGGCCCGTGCGCGTCCAGTGTCGGAGTCTTCCAGGGGGCAGGGGGCGTCCCTAGCGTGGGGGCCTAGCTCACCTCGATGCGCTCGACCCATTTGACCCAGCGATAGCCGCGGTGGCCCGGCACCACCAACCTGACCGGGTAGCCATGACCAGGCAAAAGGACTTCGCCGCCGACGTGCGTCGCCAGCACGGCATGCTCGAGCTCCGCGAGCGGCAGCACGATCTGATGGCCAGTGATCGAGGTGATCGTTGCCGTCGTCGCCGCCGCGGAAACGCCGGCGGCGTGCAGGACATCGAATAGGCCGACGCCCGACCAGATCTGCTCAGACCACCAGCCGCTGGTACAGTCGAGGACGGCCTGCACTTCTCGCTTTGGGAAGGACGCGACCAACTCAGCCAGGCTGAACTCGCGCTCGTGCACGCCGAGCCGCCACTTCTGAACATCGATCGCGGGGACGCTGTCGAGCAGCCAGATCTCAGCCGGGAAGTCGTTGGCCGAAAATGACGTGGTCGGCTTCGAGCCGGAGATCAAGCGGACAGCCGGTGCCAGGCGCTCGATCGCCTGCCAGCCAACGAGCGTGGCCACGCTCAGCGAACCTACGCGCAGCAACGCCCGCCGCGACGCGATTGGCGCGCTGACGGTGTTCTGGCGCCGTCGCTTGAGCATGTGCCAGCCGACGAACGGCAGCAGGCCGATGCCCAGGGCGACGTGGATGTTCATCGGCGAGTAGCCCCACAGCAGATCGAACGAGATCAGGTTCAGCGTCCAGGCCATGCCCAGCGCGAGCGTGGCGATGAGCGCGACGGCGCCGATGCTGCCCCAGACGATGGAGCGATCCCACCGTCGACCGCGCACTCGCCGCTTCAGCGAGGCAATGGAGATCGCCTGCTTCCAGCCCAGCAGCAGGATCACCGCAACTCCCAGCGCGCGATGCACGTCGTACAGCGGCGCGGCGAATGCCGTCGGCCATGCCCAGCCCAAGAGCCCGCCCAGCACCTGCGCCAGCAGCAGCGCCAGAAGGAGATCGTTGGTCAACCGCCGCGGCATCTCTTGGCCCTCGGATGCGTTGTACCGCTAGCGGTCCCGTGAGGGATCAAATGCCGACCGCCGCTGCGCGGCTCCTTGGCGAAGGACAAATCCCTCTCTCTTTTGTTTTCGACACTCGAATGGAGCCGCGCAGCGGCGGTCGGCCGAGAACCCCCGAAAGAAAGAGAAAGAAGATTCTGTCCCTCGCCAAGG
>WNFC01010789.1_pt1 | contig 10157 bp, 4 predicted proteins | sample 5400541 | NCBI WGS metagenome assembly WNFC01 (sample SAMN13153342, study PRJNA577476) | soil metagenome | isolation source: 120 cm saprolite under Douglas fir tree site 2 hole 2 replicate 1 | place: USA:California | collected 2015-04-18 | reverse complement strand
AAGGCCTTTGCGGACTTTTACGATGAGACTCGTCGGCTTGGGGCAGATCCAAAAAAGGCGGCAAACTGGATCCTTGGCGACTTCAGTCGCCTCCTCAACGCGGACCACAAGGAGATCCAGGGCGCGTCGATCCAGCCAAAGCACCTGCAGCAGCTGATCGCGCTGATCGATTCGGGCGTCATCAGCGGCAAGATGGGCAAGCAAACGTTCGAGGCGATGTATCGCGCCTCCGACCCGGAGCCCGCGCTGACAGCAGCTAAGGGCTCGAGCCAGATCAGCGGCGACGCCGAGCTGGCGGGCATCGTCGACCAGGTGATTGCCGAAAACGAAAAGTCCGTTGCGGATTTCAAGGCCGGCAGAGAGCAGGCCCTGAAATTCCTGATCGGCCAGGGCATGAAGCTCTCCAAAGGCCGAGCCAACCCCCAGCGGCTCGAGGCACTGCTCCGAGAGAAGGTCTCCTAGTGCAGTTGACGGTTGGCGAGCTCGCCCATGGCGGGGCAGCCCTGGCGAGAGTCGACGGCCGGGTTGTCTTCGTCGAGGGAGCGATTCCCGGAGAAACGGTCGAGGCCGAGGTCACCCACAAGCGGAAAGACTTTTGGCGGGCTCAGGCCACGGCCGTCCTGGAGCCGGCGCCCACGCGCGTCGATCCGCCGTGTCCGTATTTCAAGGCCGGCTGTGGCGGCTGTCAGCTGCAATACCTGGCCTACGCGGAGCAGCTGGCGCAGAAACGGCAGGTGCTGCACCGTCAGCTCGAGCGCGCCCACCTCGAATTTCCCATCGACCGTATCGATGTGCTGGGGATGGCCGACCCCTGGCGCTATCGGATTCGCGGTGAGTTTCACGTGTTGCGCCGCGGTGGGTCGGTCAGCCTCGGCTTCTATCGAAAGCACACCTACCAGACCCTCCCGATCGACGCCTGCCTGATCCACGTCGAGGCGATCGAGCGGGCGCTGCCGGGATTCGCGCGAGCCGCGGAGGATCCAGCGGCCGGACGCGTCGCCGCCCTGCAGTTCACCTGGGCGCCCGGGACGAGTGACTTCCTCTGGTCGCCATATCCTCCGGGTTCAGCCGATCCGGGATTTGGCGCGCGGGCCGCAGGCTGGATCCCGGAGCTCAACCTCAACGACGACTCGATCGGGATCGACGATGCCGGTCGCCACTTCCGCGTCCGGCCCGAAGCGTTCGTCCAGGTCAATGCCCGCCAGCGCGATGTGCTCTACCAGCGCGCGGTCGCGTTGGCGCAGCTGAGTGGCCGCGAACGCGTCGTCGACGCCTATGCCGGGATCGGCATGCTCACGGCGCGGCTCGCGGATCATGCCGCGGAAGTGATCGCAATCGAAGAAAGCCCCTACGCGGTGCGGCTCGGCGAGCTGAACATGCAACTCAACGGCTGTGGCAACGTCAGCTACCGCCGCGGCCGTGTCGAAGATGCCGCGCCCGGGCTCGAGGGGAACGTCGATGTCCTCGTGCTCGATCCGCCGCGCGCCGGGTCCGCCGAAGCGGCGATCGAGGCGATGGCGAATCTGAGGCCGCAACGCATCGTTTATATCTCGTGTGACCCGTCGACGCTGGCCCGAGATGTCAACCGTTTTTGTGCCGCCGGACGCTATACCCTTGTGGAGGTGGCTTTCGTCGACATGTTCCCCCAGACCTACCACATCGAAGCGGTTGTCAAGCTCGAACGCACGGCATGAGCTTCGTTCATCTCCATACTCACTCTGAGTTCAGCCTCCTCGATGGGGCGAGTCGGATCTCCGAGATGGTCCGCCTGGCGGTCGAGACCGGGATGCCGGCGATCGCGCTCACCGACCACGGCGTGCTATATGGCGCGGTCGATCTCTACCTGCAGGCGAAAGCCGCCGGGATCAACCCCATCATCGGGCAGGAGGCCTACGTCGCGACTCGCTCGCGCCACCAGAAAGAAGGCCGAGCTGATCGCGACCCCTATCACCTGATCCTGCTCGTCAAGAACCTGGAAGGTTACCGCAACCTGATCCAGCTCTCCAGCCTGGCGCACCTCGAGGGGCACTACTACAAGCCTCGGATCGACAAGGCGTTGCTCGCCGAGCATTCGGAGGGGCTGATCGCGCTCTCCAGCTGCCTCGGCGGGGAGGTGGCGAGCCGGCTTCTCGAGGGTGACGACGCAGGTGCGGAGCAGGTTGCCCGCGAATACCAGCGGATGTTCGGCGAGGACTACTTCCTTGAGATCCAGGACCACGGGATGGAGGAGCAGGCTCGCGTCAACGAGGGCCTGGCGCGCCTCTCGCAGCGCACCGGGATTCCGCTGGTCGCCACCAACGATTCCCACTACACCCGCAAGGACGATGCCGAGGCGCATGACATCCTTCTATGTCTGCAGACCGGCACCGTCGTCTCGGACCAGAAGCGGATGCGCTTCCACAACGACGAGTTCTATCTCAAGACCCCAGCCGAGATGGCGGAGCGGTTCCGCGAGTTTCCGGAGGCCGTCGCCAACACCGTTCGCATCGCGCAGCGTTGCCATCTCGAGCTCGACACCAAGCCGCTCTTGCCTCGCTTCGAAGTGCCGCATGGTGAAACCGCGGAGACCTACCTCCGCCGGCTCGCGGAGCAGGGCCTGAAGTCACGCTATCCAGCGTTGGGCGAGGTGGTACGCGACCGTTTCGAGATGGAATTCGGCGTCATCGAGGAGATGGGATATGCGCCTTACTTCCTGATCGTCAGCGACTTCATCGACTTCGCCCGCCAGAACGGCGTGGCGGTGGGTCCCGGCCGCGGCTCCGCGGCGGGCAGCATCATCTCCTACGCGCTGGGCATCACCACGCTGGATCCGATCCAGCATGGGTTGATCTTCGAGCGCTTCCTCAACCGCGAGCGGATCTCGATGCCGGATATCGACGTCGATTTCGACGATCGGAATCGCGACCGCGTGATCGACTACGTCGGCCAGAAGTATGGGCAGGATCACGTGGCGCAGATCATCACCTTTGGCACGATGAAAGCGCGCGCGGTGATCCGTGACGTGGGGCGCGCGCTCGACGTCCCGCTCCGCGAGGTCGACCACCTGGCAAAACTGGTACCGCCGACGCTCAACATGACGCTCGACAAGGCGATCCAGATGGTTCCCGAGCTCGCCCAGGCGGAGAAAGATCCCGTGTACGAACGGCTGCTCAAGAACGCGCGCAAGCTGGAGGGCCTGGTCCGCCACGCCTCGACGCATGCCGCCGGCATCGTCATCACGCCCGAACCGCTACAGCACTACCTTCCGCTGCAGGCGAGCATCACGCGCGGCGACAAGAACGGCCAGGAGAAGCGCGCGGTAATGACGCAGTACGAGATGAACGCCGTGCAGAAGATCGGACTGCTGAAGATGGACTTCCTGGGATTGCGCAACCTGTCGGTTATCGAGGACGCCTTGAAGAACCTGGAGCAGACACGTGGCCTGAAACTCGATCTGGCCTCGATCCCGTGGGATGACCCGGCGACCTTCCGGCTCTTGCAGGCCGCCGACACCAACGGCGTGTTCCAGCTCGAGTCCGCAGGACTGCGCCGCCTGCTGCAGGACATGCGTCCAACCACGTTCGAGGACATCACCGCCGCCATCGCGCTCTTCCGACCGGGGCCGCTCGAAGGCGGGCTGGTCGATCAGTACATGAAGTGCAAGCACGGCGAGCAGGAGATCGTTTACCCGCTGCCGCAGCTCGAGCCGATTCTCAAGGAGACGTATGGCGTCATCGTCTACCAGGAGCAGGTGATGCAGATCGCCTCTCAGCTGGCCGGCTTTACGCTGGGAGAAGCCGATGTGCTGCGCGCTGCGATGGGCAAGAAGAAGAAGGATGAAATGGCCAAGATGCGGGCCAAGTTCATCACGGGCGCGGTTGAGCGCGGGGTGACCCAGGCGAAGGCGACCGAGATCTTCGACCTGATGGCCTTTTTCGCGGGCTACGGGTTCAACAAGTCCCACAGTGCCGCCTATGCCGTCATCTCGTACCAGACGGCCTACTTGAAGGCGAATTACCCGCTGGAGTATCTGGCGGCCCTCCTCAACAACGAGGCGGGTAACTACGACAAAGTTGCGGCGGCCGTCCTCGACTGCCACGCGCGCGATATCGAGGTCCTCCCGCCCGATGTCAACTACTCCGAAGCCGGGTTTACCGTGCGGGACGGGACGATTCGCTACGGCCTGGCGGTGATCAAGAACGTCGGCGTCCGCGCTATTGAGCTGCTCCTCGCCGAGCGGCGGGCGAAGGGCCCGTTCAAGTCTCTGCTCGATCTCACCGTCCGCGTCGATCCGCGCGAGCTGAACAAGCGTGTCCTGGAGAGCCTGATCCGTTCTGGGGCCACCGACAGCCTGGGTGAGCGCGGCCGGCTGTTCGCCAGTATCGATCGCGTCAGCGACCGGGCGGCGCAGATCATCAGCGAGCGCGAGAGCGGCCAGACGAGCCTGTTCGGGATGCTGCCGGACGCCGATGAGCTCGACGACCCAGCCGCCGGGCTGATCCCCGACGTCCCGCCGATGCCCGACGAGGAGCGACTCAAAGGTGAGAAAGAGCTGCTCGGCCTCTACCTGTCCGATCACCCGCTGCGGCGGATCGAGCAGGAACTCCACGCCAAAGTCGATACCTACGCGAACCAGGTCACGCCGGATATGGAGGACTACGAAGTCCGCATCGGCGGCGTGATCAAGTCGGTGCGACCCATCGTCACAAAATCCGGCAAGGCGATGGCGTTCGTCCAGCTCGAAGATCTCACCGCGACGATCGAGGTCATCGTCTTCCCAAGGGTCTTCGAAGAACGCCGCCAGCTGCTGCTCTCCGACACGGTCGTGATCGTTCGGGGAAAGGTCGATGCCCGCGCAGCCGCCGGCGACGACGAGGAGCGCGCCGAGCAGGCGAAAGTCATCGCGGATGAGATCCTCGCCTTCGACGATGCGGGGCACGAATTCTGGGTGCGCAACCAGATGGTCCACCTCGACGTGCCCGCCGAGGCAACCGCTGAGCAGATGGCGAGCCTCCAGGAGATCCTGGGGCGCTGCGCCGGGCCCGACCGGGTCGTGCTCCACCTCCAACGCGCCGATCAGATCGTCGACATGGACCTCGGCGAGAAGTTCCGGGTCCAGGGCGCTGGGCTTGCCGGTGACCGGGCCCAGCGCGAGATCGATGCCCTGTTCAGCCGCCCGGTCTGGCGCCTGGAAGTTATCCGGCGACGTGCGCCCGAGCGCCAGGTCAACGCTGGCCGGCAGCCACGGACGCTCGTCGGGTCGTCTGCCGCGGTCTAGAACTCGGGACGCATCGTCCGCCAGCGCAGGGCTCCCGGAACGTTGTACCGGTGTGGCCAGCGAGCCGTCCGCGTCCCCTTCTCGCCAGGATCGCCCGGCCCGCGGTCAGCAGCTTCTGGCTGAGCTTGCGGCCCTGCACGACGGCATGGCGCGGGATCTGGCCGATCAGCTGGCGGCGCTCACCCAGGCACGCGACGAACTGAGTCACGCTCGTAGCGAGCTCACCCAGGGGCGGGCCCAGCAGGGCCAGCTCCAGCAGGAACTCGTCGCCTCGCGGAAAGCGGTGCTGGGCTGGGCGGCGGAGCGAGAGAACCTGGCTGCGGATGCCGAACGGCTTCGCAAGGCTCACGACGCCATCAGCGCGGACAACCAGGCGTTGAAGGCGAGGATCAAGGCTCAGGAGGAGCAACTGACTACCTTGCACGAGGAGCGCGAGCAGCTCAGCGCGCTTTATACGAATGTGACCAATCAAACCAAAAGGCTGGCGGTTGACTGGAGCGTCCGACGGGATGGGCTGGCGGCTGATAAGCAGCGGCTGGCGTCCGAACTCGAGGAGGCTCGCACGACCCTGACCCTCAGCCAGGAGCGGGACCGGCAGTGGAAAGCGCAAGTCTGGAAGCTCCAGGACGAGGTAAAGACCCTTCGGACCGGGGCCGGGCGCGTCACGCTCACGCCCGAACAGAGTCACCATGTCTATTCGCAGCTGAATGCCATCGTTGGTTTTGCGGAGGTGTTGCTCGACGAGGCCGGCAACCGGGCCTCAGGAGTGGAGCGCCAGGAGTTTCTGGAGCACATCAAGGCCAGCGGCGTCCAGCTGGTGGGCTACATGAACCGACTGACGGTGGCGCCGGGTGACGCCGGCCCCGTGGGCGAATCCGCTGGCGATAGGGTCCTCGCCTCGCAACCGGGTGCGTCCCCCGTCCTGGTGGCGGCCGCGGATCCAACCGTCAGGGAGCGCCTCGAAGCCTTGCTCAGCCGAGCCGGATATCGGGTGGAGTTCGCGGCCGATGCCGCCGAAGGGCTGAAGCGGGCAGTCGAGCTGCAGCCGCTCGCCATCGTGATCGACACGGACCTACCGCCGAAGGGAGCCCAAAAGTTGGTCGACGACCTGAGTGGCGAGCCACGAGCCAGGGACATTCCGGTCGTGCTCACAGCCAAGAACGACGAAGAGCAGCTGGGGGTGAGCATGGGTCAGGTCGACTTCCTCAAGAAGCCGCTCAATCGGCAGCAAGTCTTACAAGTCATGGCCAAGTACGACCTGCTCGCCGACCGCCGGCGGGCGCAAAAGATGCCGACGAGCGTGCTCGTTATCGACGACGACCCGAGGAACACGCGGCTGGTCCAGGCGATGCTCAAACCGTTCAGCATCGATGTGCTATCGACCAACGACGGAGCGGCGGGGATCAAACTGGCTCGTACGCGCAAGCCTGACCTGATCATCCTCGATTTGATGATGCCCGAGGTCGACGGCTTCGAGGTCGTCTCAGCGATACGCGCTGATGCTGCAACCGCCGCGATCCCGATTCTGATCTACACCGCGAAGAACATCACGCTTGCCGACCGTCAGCGGCTTCAGAGCAGTATCCAAGCCATCATCCGGAAGGGCGACTTGAGCAAGGAGCAATTTCTCGACATCATTTACCGGCGTGGTGAACGTCGACGGCGTCCGCGGGCGGACGAGGCTGCCGCTTAGCCGATCCCGAAGCGCGGGAGGCTGTTGACGAAGAGGTAGACAGCCAGTACCACCACGAAGGCGGCTACTGGCGCCCAGTCGAACACGCCGGGGCGACGCGGGAACCAGCCGCGGAACGGTCGCGCGAAGGGCTCAGTGGTTTGCGTGATCATCTGGGTGATCGGGTGCCAGGGATCCATTTTGAAGAAGCCAAAGAAGATGCGGACCAGCAGCAAAATGATGATGAACACGAGCGCGTAGGTGACGATCACGATCAGCGTGCGGACGATATCGCCCGAGCCGATGAAGGCCGCCAGCGCATACAGAATGATGATGCCGACCAGGAACGAGAGATCGAGGCCGCCCACCGGCGGGATGACCCGCCGGATCGGCGCCAGGTACCACTCGGTGGCCAGCAGGATGTACCGACCCGCCTGCGAGTAGATCATTCCCGGGAACCAGGAGAAGATGGCACGGACGATCAACACCAGGATGAACAGGTTGATGATCGTGACGATCAGGGAAGCTCCGGGAAACATCGCTGGCTAGTTTACGGGGTTGCGGATAAACATTGGCTAAGAATCAGCGCCGTCGGCGGCGGCCCAGCAGATCGCCGGTCGGATCCTCCGGCGGCTTCTTCGGCGTCCGCGGTTGGGCGGCGCGCGCGGCGCGAATACCTTCGACCCGTTCCTTGAGCCGGGTCACGGTGGCTTCCGCCGGGACAGCGGGGGTCGGCCGGCGGGCCACGGCCGCTCGCCACGCGGGCATGTCCTCGAGGCGGAAGATCAGCCGGCGCAGAGCGACGTCAATCGGAAAGAGCAGGATCGCGAGGACCAGCAGGAGTTCGCCAATGGGCACAGCGGCGCGCACGGTCGGGACGGGCACGCGGAACGCCTGCGACACGTTGCCGAGCAGGACCCCGCCGCCGGCCTGGGCGATGGCCTTGAGGGTGGCGACGTCGGTGCCGAGATCCCGGTATTCGGGCGAGTAGGGGACGACCAGCCCGGTGGTCGTCGTGTGTCGAACCACGCCGCCGGCCGACTGGCTCACATGCAGCAGGTAGCTCCCCACCTGGTCGGTCGGCAGGTCACCCTCGAAACGGCCGGGCCCGGTGGACGACAGGACCAGACTGGCGGCCGTCAGGTCGGGGGTGAGGGCGTTGACGGTCACGGTCGCACCGGACGTCGGCGGCGCTGTGACGAGGAGGTGGGTGTGGTCGCCCACGACGCGGGTCTCGACCTGCAGCGCCGGATCCCCCGGCTGCGGCAGGCTCGCGTGCACGATGTCGCCAAAGAATCGATTGGCCGCCGACCATTGGAGCAAGCCAGCGGTCCAGCGGCCTTGCGAATCACTGGTCCAGGCCATCACCCGGCCGAGACCGTACTGCCAGGTCGCCAGCAGCGGATCACCCTGCGGACTCTTCAACACGACATCGGCGGCGGCGCGCGGGGTCGTCGCGACATAGCCGGTCAGATCCGGGAAGGTGTCGAGCGGCACGCCGGGGAGCACGTCGGCCAGGGAGGCGAGCTGCGGCGCGATGCGGCCCTCGACGATCCATGGCTTGAGCGCCTCGCGCGTTTCTTTCAAAAAAATCTGCGGCACGTCGGACAGGCTGTTGCTCTGGTAGAAACGGCCGTGTCCCCACCCCGCCATCGCCTGCATGGTGGCCGCATCGAAGCTGTTGGCGGCGATTGCGACGGTCGAGACCGTGATCCCGCGGCCGTGCATCGCAGTGATCTGGGACTCGTAGTTGCGGTCCGGGGGGTCGCCGTCGCCAAAGAGAATCACGTGCTTGATCGAGGCCTTCGCGGGCGTGAGCTGGTCATTGGCGGCACTTAAGTCGGGCGAGTAGCTGGGCGGATCGCCAAGGGCCATCGCCTCGATCTTTTTCTTGATGGCGGCTTTGTCGGTCAGCGGTCCCAGCGGCACGACGATGCTGCCCATGTTGCCGTTGGTGACGCCGACCAGGTCGCGAGGCGTGAGCTGGTCGATGACCGACTCCGCCGCGCCGCGCAAGACCTGGTCGCCCTGCCCGCTCTCCGTCGACTCCAGGACGAGCATCACCGCCACGGGCGGCTTCTGCATGTCCTGGGGCAGCTGGATCTGAACCGGGAGCGTCGTTTCGAGCGTCGTGCCGGCGTACCCGCCCGGGCCGTAGCTGTCGGCGCCGCCGATGACGACGAGGCCGGTGCCGAGGTCGCGGACCGATGCCTGCAGCAGCGCCATGCCGTCCGCGCCTAGGCTCGCGGCCGGGATATTGACCAGGACAACCGATTGGTAAGCGGCAAGGTCCGCCGCCGATCGCGGCAGCTGGTCCGGGGTGATGACCGAGGTCCCGATGCCGGTCGACCGCAGCGCCGATTCGAGGCTCGCCGCCTCGCCCAGGGTGTTCTCGACCAGCAGCACGCGCGCGGGTCCGACGACCTGGATCAACGCTTCGCCCAGGTTGTTCTCCGCGTACGTGTCGCGCACGGGGTCGATCACGACACGGACCGCGTGGAATCCCGGCTGGTCGGGCTTCACCGTCTGCTTGATCGTGGTTTCGCCCGGCGCCAGGTCAAGTGGGGTCGTGCTGATGAGGGTGCGGTCGAGATACCAGCGCGCCGTCGCATGGGTGGTTGTGTTGCTGACGATCAGCGCCTGCGCGTCGGCCTGCTGACCCTGGGTCAAGGTCTGCGGCGCATCGAGCCGGTCGACGTACACCTCGGGGCCAATCGGCACGGGAAGAGCCACCGTGTCGATGCGAACGCCCTCGGCACGGAGCAGTCGCGCTTCGCCGACCGCGTCGCCAAGATTTCCGCGGCCGTCGCTGATGAGCACGATGTGCTTGCGGCTGTCGTCGGGAAGGATCGATCCGCCCAGCTGCAGGGCCGCGGCCAGGTCGGTGTAATGCGGATTCGGCTGGCTCTGGAACTCGCCGAACTGTGGGTCTTTACTCAGGTTCACCTCAACCTGTGGATCGCGACCGAAGCTGACCACGCCAGCGCGATTGTCGCCACGCCGCTGCTGCAGGATCAGGCGGACCATGGCGGCCTCGCTGTCGAGCGCGCTCTGCACGCTGGCCGACAGGTCCGCGGCGACCAGCAGTGATTGATTGTTCGGCGTCGTCTGGACCTGGAAGCCGGCCAGCGACGCGGTCAGCAGCAGCACGATCAGCGTGCGCAGACCAAGCGATAGGCGGGCGCGTCGCGGCGGGAGCGGCGGCGGAGAGACGCGCCAGATGACGAC
>WNFC01026283.1_pt1 | contig 10158 bp, 9 predicted proteins | sample 5400541 | NCBI WGS metagenome assembly WNFC01 (sample SAMN13153342, study PRJNA577476) | soil metagenome | isolation source: 120 cm saprolite under Douglas fir tree site 2 hole 2 replicate 1 | place: USA:California | collected 2015-04-18 | reverse complement strand
CATCGCTACACCGTGCTGCGAATCCACGAAGCATCGGGCGGCAATCCGATGCTCGCCCTCGAGATCGCGGCCATGCTGGAGGCGGACGGCATCACGCCCAGGCCAGGTCAGCCGCTGCCGGTGCCGGTGAGCATGCAGGATGTCCTCGAGCGCCGGATCTCGACCGTGAGCCCGCAGGCCGGCAACGTCCTCGCCGTGGCCGCGTCCCTGGCCCAGCCCACGATCGAGCTGCTTTCGCGTGCGTCTCGAGCGAACCTCGTCGGAGCTCTGGCTGAAGCATCTCGTGCCGGCCTGATCGCGATCCGCGACAACAGGGTTGAATTCACCCACCCGCTGCTCCGCTTTGTCATCGCGAGGTCGCTGCCTCCGACCCGCAGACGGCGGCTCCACGCGCGACTGGCCGCAGTCGTGGACAACCCGGAAGAACGGGCGCGCCACCTCGCGCTGTCGGTCGACCGCCCTGACGAGCATGTCGCCGGTGAGCTGGAGGTGGCAGCGAAACACGCGATCGCCCGCGGCGCCGCGGTCGCCGCCGCGGAGCTGTTGGAGCAGGCATCCACCCTGACCCCCGCCGATCACAGCCTCGACTCGGCCCGGCGCCGCCTGGCGGCGGCGGAGGCCTACTTCTATGCGGGCGACGGACGCCGGTCGTCCAACGTGCTGGAGCAGCTGCTCGACGTGCCGATGCCACCGGCCCTCAGATCCCAGGCGCTGTGCAGGCTCGGCCTCGTCCGCTGCTTCACGGACAGCGTGCCCACCTCGGTCCCACTGCTCGAGCAAGCGGCGGACCTGGCAGGTGACGACGCCAAGCTGCGGGTGAGCGCGTTGCTGCCCCTGGCGCTGGCCAAGGCCGCGCTGATCCGGATCGACGAAGCCCGAGACCACGCCGAAGAAGCGCTGACGGTGGCGCAAGCGGGCGGCGACGAGACCGGCGCGACCGAAGCCATGTCACAGGTTGCGTTCTGGCGCTTCATCACGAGCGATCAGCCCTACGCCGCTCTCCTCGAAGAGGCCCGCGAGCGAGCTCGCATGGATCCGCCCGTGCGCCTGACATTTGGCCCCGATTTCTGGGCCGGCCGGATCCTGAAGAGCACCGACGACCTCACCAGCGCACGCTCGGCCGTCATGAGGGTTCACGCCATGGCCGATGAGCGCGGAGACGAAGAATCGCTGATCAGCATCAACAACCTCCTCGCCGAGATCGAGCTGGCAGCAGGCGACTGGCCCGCCGCCCTTCGCCATGCCAACGACAGCATCGAGCTCTCGACAAGCGGGGGCTGGGAGTCATACGGAGCGTTGGGATACGCCTTGAGCGCACTCACCCAGGCGCATCTTGGCCATGTCGATGCCGCCGCCGAGACGGTCGCCACGGGCGAGCGAGTCGTCGAGAAGACAGGCTTCGTTGCCGCCACGCTGTACATGCGCTGGACCCTTGGCTTCATCGCCCTGTCGAGACGCGACGCTGCGGGTGCGGACGCCCAGCTGGGCGACCTGGCCGCGATGTCTGTCGCTTTCGGCGTGCTCGAGCCGGGCGAGGCGCTCTGGTTGATGGACGAGGCGGAGGCTCTGGTCGCACTCGGACGGGTGACCGAAGCACGGACCCTGACCGACGCGTTCCTCGAGGCGTCGCGGCGCCGCGACCGTCGGTGGTGCCTGGCCGCCGGGCTCCGCACTCGCGCGTTGGGGCTCGGAGCAAGCGGCGACCTGGAAGCAGGGTTGCTCGACGCCCGGAACGCGGTTGAGTTGGCGGAGTCGGGCTCCCGGCCGTTTGAGCTCGCGCGCTGCCTGCTGGTCATGGGAATCCTCGAACGGAGGTCCAAAAACCGGACGGCCTCCCGCCACTCCCTCGGTCGTGCGGCCGGAATGTTCACACGCCTCGGCGCTCAACTCTGGGTGGCGCGCGCCAACGAAGAGCTGAGCCGAGCAGGCGCCAAACAACATGCCGCGGACGAGCTGAGCGTCACCGAGCAGCGCGTGGCGCTCATGGCATCGACCGGTCGCACGAACCCAGAGATCGCCGCGGCGCTCTTCATGAGCCGCAAGACCGTGGAGGCAAACCTGGCGCGGGCATACCGCAAGCTCGGCATCCGGACGAGGATGCAGCTCCGAGAAGCCCTCGAGCGACAGGCCGGGTGATTAGGGAGCCTGCCGCCGCCAGCTAGGGAGTTCCCGGATGCGCGGTTTGTCGCGTGGCCGTAGGGTCAAAGGCCAGGGATTGACGACCGCAACAACGCGACGCGGAGGACCGGTGGGCCTGAGCCTGTACGTGGTCGAACGCTACGTGGCGGGGCCGCCGGAAGGGCGGCTGGCCGCCATGTCCGGCCGGCTGCGGAAGGCGGCCGCTGAGCTCGCGGCTGACGGCATCGAGGTGCGCTACCTCCAGTCGATCCTGCTGAACGGTGAAGAGAGCTGTCTGTGTCTATTCGAGGCCCGTTCAGCGGCCGAGGTCCGAATGGTCAATGAGCGCGCCGGGCTCGCTTATCTGCGCATCGTGGCCGCGACGGCCGCCTCAGGCCAGGTTCCCGGAGCCAAGACCTGAGTCACATCGACGGTGGCTCGTAAGCGATAACCTCACCGCGTGCGCCCACAGACCAGGTATGCGCGCAGCGGCGAAGTAAGCATCGCCTACCAGGTTGTGGGCGACGGTCCCTTAGACCTCATCCTGGTCCATGGCTGGGTTTCGCACCTCGACATGCAATGGGACGAGCGCCGCTTAGCCGCGTTTCTCAATCGGCTCGCGTCATTTGCTCGCTTGATCGTTTTCGACAAGCGCGGTACCGGCCTGTCCGATCGGGTCGCGCTAGGTGACCTGCCCACACTCGAGGAGCGGATGGACGACCTTCGCGCAGTGATGGACGCCGCCGCCAGTGAGAAGGCGGCGCTGTTTGGGATCTCGGATGCCGGCGCGATGTGTCTGCTGTTTGCGGCCACGCACCCTGAGCGCGTTCGTTCCGTCCTTACCTTTGGCAGCTGGGCCAGGCGCACTCGAGCGCCCGACTATCCGTGGGCGTCCACTCGGGAGAAGCGCGAGGCACGATACACCGACATCCCTGAGACCTGGGGCACAAGCGCCGGTCTGTTCGGCCTGGAGACTCTCTTTCCCAGCATGATTGGCGACCACCCTTTCGAAGAGTGGCTCGGGGCCTATTTGCGCGCTGCGGCCAGCCCAGCCGCGGCTGTCGCGCTATTGCGAATGAATAGCGACGCCGACGTCAGGCCAATCTTGGCAAGCGTGCGAGTGCCTGCCTTGGTCATGAACCGCATCGACGATGGCGACGTCAAGGTCGATGAGGCCCGCTACCTCGCCTCACGAATTCCCGACGCGAGGTTAAAGCTGTTCCCAGGGGCCGACCATGTGCCCTGGATTGGAAACACCGAAGACATTCTGGGAGAGATTGAAGAGTTCCTCACCGGCGCTCGTCACGTCGATGTTGAAGACCGCGTCCTTGCAACTGTGCTCAGCGCCGACATCGTCGCTTCAACCGAGCTGGTTGCACGGCTGGGCGATCGCAATTGGCGGGATCTCCTCGAGCGTCATCACGCAGTGGTTCGTCGCCAGCTGGAGCAATACCGTGGGCGCGAGATCGACACCGCGGGCGATGGTTTCTTGGCCGCGTTTGACGGACCTGCACGAGCGATTCGTCGAGATGCGCGCCGGACTGCACACGGGTGAGTGCGAAGTGCTGGGGGGCAAACTGACGGGAATCGCCGTTCATACCGCTGCGCGCGTCGCCGCCACAGCATCTCCGGGTGAGGTGTTGGTCTCCGCCACCGTGCGCGACCTGGTTGCAGGCTCACGCATAACCTTTGCTGAGCGCGGCGAGTATGCCTTGAAGGGATTACCACATCGCGTGCTCCTGTTCGCAGTTGAGGCGGCATCCGATGATTCCTTCTGAATGCGATGCATTCGATAGACGGTCCCCCAGGGTCCACCTGAGTCCATGGAAGTCCACGGGATAAGGTGTCAAATTAGGGCTGTGCAGTTCTCCAACGCCGGCCGGAATGCGCTGTTGGTGCCTGCTTAGCGGAATGGGTACCGTCACAATCGCCGCCACCTACGGAGCCGGTGGAAGCATCATCGGCCCCGCTGTCGCCGAGGGACTGGGCCTGCCCTTTGTGGACCGTGCAATCCCGACCGCGATCGTGGAACGGATCCACGAACCACTGGTGTCTGCTCTCGCCGACGACTCGACCGCCGGCAGCAACGTGGGCCGGCTGCTGAACAGCGTGCTGAGCTACACCGGGCTGTTTGCCGGCGTTCCCATCAACGCTGAGCAACTCGGCGTCGCGCCGGAGGTCGCACACACCGAGGTGGCTATTCGCGCGCTCGCGGCAGCAGGCGGCGCTGTGATCCTCGGTCGCGCCGCGGTATTTGTGCTGAAAGAGCGCAACGACGTCTTTCACGTCCGGCTCGACGGGAACGTCGAGGCCCGGCGTCGCGCCTCGATGGCTCATGACGGCCTCGACTACAGGGCCGCTGTGAAATTGCAGCAGCACACAGATCACGCCCGCCGCGCTTATGTCGCGCACTTCTACCCTCGCGCCGGCGTCTGGGACGATCCGTGCCACTACCACATGGTTCTAGATAGCACCGCGATCTCATCCGACGTATGCGTCGAGCTCATCGTGCGGGGTGCTCGAGACCTGTTCTCGAGATCCGAAGCCGCACAGAGATCGAAGGGTTAGGCGCGTTGGCGACGACCGTAGATCGCGAGCGGGCCACGGTGTCCGCACCCTCATTGATGTCGCTGCCGCAACGCACCAAGCTCGCAATTCTTGGAGCGGTTCTGCTGACGATGTTCCTGGCGTCGCTCGACCAGACCGTGGTCGGGACGGCCCTACCGCGCATCGTCACCGACCTGAACGGCGCCAGCCTGTACGCCTGGGTCGTCAGCGCCTACCTCCTGTCCTCAACTGTGACCGTGCCGATCTACGGGAAGTTCTCCGACGTGTTCGGCCGAAAGGTGATGCTGATGATCGGCGTCGGCCTGTTCCTTGTGGGCTCCTGGCTTTCCGGTGCCTCGCAAAACATGGGCGAGCTGGTCGCGTTCCGAGCGGTGCAGGGATTGGGCGCCGGCGCCCTGTTCCCAATCGTGATCGCAATCATCGGCGACCTCTACAGCCCGCGTGAACGCGGACGCTTTCAGGGCCTGTTCGGCGCCGTGTTCGGGCTCAGTTTCATAGTCGGCCCATTCATCGGCGGCTGGATCACCGACCACATCAGCTGGCACTGGGTCTTCTACGTCAACGTGCCGTTCGGGGTCGCTGCCCTCGTGGTTCTTTGGACAGTGCTACCCAGCGTTGGTCGGCGGCAGGCTTCGATACGTGACCTGGACTATCTCGGCATCGCTCTTTTTACGGCGGGAGTCGTGCCCTTCATGCTCGGCCTGACCAACAAGGGCAATGTCTCCAGCACCGGCCAGCTTGCCAACTGGAGCGACCCGGACGTCGGCGGGCTGATCGTTGTCGGCATCGTGATCTTGGTGATCTTTCTGTTCGCCGAAACCAGGGCTCGTGAGCCGATCATTCCGCTGGACCTCTTCAAGAACCTGGACTACGCCGTCAGCATGGCGGCCGTTTTCGCCTTCGGCATCGCCATGTTCGCGGCGGTGATCTTCATGCCGCGCTTCTATCAGACCGTCCGCGGCATCAGCGCAGCCGCGTCCGGTTACTACATCTGGCCATTGCTCGTCGGCCTGATTGGAGGCAGCATCGGCAGCGGGCTGCTGATCAGCAGGCTCGGCCGCTACAAATGGCTGATGACCGGCGGGGCCGTGGTGATGGTCATCGGTGGCTTTCTCATGACGCACCTGACCGCCGGAGTCTCCGATCCGGAGCTGTGGGCCTGGATGCTCGTGCTCGGCCTGGGCATTGGCCCGACGATGGCCGGCTACACGATTGTGGTTCAGAACTCGGTGTCGTCGAACCGACTCGGCGTTGCGACAAGCACGCTCACCTTCCTACGCCAGATCGGAGCCAGCGTAGGGCTGGCGGCGGCAGGGACGATCTTCTCATCGTCCTTTGCGAACCGGCTGCCGGTAGACCTCGCCCAATCCGGAGTCCCTGCGTCATTGATTCCTCAACTGGTGAAAATTTCGGGCGCGCTACAGAACGTTGGCAACGGTCGCGCCTTGCTCGAGCACGTCTTGCCCACACAGTTGCAGCCACTGATCCCCAAGGTCATCGCAGGCGCGAACAACGCCCTGGCGCTGTCGATCGGAGACCTGTTCTGGATCACCGTCGTGTCGGGCGTGCTCGGTCTGGGGTGCACGCTATTGCTCAGGGACCGACCATTACGCAGCGCCGCCGACCTCCGGACTGCTGCGATCGCGGCCGCAGCGGATGGTCCGAACGGTGCCGGTGGGGCAATCGCCGGAGCGGCGCTCGAGTCTTCGCCCGGATCCGGGACGTGAACTCCACGGTCTGAGACGAGTGAGCAAGGACCGGGTGGGCCGGTTGGTCGACGGGGTCTTCGCGATCGTTATGACGATAAAGACATTGCTGCAGCGAGGCCACTCAGTGAGTCGACGATTCGGAGCCCAACGGTATGAAGCGCTTGAGCTTTCCGGTCGCGCCCCGGTCAAGGCTGTCGACCGGCGTGACAGTGATCTCTGGGTTTGCGAGACCGACTTTCCGCAGCGCGCCCTCTATTTCTCCTTGTAGATCTTTCACTCGCAAGTCGCCGATCAGCTGGACATCGATGTTTGCGCCGCGGTCGGTCTGCCGGACCTGGTATGCGATCACGGCGCGCTGCCGGCCGAGCGGCGATCGAAAGACGTGCGGGTGCACTCTAATGTCGCCGCCGTACCGGAATACGTCATCCATGCGGCCATGGACATCGTCGAGTCGACGGAATGACGAGCCACACGCGCATGGCATGCTGAGCACGGTCACTTCGTCCGTCAACTCGTAGCGAATCAGAGGCAGCGCCATGTTATACAGGTTCGTAACGATGACCTTGTCCGATGTGACATCCGCTGGTACGGCCTTTCCGAACCCATCGACGGGCTCGAAGAAAATGAGGTCGTCGACGATATGGCATCCGGCAGCTTCGCAGGAGCCGGCGATCATCAATTCGGACGCGGCATAACCATTCACCACCCGACCTCCCCACACTTCCTCCATGGCACGTCGGGCCTCAGGTAGCAGTGGTTCGGCGGAGGAGAGAATGCGCCGCGGATGGATCCGAAGCTCGCCGGCGCGGGCGCGCTCGGCAAGCAAATGAAGCATCGATGGATAGCCCGCCAGGGCCGTTGGTTGAAGGGCATTGAGCTGCGCAACCATTTCGTCGATCGGGAGGGTTACCGGCACGCGTTGCATGGCCATCGCCGGGTTCGAGAACGTCTGTGACAGGGCGCTGGTGACGTGAGTTGCCCGTTCCGCGGCAATAATCGCGACAACCGATGGGCCTGACTGTGCGTGCTTGGCGGCCGTCCTGACGCCGAAGCGGAGGGCGCCTAGGCCATGCGTCAACCAGCCTTCCCAGTCATAGACGAAGACACCACGACGACCACTGGAGCCACTTGAGGCCACGGCGTGGAAGTAATCGAGCAGGTAGGCGTCTCCAGTCAGGCCCTCGAGATGAGATTCGACCATCTCCAACGACAGGCGCTTGTCGGTCACGATCCCATCCCAGTTCGCCATCAGGTCATCCTTGGTCATCGTGGGGAGGCTCTCGAGGTCTTCTTCGCGAAGGGCATCCGTGTCGATTCCACCTAAGCGCTCGCGATGCCACGGGGAGCTCTCCTGGGCTTTCCGGACTAGCGCCCGTAGTCGCCGCTCCCGCTCAGCGCGAAGCTTGTCGGCAGGCCAGTCCAAGCGTTGTACGTATTCCGGCATCCGAGCTGCCAGCTCAGCCACGTGCTTCTGGCGTAGCTGCTCATAAGGAAGCGGCACGGCCACTGAAGTCTATGGCCCCGGCGCCTCATCGCCTTGGGGGTTGTCGGGTTGGCTGTGGTTGAGGCCGATAGCCTCGGGCGAATGCGCATGCGAGGCATCGTTCGCGCTACCGAAGCTGCTGCCGTCCAGGGAATCTGAGACTCGGCTGTGACCTGGCTAAACTCCGGCATTATGCGGATCGGCATCATGCGGATCGGCATTATGCAAAAGCGGGCAATTGGTGGACCCGAGGGGATTCGAACACCTGACCTTTGTGAATGCCATGCCTTCGGTAACCAGTCCACCGAGGTCCGCCAGAGTCGATTTCGAGTTCAAACCTGATGTCGGCTGTAGTCGATTGGTCCATTGAAGTCCGCCCGATAAGCTGTCAAATCGCGACAGCACTCAGAGCCAATTGAGTCCGGTCGCCGCCCCGAGCGACCAGACAAAGAAGAGCTATGGCGTCGCCGACACGATCGTGAAAACCAGGCCACCTGGCGCCATGAAGTAATAGGGGTGACCAGGATGCTTTACCTCACGGATCCGGGCACTTCTTAGAGCATCAATAGCAGCGATTGGCTCCTGAGCTCGCAGTTCAAGCCAGGTGGCAAGTCTGGGCTCCTCGCTGTCGGAGGCATCGGGCGTGAACTCGATGCTCAGAGACCCGCCTTGCGGGAACCGCACGATCAACATCGGTTCGGCCATCCCGGGATGGTCGATGGTGACGACTGGGCCGCACTGGAGCAAGTCTTCGAAGAGATGGCGCATGGCCTCGCGCCGATGCGGTTTGGCGAAGACATGCACGTTGTTGCCGAGACCGATCATTGACTAACTCCTTCGCCAAGAATCAACGCCTAGATTTCGAAGTGACGCTTGAACTGCGTCCCAAGCGAGCCGAGACCAGCCCTCGCGGTCTCAGTCAGATCATCTGGCCCAACACAACCATCCGCACATCAAGCTCGCCCGTCTTGCCTCCGCCGCGCAGCGGCCTACGACGCTGTCGATTCCCGACCCTACCTAGTCTGCCGGCCTGTCGACACTCGCCGTCTACTAGCGACCTATAGTACGGGTCCATGCGCCCTGCCCTGCGCGCCGAGCATGGGCTATTGATCGGTTACCTCGGCGGCGTTGCCGGAACGACTTGGGACTGGCATGAACACTACGTCGGAGTCAGCAACCAGGCGCCGCACCTACTAATCGACCTCAGCGCATTGCTGGTCGTTGGAGTGCTTGGGTTCAGCCATTGGAACCGCTACAGCAGGACCGCGCGTATCACGATCTATTACCTGCTGGTTGCCATCGCCCTGATCGCGCTGGCCCCCTACGCGCTGATGCTCACAACCCCGCACAGCCAACTCATGGCCAATCTGATGAGCTGGGAAATGACTCGCGGTGCCCTCCTGCTCGAGGGTCCATTTGTCGGTCTGGCGGCATGGGTGGCATGGCGTTGGGCGGAGCTGAGCCGCGTCACGGTCCTACGGGTCGTGGCTGCAGGTGGAGTGGTAGTGGTCGCGGCCGCGTCGGTGTGGGACTTGTATTGGCACCAGACTCATCCGATGGAGCTGGGCGCGTCGATGAACATGATGACCCTGCCCCCCCACCAGTTGATCCTGGCCGGCTTCATCGCGGGCCTGATTGCCTCGGCGGGCGTGCTCGTCGCCAAGTCGCGTCTGCCCGAGCCCGCGACCACCCGGGCCTAGCCTCGGCAGGTCGGTGCACCTTTTGAAGGCTTCAGTCGCCCATCATGCCGCCCATCATGGCCGGCATCCCGTCGCGGACAAACGCGCCGACCTCGCCCGTGTCTGCTCGGATGGCCCGAGTGATAACCGGGGGCCTAACCGCTACCAGCCATTTGTAGCCCTGTTGGGGGTCGCCGCCGACCTCGGACACTCTGCGCAGCCGTTTCTCGTCATGGCCCGGAGCGTACAGCCAGCTCCGGAGGCGATCAGTCCTGGTCACCACGAACTAGCTGGCGGGCAATCACGGTCCGGAGGATGTCGTTGGTTCCTTCTCCAATCGCCATCAGTGGGGCGTCGCGGTAGAACCTTTCGATCTCGTACTCGGTCGAATAGCCGTATCCGCCGTGGATGCGCATTGCCTCGAGCGATACCTTGATGCACGCCTCTGACGCGTACAGCTTCGCGATACCGGTCTCGAGGTCGGCTCGGCGTCCCGAATCAAGCGCCGTCGCAGCCCACCAGGTCAGGAGCCGCGCCGCCTGAACTTCAGTCGCCATATCCGCGAGCTTGAGCTGGATGGCCTGGAACTCGGCGATGGGCC
>WNFC01010787.1_pt1 | contig 10158 bp, 10 predicted proteins | sample 5400541 | NCBI WGS metagenome assembly WNFC01 (sample SAMN13153342, study PRJNA577476) | soil metagenome | isolation source: 120 cm saprolite under Douglas fir tree site 2 hole 2 replicate 1 | place: USA:California | collected 2015-04-18 | reverse complement strand
GTAAGGATCAGGGAGACCGCCCTTCGGGCACTTGCGCGTCGGTCGGCGTTTGCCACGTTCATCTACCCAAATGGGCGAGTCACCTCTCGGCGGGTGGCGCAGTCAGCGCCGCGTTCTTCTCGGCAGCGTATGCTTCGGCGCGCTGGCGCGCGTCGAAACCGGAGAAGAGGACTCTATACGCGGGATCGCCGTCAGGAAGGTCTACGGCCTGGACGATCCAGGCCCCGCGCAAGTACAGTGACTCCGCTGCGCGCCGGGCGGGGGCCGGTGGTCATCGAGGTGGCGACCACGAGCACGTTGGTCGGGCTCGCCCAGGTCAGCACCGTGGAGAAGCTGCCGAGGGCGAGGCCGTTGACGTCCATCGGCTGGTTCGTGACCACCGGATTCCCGCCCCTGTTGAGCTGCGCGAGGGCGAACTCCAGGCCGCTTTCTGCCAGGGCGCGCGCCTGGGAGTGGTCGTGCTGGTTGTTGGCGAGCGTCACCTCGCTCGTGGCCAGCCGGAGCGTGGCGGCCATGAGCACGGCGAGGATGGCCAGGACGAGGAGCGCCAGAACCACCACGATGCCGCGCTGGTTGCCCGGCCTCATGGCCTCCGCTCCGCGTGGGTCGACACCACCCGTCGGTCGCGGAAGAGGATGCCCTCCAGCGCCTGTTCGGTCATCGGTCCCACCTGCGCTTGGAGGCGATAGACGGAGACCATGTCGCGCACGGTCGCGCCGATGATCCGGCGAAGCTCGCGGGCTTCCTCGGTCATCGTGCGCAGATGGTGGCGATCATCGTTTAGGCCTCGGCCGTGGGCCCACCGGCGAGCCGCTCGACCAGTAAGCCCAGTGCGACAGCTGTCTTACGCAACTCGCGAAGCCACCGTTCGCGCATCTCATGCGGGATCATCTCGGGCGGGGTCGTGTCGATGCTGGAGGTGATCGAAACACACTGTTCGGAGACGTTGTGCCAGAGCCTCTGGATCTGCCCATCCGTGTCTGCGAGTTTGGGCGGCACCGCCCGGTCCCCTCCTGTCACCTTCGTCAGCCTGGGCTTCTTGGCAGGCATCTTCTTGGGGGGCTTCTTCTTCACTGTCTGTCTCTTCGTCGGCCGCCGAGACTTCTTGCGAGCCATCGTCCTCCTCCTTGTTTCGGCCTACTCCTGCCGCCGGCGGGTCGTCGTGAGATGCGCACACGTCGTCGTCGTGGCGATCTGCCCGAGCCCGATGTAAGCCGGATCGTGCTTGACGCGAGGCGGCGGAGGCGTTTTGGTCCGAGCGCGGTTCGGTGCTAGGCTGATCTTAGCTGCCATTTGTCTCCACCTTGGTCGGTTGAGAGGAAATGCGCCAGCCCTCGGTCGCGTTCGCGCGGCCGGGGGCGTCTTACTTCGACGGGTGCTACGAGGGGAGCTTCCGAGGGAATCAGCAATGGACTTCTCTGCGCAAGCTGCGCGATATCCGTGGCGCGAGCTTCACGCCCTCTAATCCAAAGGGCAATCCGCCCGGTTGACGCAACCCTCCGCTACTGTCGCGGGCTCGACCAGATCCCTCCCTTCATTCTGGGACGACGACACGAGCGCCGACACGGGCCACACCTCCATCCGATCCACCGGTACGGCCGCAAACACCTTTACGCGTGCGACCGGAACCGACGCCGGGCGCTTGGACACTTTTATTTCCGAAGCTGCTTCACGAGCCACAAGATGGCGAGCACCATCAGGATCAGTAACAAGATCCAAAAGATCCACAGGACCACCATCCCCGGCCAGCCCATCATGGGCATACGTCGCATCATCATCCCGCCTCGCTCCTCCTGAGCCGCGACCGCGCCAATGAGGAGCATCACCGTGAATGCGGCGTTGATCGCGACGGGACTACGCACCTCCAGGGGTTGAAGCCGCATCCCCAATGCGCGGGCCGCATCTTGCGCATATTGCAATTGTGGTGCGGTGCCTACGTTGGCAGGGTTCCCGAGCACGGCCACTCGGGAGACTTTGGGAACCGCCTCTTTGAGGATCTCCAACTGCTTCGCAACCGGCTCGGCCGCCATTAAGGACAGCCCGGTAATGTTTCCTCCTGGCCGCGCGAGGCTCGCGACGAAGCCGGTCGCGACCGGATCAATGACGCCTGCCATGACAATGGGAATCGTCCCCGTCGCTTGTTTTACAGCCTGGATCGCCGGCGCGGCATACGTGACGATGACATCCACCTTCAGACGGACCAGCTCGACCGCGAGGCCGGGGAGCCGGTCGTACTTCCCCTCCGCCCATCGGGACTCGATGGCGATGTTCTGACCTTCCACATAGCCCTGCTCGCGTAGGCCTTGCCGGAGGGCATCGAGACGAAGCGGGTTTCGGACGTTAGAAGGAGAGCTCGGCGACAGAAAGCCTATTCGCGTAACCTTCCCCGCCGGCTGCGCCTCGGCGGCGAGTGGCGCAGCGAGAAGGCCGCCCGTCATGGTGCCAATGAACGCCCGCCGGTCCATCATTGAATGACCTCATCCGCCCGCCGCAGCAACGATTGTGGGATCGTCAGGCCGAGGGCTTTCGCGGTCTTGAGGTTGATCACGAGCTCGAACTTCGTGGGCTGCTCGACAGGGAGGTCGGCGGGCTTGGCGCCCCTCAAGATCCGGTCTGCGTACGAGGCCGTTTGGCGGTACATCTGGATCTGGTTGGGGGCATACTCTATGAGCGCGCCCTCCTGAACCCATCCCGACTGGCTGTAGACCGCGGGAATGTGATGCTTCGCCATGGCCGCGATGATCCGCGCGCGGTGGAAGTAAAAGATCGGATCGTCGAACAGCACCATGCCCCTTGGCCGGGCCTTGCCGATTGCCTCCAGCGCCTGATCGAGCTCTCCGGTGTTCGAGGCGCGGACGATCCAGATTTCAACCTTGAGCGCCCGGGCGGTCTCCTCGACCTCTGTCACTCGCGGCGGCGTCATCGGATTGGCAGGGTTGAGCAGGACGGCGACGCGCGTGAGTCCCCGTGCCACCTCCTTCAGCAGCTCGAGGCGCTTGCGGTCTAGCTCCGGGCCGAGTCCAGCGTTGCCCGTGAGATTGCCACCCGGCCGCCCGAAGCTGGCCACGAGACCTGTCCGGACGGGATCGTTCAGCGTGTGGAAGACGATCGGGATCGTCGTGGTGGCCGCCTTCGCGGCCTGGGCGGCGGGAGCGGAGGCGGCGACGATGAGATCCGGCTTCGTGCGCGCCACCTCGACGGCCACGGCCCGCAATGACGCGTAGTCCTCTCCCCCTAACCGGAGCTCGAGCTTGAGGTTCTCGCCCTCCACCCAGCCGCGCTCGCGAATGGCCTGCCGGAACACTCCGAAGAACCTGGGTAGTTCGTCACCGGGCGAGAGCACGACGACCCGCGCGACGTTCCCCGCCTGCTGCCCCTCGGCGGCGAGCGGCGCAGTGAGGAGACCAGCAGCCATGGTGCCGATGAACTCTCGCCGGCTGATCATCGGGGGTTATGGGCTCGGCAACGTGAACCTAAAGGTCGAGCCCTTTCCTGGCTCGCTCTCCACCCAGATCCGGCCGCCGTGGAGTTCGATGAACTTCCGGGAGAGCGCCAGCCCGAGCCCGGTGCCCTCGACCTTCTTGTCCGCCGTCCCTACCTGCCGGAACTCCTCGAAGACCGCCTCCTGATCTTCGGGCGCGATGCCGACCCCGGTGTCCGCTACGGCAATCTCCGCCACACCGTCGTGGGGGACGGCGCGGACATCGATCCGCCCACCTTCGGGCGTGAATTTCAATGCATTGGACAGGAGGTTCAGGAGCACCTGCTTGACCTTGCGCTCGTCGCCCCGAATCGACCCCAACCGTTCATCTACAGAGTGCCCGAGCGTGATCCCCCGCCGGGTCGTCCGCTCTCGCACCAGAATCAGCGCATTGTCGATGGCGTTCGGCAGATCGAAGTCGGTCACCTCCAGCTCCATCCGACCCGCTTCGATCTTGGAGAGGTCGAGAATGTCGTTGATCAGCGACAGCAAGTGCTGGCCGGACGCGTAGATGTCCTTCAGGTACTCGTCTTGCTTCTCGTTCAGCTCCCCGAACATGCGCTCCGTCAGCACCTCGGAGAAGCCGATGATGGCGTTCAACGGTGTGCGCAGCTCGTGGGACATGTTGGCGAGGAATTCGGACTTGTGCCGGCTGGCGGCTTCGAGCTGCCGGCTCTTGTCCTCGATCTCGTGAAAGAGCCTGGCATTCTGGATAGCCAGGGTCGACTGGGTCGCGAAGGTGCGAAGCAGCTCCATCGTCTCGGGCGGAAACTCTCCGGGGCGGTTGCGCGTAACGCCGAGACACCCGATGAGCCGATTTTCGCGGACCATCGGCACGGCCAGGATGGCCCGGATCCCGGATTCGACCAGGGTCTCCCGTAAGCGCCCCTCGTAGGCACCTGGTGCGGTGATGTCGGGCACCTGGACGGGCTCCAGCGTGATGGCCGTGCGCCCGAGCACGCCTTCCCCCTTCCGGATCCGAGTGGTGCGCCGCGCCTCCGCGAGGGCTCCGCCGGTCTCGGTCGCCACCCGCTGGACGAACTCCTCGGAACCCTCGTCGTACTCGAACACCACGCCACCGTCCAGGCCCGAGAGCTGAACGGCACGCAAGACGATGGTGGTCAGCACCGTCTCGAGATCGAGCGTGGAGCTGACGGCGCGGCCGACCTCGCCCAGCGCCGTCAGCTTGTCGACCGATTGGGTCAGCTCGCCCGTGCGCGCCTCCAGCTCGGTAAAGAGGCGGACGTTCTCGATCGCGATCACCGCCTGGTCGGCAAAAGTCTTGAGCAGCTCGATCTCGCTGTCGAAGAACGGCCCGGGCTCAGCGCGCGCCACCATGATGACGCCGATGGGACTGCCTTCCCGCAGCATGGGGACGAAGAGGCCGCTTCGAAAGCCAATCGCGCGGGACACGGCTTTATCCGGGTACTCCGGATCGGTCTCGACATCGGGTATGTGGACTACCGCGCGCTCGAGGATCGCCCGCCCTCCGCCCAGAGCCCGGGTTGGGCGCACTGGGGATATTCGGCTGACCTCCTCGAGGGCTTCGGCAGTGAAGTTGTGCTGAGCGACCTGGTGGAGCACTTCGCCGTCGAACTGATAGAGCGCGCTGAAGAGTCCGTCGCACAATCTCACGGCGCTTCTGACGATCGTGTCAAAGACGGGCTGGACGTCGGTCTGCGACCGGCTGATGACCCGCAAGATCTCAGCCGTGGCCGTCTGCTGCTCAAGGGCTTCGGTAACGTGAGCATGAGCCTCTGTAAGAGCGAGATTCTTTTCCTGCAGCTCGGTGAACAGGCGCACGTTCTCGATGGCGATCACGGCCTGGTCGGCGAAGGTCTTCAGAAGGGCGATCTGCTGATCTGCGAACGCCCGAACCTCGAACCGCAGCGCGAAGATCGTTCCCAACGCGCTCCCTTCGCGGACTAGCGGCACGGCAAGCACGGTGCGATGAGCGAAGCGGAGCTGCAGGTCCCGTCCAGCGGGGAATTCCGCTTCCGAGAGCGCGGCAAGATCGGGGAAGTGAAGCGTCGTGCCGTCGATGACCGAGCGAGCCGCGACGGAGCCTCGCACGAGCGGCACGCGGAAATCGGCGGCCAGACTCCCCCAGAACGATCCGATGCCGGCGACCGGACGAAGAACATCGCCTTCACGGACGAGGAGCAAGAGGTCGTTGGCGCCACAAAGCCGGGCCGCGCTGGCGACCAACGACTCGAAGACGGGTTGCACGTCCGTCGGCGAGCTGCTGATGACGCGCAAGATCTCAGCCGTCGCCGTCTGCTGCTCGAGGGCCTCGGTGAGGTCGCGGTTCCGCACCTCCAGCTCCTTGAACAGGCGGACGTTTTCGATGGCGATGACCGCCTGGTCGGCAAACGTCTGAAGCAGGGCGATCTGTCTAGCCGAGAACAGGCCGATCTCGGCCCGCGTGACCGTGATCGCGCCGAGCGGGACTCCGTCCCGCAGCAGCGGGACCGACAGGGTATTCGGGAAATTCGCGCTCAAAACACTGTACTCCAGCTCCGGATCTTCCCGCCGATCCCGCACATGAACCAGCGCGCGAGTCAGAATCGCGCGAGCGGTAACGCTTCCCCGGCCTGGGGGGATTGGGAATACGCTCCGGATCGCATCCAGTCGGTCCGGGCCCAGATTGTCGTGGGCCGCCAGGTGGATAAGCTCCCCGTCGAAGCGGAATACCATGCCGTGGGCCGCCTCACACAACCGCCTCGCGCTCGCCGCGATCGCCTCGAAGGTAGGTTGGACGTCCGTCGGAGAGCTACTGATCACCTGAAGGATCTCGCTCGTTGCCGTCTGCTGCTCCAGCGCCTCGGTCAGATCGCGGTTGCGCGCCTCCAGCTCCTTGAACAGGCGCACGTTCTCGATGGCGATGACGGCCTGATCGGCAAAGGTTTTCAAGAGCTCGACCTGCTTGGGCGAGAAGGGCCGAACCTCCAGCCGGCGCGCCACGATCACACCGGTGGCCATTCCTTCGCGCATCAAGGGTACCGCCAGCACGGTTCGAAGAGGGGCTCTCGCGCGCACCGCAAACGCATCGGGAAACTCGTCTTGGGCGGCCTGAATATCGGGGACCTGAAGAGTCGTTCCATCCATCATCGCCCGGCCGCCCACGTGCCCTCGCGTGAGCCTGAGGCGCTCGCCGAGCGGCCCTGTGGGCGTCGATCCGAAGTTAGCGACCCGCTCGAAGAGGTCTCCGTCGCGCCTGAAAATCACCGCATCCGCCTCGCAGAGCCGGGCTGCGCTCTCAGCGACCGCATCCATGACGGGCTGAAGATCGGTGGGAGAGCTCGAGATCACGCGCAGAATCTCGCTCGTTGCCGTCTGTTGCTCGACAGATTCCTTCAGCGCCCGTTCGAGGTTCTTTCGCCTGACCGTCTCGCGTTTCAGTGAGTTCTGAAGTCTCTCAGCCCGCGCGAGAAGCTGCGCTTTCGTCATCGGTGGCATGGCTAGCCTCCCGCACCCAAGACGATGATGCGTAGGTACGGACCGAGGACTTCGTGGATCGGCTGGTCTGGTCGTGGGGTTAGCACGATCAGCGGCCGACGTTCCCCACAGAATTTCCTGCCTGTGGGATTTTCGTGCAGCCGCCGGGGACACTGCATGCTGGAGCCTCCCCGCGAGTCTGGGCTGGCAACCGTCGGACAGGTGGCTCAACCGTAGTCCCCTGGCTCCCAGAGGTCAAGCAGAGGCGGACTCGCGGTCCATTACGACGACCGCATACCGTAGCTGACGAGGATTCTTGGGGAAGAAGGCCGAGGACTAGAACTGCTGTGCTCCCTTTTGCTCGCCGCCTTGCCCTACGCGAGCCGAAGTCGCCCTAAGTCATCAATCCCCAACGAAAACATGTGCGCTGGAGGAGCCAGGAATGCGCTGGAGTGATCAGGAGTGCGCCGGAATGCGCACGAGGATTTTCAGTCCTGGAACTCAGTGCGTGTAAGTGTGCGTAACTGTTTGATGTGGAAACAGAGGCTCCCGACGGTCTCGTACGCTAGAGTGCGCTGGACTGATCGGGAATGAGCTGGAGTCGGTCACAATTTGGTCACAACTCCGGGGACTGAGAAGGTCACCTTTCAACCAGACACTTGCTTGATAAGAAGCTGAGCCAGGCCATTGTCGGTTTCGCCGAGAATAGCCGCCATGAGCGACCCTTCTCGCGCTCCTGCGACATTGACTAAGAACTCTACTACTTCAGCACTCGTTTCGTCTTCGTGCCAAGTTGTAGTTATCTGCCGACTCTGGGTTAAGCCACGTTCGACTACAATCTCGTCAATTCGGTCATGGAGTGATTCCGAAGCTCTCCCGAAGCACACAAAATAGTCGCTCCCTGCCTCAAGCAGCGCCACGATGATTGGATCGAGCCCAATTGAGTCCTGTTCAGCATCGTGAGCAGTCACCAAGGCGACAATGGGGCGCTTCTGCTCTGCCGCCAGCAAACTATCCACAACCGTGATATCTGGCCGGACAATCGCGAAAAGTCAGTTCCTTGTGCCGCTATGGAGTGACACGGTCATGGCTGACCTCTCCGGATCCTTTCGATATTGTCTTTGAACTTCTGTATCTCTTGCTCGAGTGTCTTAATTCGCCCTTCGATGCTCTTCCGCTGAATCTCTGGTGACAAATGCTCCGTGCCGGATCTCGAGGTTGGGTTGTTTCTGAATTCCGACGCGCGACCCAAAAGACCGGGCCGCCGCTCGAAGAGATCGAAAGACGCGAAGCCTCGCCTTCTTCACCCCGGGATACAGGCGACAGGGCATGACTGAAACGAGATCGCTGGGCGTTTATCGCGGCTCGAGGCGCAAGAAGTGCCTCGGCGGGAAGCCCGTCAGGATCCGGACTCCTATACCGAGGCGGCGCGCGCGGTCGACGCGGTCATGCTCCGCTCCCGTGACGGGGACGGCGCGATAGTCGCGCTTCTGGCCACCCATCGTGATCTGGACGTCGGGATTCGCGAGCGCACGGCGGTACCACGCACGGGGCCAGTGGTTGGCCGCCACGTAGAGGTGGCCGTCAGTCCTGATGCGGGATACGACCCGGTCGTGCGCGGTTCCGTCCCGGTGGAAGGTGGTGATGACCAAGGTCGAGCCGTCAGTGGGCTGTAGATATCCGAGCAGCGACTCGAACGCGGTGACGATGCCCATGTAGATCAGGATCACGATTGCGGCGATCTTCAGTGCTTTCAACGCTCGACTCCCGGGTGCACGGAGGCTCGGGGTTGCGCTCCTGCGCGCTCCACCTTACCACCGACCACAGCCCGCGGCCGAGCCGGGTAAGGCGGTGGCCTCGCGGTATCGGCCCTCCGGATCGTCTCAAGAGAGGCTAGCCCGCCACGGCGCTCTGAGCCCAAGCGGGGAAGAAACCGGCGGGGATTGAGAACGGGTCGAGCATCATCGCCTTGATCCCGCCTCGAGCAGATCGATCACAACGCCCTCGAGGTTCTTTCCTTCGCCGATGGCCCGCGCGCTGAGCTGCTCGGCTAGCGCCCGGCGCAGCTCAAGGGAGAGGAAGAGCCTGACGTAGCCTGGAGGCGCCCCGGGCTTTGGTCGGCGAGCGATCGCGACCTTGGCGGCCTGCTCGGGATCGACGCCGCCGCGAGCCTTCGACAGTGCGCTCAATGGAAGCTCAGGTTGGTCGACACCAACTCGCTTGAGTTGCGTGCCTCGCCGTCGGCTCACGCCGGAAGGACGCCGAGTTGCCGCAGTAGGTGCGCGTTATCGAAGTACACCCACACGTGCGTGATCTTTGCGTTCCTTAGTCCCATCACGCTACAGCCGTTGTTACTCGCCTTGCGTCCAGTGGCAGGAATCTGGGCGAGCGGGCCCTTGTGGGTGCCGCTGGAGCGCCAGCGGACGACGGCGTGGCTCTCGCCCGCCTGGAGTATCTGCTCAATGTCAAGGTGCAGATCCGGAAACGCTGTGAGGTAGAGCTTGAAGAATTGCCGCGCTCCTTCATGCCGCCGTGAACGGCGCGGGGAAGACATCCGATTCCCACGTCGTCTTTGTATCTAACACCTTGATGAAACCCTCCACGTCGTGAGCGTTCCACGCCGCGAAGCTGGCTCGCACGATATGAAGATTGTCCTGTCCAGCCATAGCAGCCTCCTTTGCAGGGCTACCCGAGCCCCTTCATCTCGGCCTCCGCCTGCTCGAGCCAGAAGCGCATGTCCATCTCGCGGTACATGGTCGCCGCGGTGCTGAAGTGCTTCGTCGCCTGTTCGCGCTTGCCGGTGCTCTGGTAGAGCTTGGCGAGGCCGAGGTGGCAATGGGCGACTTCGGGGTGCATCCCCATCTCCAGCGCCAGTGAGAGAGCTTCTTCGAGGCGGTCGCGCGCGCCACCCGGGTCCCGCTGCGCGAGAATCTGGGCCTCCAGGCGCAGCCACGTAGCCCGGTGACCCCACGCATTCCGTTCGGTCGCCGCTGCCAGCCCCAGCCGGATCTCGGTGCGGGCCTCTTCAGGGCAGCCGGCCGCGAGGTAGGCGCTCGCTGTCACCGTGCCGAAGTGCCACCAGCGCGGCGTGATCACCCCGCTCGATCTCTTGAGAGCCCGTGCAAGACACTCAAGGCCGCGCTCGCGCTCACCGAGCAGGACGAGCGCGTAGGCGAGATAGGCGGAGGTAAAAATGGTCGCCTGAAACAGCTCGTGCTCTTTCGCGATCGCGAGCGCGC
>WNFC01010786.1_pt1 | contig 10158 bp, 10 predicted proteins | sample 5400541 | NCBI WGS metagenome assembly WNFC01 (sample SAMN13153342, study PRJNA577476) | soil metagenome | isolation source: 120 cm saprolite under Douglas fir tree site 2 hole 2 replicate 1 | place: USA:California | collected 2015-04-18 | reverse complement strand
GCGCGACCGGGCGCCCGGCAAGGTGCGCGATTCCCAGGCCGGCGAGCGCCGCGTCCGCCTTTTCGAGCAGAGCGGGATTAGGCGCGTGATGCGGGAAAATGCGCGTGCTGTTGAAAAAACCGGAGAGAACCACGTCGCGGCCGGTCGCATCGCTGGTGCAGGATGCCAGCAGATCGGGAGAGACGATGCCCAGCAGCGAGCGCAGCTCAAAAACGTTTCAGCGCTCGCGACCGAAAATCGAGATGGAGGAGCCTTCGTTCGCGACCGGATAGCATTCCCGCGTGATGGTTTTGATCAGCGTGGACTTGCCACAGCCATTCGGGCCGAGAATGCAAACATGTTCGCCAGCCTCCACGCGCAGGGTGATGTCTTGCAGCGCCGTAAACTCTCCCCGCATCACGTAGATGTACTGGTATGCCGCCATACTATTGATTTCCTTATGTTTTTTAACGCAATTTTGAACTGTGCAGTAACTGTATATATCTTCTCAGCCAAGCCATAACCTACACGTTCTCGATGGCGTTGTACAGCCGGGCAAGAATCGGCGTAGGGGGCTGAGGGATGACCGCCCCCTACGCCTGGTGGAAAGTGGCTCAGAAGCACTAACGATGTTAAGCCGCACATGGCTCCTCGATTTTCCCGGCGGTGCTGGCACTGAATTTATGGATGAAATCAGCGGCCTTCTGCGCGTGCGCGGCGGCGGTAAAAATCGCGCGGCTGTCGTTCTGCAAAACTTCCAGCCAGTTGGCGATATAGGCGGCGTGATCTTCGCGGGGCTCCAGGGCCAGTTCAAGATCGGCGCACAGGAAGGCTGCGCCTAATTCGGCAACCAATTCTTCCTGGGCATAGGCGTTGCTGCCGAAGCGGTGGCCGCCGAAGTCGCGGTCAAGGCGGCTCTTGCAGCTTGTCCAATGGGTGAGCTCGTGCGCGAGCGTTGAATAATAGCTATCGACATCGCGGAAGGATTCAAACGGCGGCATCTGCACGGCGTCGGCCGAGAGGCTGTAATAGGCGCGCGTTCCGCTGTGGACGATTTTTGCGCCTGTGGCATGAAGGAATTTCTCGGCATGATCGATGCGGGCCACGGGGTCGAGCGTGGATTCTGCCTTCGCGTAGTAGATTTCCGGCAAGCCGTCGATCTGTTCGACGTTGAAGACGGTGTAACCCTTCATGTAGGGGATTTCGCGCTCGACATCCTCGCCGGTCTTGTCGTCGTGCTCGGTGCGGGTGATGCTGTTGGCATAGACGACGAGGGAGCCTTTCTCGCCTTTGCGGACGTGCGCGTCGAGTTCGAGGGCCTGACGGAAGGTCATCCAGATGGGAGCCACGAAATTCTGGACCGTCGCGGACATCCAGAGGGAGAGAATGTTGATTCCGCTGTAGGGCTGGCCGTTGTGCCGCAGCGGGCGGGTAATCCGGCCGGCGGCGTGTTCGGCGTTCCATGGTTTCACCCACGGGCGCACGCCCTTTTCGAGGTCGGCCACGATGTGGGCCGTGATGCGCGTGTAAACGTCCTGACGTTCTGTTGTGTCTGTTTTCTGCATTGTTGTTTCCTCCATTAAAAGTTTTTTCTTTCCGAAATCCTTCGGAATGGAGGCCAGCTTTAAGAGCCGAGCGGACCAGTCACAGGGCGGAGGCACAGCCGGAGTTCATCGCAGACCCTTGACGGGGAGCACGGCTCTGGGAAAAGGCCGGAAAGAGTCCGAGGGATGCAGGAAGAGGAGAAAAAACGGGTGGAGGAGAAGATTTAAGAAAGAGAAGAACGAGAAGAAGCAAAAGGACGGAAAGGACGAAGAGGGCGACAGCGGTGAGGACGAGGAGTGTGATGATGCCGATGGTCATGATGACCACGATGGCCATGATGATGGCGCCGGCGACGGCGGTGGCGCGGCGCGGCGGTGGTAGGAGCGGGCGTGGTGGTGATGGGAGCGGGAGTGGCGGTGGGCGTGGTCGTGAAGGTGGATGCAGTGGTGATGCTGCTGGTGGTAACGGTTCGATTGACCCGCCCGTCAGATCATTCAGGATGTCTTGAGGGAATCATCCGCATCGGAGATATTCGCGTCACTTTGTCGTAGCTGCGACCGTCAGGATCTGTTTCTCGATGGAGGCACGCATTTCCTTGGGGAGCAGGTCCGCCTGTTCGAGTTTTTTCCAGCTCGCGACGGTACGCTCCGCGGTCTCGACGGCAATCTGCCAGAGCATGCTTGCGGGAATTCTTGCCGTGTCGGCAAAGCTCCGCATCTGGTCGGTTGTGATTCCGTCAAGACTGCGGGTGCCGCCGAAGTTCAGGGCAAGGGTGTCGCCGGGAATGTAGGGGAGCGTTGCCACAAAATCGTAGGCCGGTGACAAAACGGGCTTGCGCCTATCGGGGTACAGAAGGGACCAGTTCTTGAGATGCATGTCGGCATTGCCGATCAGCACGGAGAAAATGAGCCGCCGGACAAACTCGTAGGTGGATTCCTCGCCGGTTTCCGCCCATAGAACGGAAGCGATATTGGCATAGCTGCGGTGGCCGTACTTGTCATCGGGATAGACGCCGAACACCTGCGCAAAATCCTCCATGTGAACGGGGTCGCCGCCGGGGACGCGGTCGAACCGCTGCACGGCAAGCGCAGTGCCTCCCGTCGTCCGGGTTTCTTCCGGCAGTCCCTTTATGTTTGCCATATCGATCAGGCGGTTGGGCGGCACAGCAATGCCGACGCGACGCGCCAGCTCAAGCATGACGAATTCGTTTTCAGGGACGGCGGGAAAACGGGCAGAGGGAAGTTTGACAATCCAGGACCCTCCCATGCCGCCGGCGGGAACGGTGAGACCGCCGGATGCTTCCATGACGGCGGAAAATTTTAACTGCACACCGGCGAGAGAAAACCGCAGCGCGGCTTCGGGGGGACGATCATCATGATCGCCATGGGCATCATCGTGATGAGCATCGCCTTTCTGCGCATCGCCCTCAAGCGGGCTGATGACAAGCGCGCCGGGCAGGTCGGCGCCCAGGACGGCGAGCAGAAAGAATTCACGCTCGGGCTTGACCTCGGCCAGCTTTGCCAGATATGTGCGCAGATGCCCTTCGGGAAGCAGGTTCGAAAAGAAGGGCGGTACGCGACGAGGAACCGGACGTAAAGCTGTGACGAGCCCGCCGGTGCCGCTTTTGAAAGACAGGCTGAGGGTCGGGCGGTTCGGGTCGTCGATGTAATCCTGCTCGAACGCAAAGATCTGCCGTTCGCCGGCCAGACGGTTGATGATACCGATTTGCCGCCCGTGCAGGCGTACGGCGAGCGTGTTGAGTTTTTTCGTATCAAACTTCATCTTTGCGCTCCGGCGTTTTCTGCTCGTCGTCGGCGTCACCATAGAGAGGGCGCTCTTCACTCTCGCCCTGCTGGTCGTGCCGGAGATGGTCGCGGATGAGCGACTGCACGGCCGGAACGAGGGCGCGGGGGACCATGAGGAGGTCGCGGTCGAGGATACGGACGAGTTCGAGGAGGGTGTCGTAGCGCGGCACAATCTTGCCGGACTCGATGCCGGAGATGTGCATCTGGGGCAAACCGAGACGGCTTCCCAACTCCCTCTGGCTCCAGCCGCGGCCGACGCGCGCATCCTTCAGCTCCCGGCGCATGTCCTCCGGAAGGCCCTCTGGACGCAGCGGTTTGATATGCTTTGTTATATTTTTCCTCATGCTTGATATAATATAGCACATCAAGCGCCAATGCAAGTCTATAGGTTAAATTATATCATTTCGACTGTTTGATATAACATAACATATCAACGGTGGCAAAGCGACGGTCGCGCGGGCCACTACCAGACTGCCGGAAACTCCTCTATCGCGAAGTCGATGAATCTGAATTCTTCCGGGTCATCGAGGGAAAATATCGAGGGGTCTGTGAGGTGGAGAATGCCGGCCTCGCGAAAAGCGGTCAGTGCTTTCCTGATGTGGTGGGGACGAGATTCGATGAAGAGGTCTCCAAGTTTCATGGGGACGCCTTCGATGTATTCCATGGCATAGCAGCAATCGAGTATGTAGCGGTCGGCGACACTTCCGGCAGGGCCGGTGACGTTCTCAACCACACAGCGGCGGAAGGATTGAGCTATGTGGTTGCGCAGGAAGGGATGCTGTGCCGCACAGTCATAAGCTTTACATTCCGACATGCAGGTTTTGCGGCGCCGCTCATCGTCTTCCGGACGGGTCAAGCCCTGTGTGATATTCGTGGGATGCCGGCCGCTGATGAACTGCTTGGAGACGAGCTTGGACTTGGGCGGCCTGAAAATGTCGGCGTAGGCTCCGGATGCGATTATGTCTTTGGTCCTCAGGATCATGGTTCTTCCTGATAGGTCAGATCCATCCTTTTGGAAAGCGCGCATAGTTGTACTCGTCGATGAGCTTAACGACGGTCTTACTGGTGTCCTCGATGTGTACGTTGGCCATTGTTCGCGCCAGGCCTCTGATTTTGACGAGGAATCGCAGGTATTTCGCAGCTGGGTCGGCCGAGTAACGGCAGTCGTACGCGTTTGCGATTTTAAGATCCCAAAGCGGAAAGAAACGGGGCGCGAGGAGATGGAGTGCCTTCGCCACGGCTAACAGCCTACCACTGTGGGGTCAAGGAAAGATTCTCTACCGCATGTCTAGGCAGCGCGCCAGGACGACAAGCAAGTCAGTGTTCATGACAGGGGCCTTGAAAAGTGGGCGTATATCGAGAATACTCTTAACTGGGGCGTCATTTCTAGTGAAGGCGTCATAGTTCTCAGGTGGGCCATGTCTAGTTTTCCGGAGATAAAATCTTGGCTCACAGTGACTGTCCAAACGGATGCTGGAGGACGATACCAGCATGCCTTGGGACAGGAAAATGGGGCTAAGCGGTCCACAGTTCTTCCGCGCCTGCAGGTCTTGGTTTCGAGCGCTCACGAAGATGCTCGCAATAGGCTGCGCCGCCTGGCGAACGGTTCCCTGGACCCTCTAGGTGCGCCAAGTCCGAAGGACCCTGCGGACGGATACCCAGAGCGCCTGCACATTCAGACGCTCAAAGGCTACTTCGGCGAAATCGTCGCAGGTGCGGTCGCTGAGAACCTTTGTCCATTTGGTAAGGAATGGAAGGTGCCAGCGTATCTATTTCGCTTCCATCTCGTGGAGTTCCAACAACTCGCTATGATGAATCAAACAGGTGCGAGCGCAAAGTTACGGCCTGGCCGCACCGGAGACGATTGCCTGGCATTCCTCCGGGACAGTAACGGCGATATTGTGGCGGTTCTTTTTTGCGAAGCGAAGTGTACGTCTGACCATGACTCTGGACTGATCGGTGATGCACACGAGAAATCGAGTTTGCCTAACCTCCTGCCGGTCGATCTTCTTCAGGTGATCGAGGTTCTGGAAGATTCGACTGATCCCGCCGCCGCGGGGTGGGTGGAGGCTCTTCGCAGCCTCAACTTTAAGGGTCCGACTCCGGCTGCACCCTATGAGCGGTTCGACCAAGTCACTTATGTATGCGGACAGAAGCCAGTTCGCGTGAAGACCTGGATTCCGTCAGGAAACCCTCACCCTAAGTACACTGGCGGGCGCCGCCTTCATGTAGCTGAGATTCAGCTGAGTGATGTAGAGGAATTGGTCAAAAAGGTTTACGGTGTGGTGTAGCAGCTATGGCTAAAGAGAGCGAAGTTCTGGGTCTTGCTCGCGCCTTGAGCGAACGAATGGCTGGGGGAGCCCTCACGCCGGCTTTCGCAAAACTCTACAGTCAACACACGCGGCTGGATGCAGGGCAGCCAGGACTCAGGCAGTGGCGCACGAGTGAAGCAGCAAACCGTCTTGACGATGCTGTGAGGCTTGTCGATGCAGCTTTGTATCAGAGGAGTGCCGGCGACGAGAAGTGGGTCGAAGCGATGCTTCGTGCGGCTGAGGTTATGGAGTGGCTATCCCATCCAGTGCTCAATCCCGAGCGCCTCCCGATGCGTCTGCTGGCGGCCTCGGCGTATCAGCTCGCCGGTTATCCCGCGCGCGCGGCCGGGTTGCTAAACATCGCAAGCGAGTCGACTTTAGAGTCAGACACGCTACGTTCGCTCTTGAGTGGGGACTTTCCGTCTCTGCTCAGGTCGCTGATGAGTCGGTGGGCAACGAATCCGAGGCGTCCCACGGATTCTGTGCGTGTCGAGTGGTTGGATGAAGAGCAATCGGCGGTGCAGCTCCGCAAACTGGTAGAGGACGAAACTGCGAGCGCCCTTGGCATCCTGTGCGCCTCCATGCGCTGGGGAAACGACGATCACATTGTTGCAGCTCTGGAAAAACTTGGAGCGGTGTCCCAAGTCATGCTCAACGGTCACGATCGATATTCGTGGCTGCTCGCCAAGCTCGTTACCGAAACTTGCGCGACCTTCGTCGAAACCTCTCTTCGCAAATGCCTTGCTTGGTTGCCTCCTGAACTCGATGAGTCAGGAGGAGGGGCCGTGGAGCGGTATCTCCGTCAGGCGTACCAAGCGTGCAAGACACAGGCATGGCCGTCGCAAAGAAATGGAATCGAGCGCCTGAAGGAGGGTAATTCGTTCGTATTGTGCACTCCAACCGGCTCAGGTAAGACGACTGTCGCTGAGATTGCAATATTGCAGCGCCTTTTTTCGTCTGACGTAACGAATTCGCCCTTTGAGATCGCGCCTCTCGTCATGTATCTGGTGCCGAAGCGTGCGCTTGCGGCGGAGGTAGAGGCGAAGTTGCTTAGGACGATTGGTCCTCTTAGCAAGGACCGCGTTGTGATCACGGGTCTCTACGGGGGAATCGACTGGGGACCGACGGATGCATGGCTTACCAGTGATGACAAAACGGTTCTTATCTGCACTTACGAGAAGGCAGAAGCCCTTATCCGATTCCTTGGGCCGCTTTTTTTGGCCAGATTGTCGCTTGTTGTTCTGGACGAAGCACACATGGTTCAGTTCGATGGCAGCATGGAAAATCTGCGAAATGCAGAGAGTCGGTCTTTGCGTCTTGAGTCGCTAATTGCGCGGTTATTTGTTCATGTCCCGCCACAGCAAAGCCATGTTATCGCTTTATCTGCTGTTGCGGCTGGCATGGAGAGCACACTCGCCAAGTGGATTACCGGAGATGAATCAGCCAGTCCTGCCAAGACGCTGTATCGGAGCACGCGTCAGCTCATCGGACGTTTGCAGTGCAAGGCGCACAGAGCTTTCGATATTCGCTACGACCTGCTTGACCGGGCAAGTCTTCGTTTCACGGAAACTGGAGAGGGTGGAACGCCTTTTATCCCGAGTCCGTTCCCGCCGCACCCGGCTGCACCTTCGTTCGATGCGTCGGGACCCGAGAAGCGGCTGCGTCCGTATCTCTTCTGGGCCGCAATGCACTTGGTCGCGCCAGTCGAGGCAGGTCGACGGCACGCGGTGCTCGTGTCTATCCCGCAGCGGATCGGGGGCTATGCAGAGGATCTCCTGAACCTGATCGAGGACGACTGGGCGGACGTTGAGATGCCTGTGGTGTTTGAGCCCCCAGCTGATCCCGAAAAGAGGGACAAGTGGGAGCGATGTCTCCTGGCCTGTGAGGATTATTTCGGGAAAAGCTCACGGGAGTACCGACTGCTTCAAAAAGGAATTGTCGCCCATCACGGAAAGATGCCCGGACTCATGGCACGGCTTCTTGTTCAATTGGTCGATGAGGGCGTCGTGCATCTTATCCTTGCAACATCGACGCTGTCTGAAGGCGTCAATCTACCGTTTGAGGTGGTCTTGTTACCAACTCTGCGGCGAGGCAAGGACTGGATGACCCCGCATGAATTCGCAAATCTTGCGGGAAGAGCAGGGAGGCCTGGATACGGCACCGAGGGGAGATGTCTCGTTCTGTTACCCGTTGATCCGAAAGACTGGAGTGGAAATCAGCTCGTGCAGAAATATGAGGAGCTGATTAAAAGACTCGAAATATCGCATGACGCGCCAGACAACTCGACAGGTGGTCGAAGCGCATTGGCTGAGCTGGTGCTCTTCGGAGAGGCGTTGGGTGGAAGTTTGCTCCCGGTAGGATAAGTGAGTCAAGAAAAATGGTCAGGGCCGTACTGAGCGCCCTTGTCGATGTGGGTCTGGATGTTCCTGAAACAATGGTGCGGGCGGTGGGAGTCGAACCCACATGAGGAAAAATCCCCGGAGGATTTTCATGCCGTCTGCGGCTTTCGCCGCCCGGACGCGGTGCTTCGAGAGCGTTCACGCCCGGTTTGCGGTCTGGACTATCCCTTCACCCTCCCCCGGAAGATCCGGGGCTTAGGCGCTGCCCGTCTAGTCTCTACACCTTCCCGGCTGGTTGCTCCGGGCTTGGCTCGGGATTGCCATTACAGGTTTCCCCGAATTTGGGCAGTTCTGCATCGCCGGTTTCCCGGCGAGCACTCAAGTTTCGCTCAAGTCCTCAGCGTCTGCCATTCCGCCACGCCCGCATGGGTGGCTACAGCTGTCTATCATACAAGCAGCGAAACGGAATTTACACGTCAGTTTCCGGAGGCGATGGTCGTGGCCGGTTTTTTGTCCTTGTTTGTGTTCCGGGCTGGTTCTTGATTATTTTCTTGGGCTTTGGCCTCATGATGTTGATCGCGGCGGCGTCAAGGTTCGTCTTGATGTGCGCCGCGTAATACTTCTCGATCATCTCGACGCTGGTGCGGCAGTTTTTGGCGATCTGATAGATGTCGGCGCCTTCCATCAGGCGGAAACATATATATGTGTGCCGCAGGCTGTAGGCCGTTCGAGGTTGGCCTTCACGGTCGAACCTGAGATTTTCTTCGTTCAGGATGGCGGTGAAAAGCTCGCGCTGCCACTTCGGAAAAATGAGGTCTGTCGGTTGCGGAAGGCGCATTTCTTCGGACCCGTTCTTCATGGTGTTTGGTGCGTTCTCATCCTTGCCCGCATCGTCTACGTGTGCCGGACGAAGTCTGGCCTTCAGTCTCTCAAAGGGGCGCACAGCGCCGGTCATGCTCTTGCAATAGCCGACACCGCGCTTGCCGCGCACTTCGATCTCAAGAATCGTTTGACCGCTCCCTTCGTCCGCGACGATTGTCACATCCCGGAATTGAAGGCGCCGTGCTTCGTCAGGCCGGAGGCCGGTGTTGGCCGAGAACAGGACGTAGTCGTGAAGTTGTTCTGATTCCCATTTGAAGCGCGCCTGCTTCGGCGCGTGCGCGCGCTTTCTTGTGGCCTCATAGAGCTTCTTGTATTCCTCGGGAGAGAACCACGCCCGGTGCGAGATTTTTGGCGATGATCTGTACGGCTCGGAAAGATCGGGAAGGTGGTCGAGCCATCCCTGGCGGACGGCGGTTTTCAGCGTCTGCCGCAGAGTCACGATCTCCTGGTGCATGGTGTTGTGGGCGGGCGGCTTGCCGCGCTTCGCCACCGCTTCATTGTGGCGGTGAATGCGGTAGTCCTGGACCTTGCCGGCGGTGATTTCTGAAAGACCCATGTGGCCGAAGAACGGCACCAGGTGCACCTGCGACCGCCAGTGCTGGCATTTGACGTAGATTCTGCTGCGCTCGCCCTGCGTGATGATGTCGTATTCCCGCAGATACTGTTCCGATGCTTCTAGGAATGTTTTTTCCGTTTTGATTTCTCCGGAGCGGAGTTTTCCGCGGAGTTGCAGATACCAATCCTCCGCGATCTCCTTGGCTTTGGAGAGGCTGTCTTCTTTCGTGCTCGTCCGGCGGTTCTTGCCGCCGAGGTAGCTGGAGCATTGCCAGCAGCCGCTGTTCGGACGTTTGTAAACGTGAACCTTGCCGCCGAGGATGGTGTATTGTTCCGGCATCGAGGATGCCTCCAACTCCTTCAAAAATCGCTAAGTGTGAAAGAGTTGTGTAAGGCTATTCCGGACCATGGACTATGTCAGTATCTATTTTATTTACTTGCACTTGGACAGATGCTGAGAATTACTTGTTACGATTGTAAGTCCTCTGCGTCTGCCATTCCGCCACCCGGGCGCTGGCCGTACAAAGTTAACGAATCGAAAGAGTTAGTGCAATACTGGTGCCGGCGCGGCGGGCTATGAGCGAAAGAGTAGTGCTGATCACGGGGCAAAAGGGGGCCTAGGCTCCTTTGTCACGGAGCGGTTTCTGGCGAGCGGCGCGACGGTTGTCGGGGTGTCGCGCAGCATCTCGCAGCAAGATTTCCCGCGCCCTAATTTCGAGGCGCTCCCGGTGGACTTCACGA
>WNFC01010784.1_pt1 | contig 10158 bp, 11 predicted proteins | sample 5400541 | NCBI WGS metagenome assembly WNFC01 (sample SAMN13153342, study PRJNA577476) | soil metagenome | isolation source: 120 cm saprolite under Douglas fir tree site 2 hole 2 replicate 1 | place: USA:California | collected 2015-04-18 | reverse complement strand
CGCGCCGACGACGATCCTGCTGGTCAACAACGGCATGCATATCGAGATCAAGGTCGACCGCAGCCACATGATCGGCAAGGACGATCCGGCCGGTGTCGCCGACATCATGCTGGAATCGGCCGTCTCCACCATCCTCGACATGGAGGACAGCGTCGCGGCAGTCGATGCCGAAGACAAGGTGCTGATCTATCGCAACACGCTCGGCCTGATGGACGGCACGCTGTCGGCCGATTTCGAGAAGGGCGGCAAGACCCTCACGCGCGCCCTCAATCCCGACCGCGTCTACACGACGCCGGACGGCAAGGCGCTGACGCTGCACGGGCGCAGCCTGTTGTTGATGCGCAATGTCGGCCACCACATGTTCACCGACGCCGTGCTCGACGACAAGGGCGAAGAAATTCCGGAAGGCCTTCTGGATGCCGCAGTGGCGGGCCTGCTCGCGATCCACGATCTCAAGGGCAACTCCAAGGTCAAGAACAGCCGCACCGGCTCGGTCTATATCGTGAAGCCGAAGATGCACGGCCCCGACGAGGTCGCGCTCACCTGCGCCCTGTTCGAGCGGATCGAGAAGATGCTGTCGCTGCCCGAGAACACCATGAAGGTCGGCATCATGGACGAGGAGCGCCGCACCACCGTCAATCTGAAGGCCTGCATCCAGCAGGCGCTGAAGCGCATCGTCTTCATCAACACCGGCTTCCTCGACCGCACCGGCGACGAGATCCACACCTCGATGGAAGCGGGGGCGATGATCCGCAAGAACGACATGAAGGCGCAGCCCTGGATCAAGGCGTATGAGGACTGGAACGTCGACATCGGCCTGATCGACGGCCTGCCCGGCCACGCCCAGATCGGCAAGGGCATGTGGGCCGCGCCCGACAAGATGGCCGACATGCTGGCGCAGAAAATCGCGCATCCGCAGGCCGGCGCCACCACCGCCTGGGTGCCCTCGCCGACCGCGGCGACGCTGCATGCGCTGCATTATCACCAGGTCAACGTGCTGGCGCGGCAGCAGGCGCTGGCGAAGGGCGGTCCCCGCGCGAAACTGTCCGACATTCTCACCATTCCGGTGTCGCAGTCGAACTGGGCGCCCGACGATGTGAAGCAGGAGATCGACAACAACTGCCAGGGCATTCTCGGCTATGTGGTGCGCTGGATCGACCAGGGCGTCGGCTGCTCCAAGGTGCCCGACATTCACGACGTCGGATTGATGGAGGACCGCGCGACCTTGCGCATCTCCAGCCAGCATCTGGCGAACTGGCTGCATCAGGGCGTCATTACCAGGGATCAGGTGATGGAATCCTTGAAGCGCATGGCTGTCGTGGTGGACAAGCAGAACGCCGGCGATGCCTTGTACAAGCCGATGGCGCCCTCCTTCGACGGCACGGCCTTCAAGGCAGCCTGCGACCTGATCTTCAAGGGCCGCGAACAGCCGAACGGCTATACCGAATACATCCTCACCGCGCGGCGCCGCGAAGCAAAGGCGGAAGGCTGATTCTCAGGCCGATCCCTTGTTCTGCCGAGCCAAATCTTCTGCCGAGCCAAGTCTTCTGCCGAGCCACGATGCCGCACGGATGTTCCCGGAACGTATGATGGACCGATCCGTTGAAGCGTCATCCTCGCAAACAGGAGGGATGACGATGGATTGGAACCGGATCGAGGGCAACTGGAAGCAGTTCAAGGGCTCGGCCAAGGAGAAATGGGGCAAGCTCACCGACGACGACCTGAACGTGATCGAAGGTCGCCGCGATCAGCTCGAAGGCAAGCTGCAGCAGCGCTACGGTTTCGCCAAGGACCAGGTCCGAAAAGATGTGGACGACTGGTTCAAGACGCTGAGGTGAAACCGAAGACGCCCCTTGGCTCATTGCAAAAGCCCCGGCCGAGGCCGGGGCTTTCACCGGGAGCCGCGCCCTGGACTAAAATACCGCGATGTATTTCAAGAGCGAGATCACGCCGAGGACGATGACGACCACCCGGCAGATCTGCTTGGCACGGCCGTCGATCGGCAGCAGGTTGACGAGGTAGAGTATCAGAATGACCACAAGAAACGTGACGAGCGCGCCGATAAGCATGTGACCCCCTCAAGGCATCGTGGAAGACGCTGGCGTTGCGTCAACGCGTGACGACAGGGCTCGGTTCCAACACCAGGAACTTAGGAGAAAGACTTGGAGAAAGCTTAGGTTCTCCAAATACCTCCGTAGTTCTACGACGGCAATACTCGCTCAATATTTACCCTTTATGGGCGAAATGGCTGGCGACGTGCTGGGGGCCCCATGTTGAATCGCTTGACCGTATCCGCACTGCTGAAGGCAGTGATCCTGAGCACTGCGCTGTGCGTCATCGCCGCGGTCCTGCTCGGCGCATGGAGCTCCTGGGAGCGCCTGCAGACCACCGCTCGCATGGCGGTGGTCGCAGATGCATCGGCGAACCTCTTCAAAGCGATGCACAATCTGCGCACGGATCGCCCCTATACCAATCGGACCCTGAACGCGGATCAACCGATGGACGGCGATACGGAGAAGTATCTGCGCGCGCTGCGCAACGATCAGATGCCGGCGCTGGCGCGCGCGCTGGAGCTGCTTCCGGCCGCCGAGTTTGCGCAAAAGCAGACGCTGGTTGCCGAGCTCGACCGGCTGAACAAGCTGCTGATCGCGCAGCAAACGGAATTCTGGGGTGAGGTCACCAAGCCGAAGGCCTCGCGCAGGCTTGCTTTGGGCAAGGAATATTCTGATACGACGACCGCGCTGCTCGAAACGCTCGACAAGGTTTCCGCGGCCCTCGCCAGCAGCGTCAATCACCAGGATGCGACGTTCGACCAGTTGCTGGCGATCAAGCAGATCGCCTGGCTGTTGCGCAATACGGCCGGCGAAGCATCGCTGACCGTTTCGAACGGGCTCAACACCGGAAAGCTGTCGCCGGAACAGCGCCTTTATTACACGAAATCCGTTGGCGGCATCGAGGCCACCTGGAACGCATTACAACTGGCGGCGTCGGGAATGCAGTTGCCGCCGGCGCTCTCGGCCGCCATGGCCACGGTCAAGACCGCATATTTTGATGCGGAATATCTCAAGCTGCGCGACAGCCTGGCGACGGCTGTCGCCGCGGGCGAGAAACCCGACATGACCGCCAACCAGTGGAGCCCGGTCACCGTTGGACGTCTTGCCGCGGCCGTCAAGGTCGCCGAAGCCGCGCTGGAAGCGGCCAAGGACCATAGCGCCGGCCAGCATGCCGCGGCCCTGAGCTCGCTGATGCTGCAGCTCGGACTGCTCGCTCTGGCCGTTGGTTTGACGTTCGGCGCCATGCTGATGGTCGGCCGCCGCGTCATCACGCCGCTGCACACGATCCGCGACGCCATGCTGAAAGTGGCCGGCGGCGATCTTTCCGTCGCAACCGGCTATGGCGCGCGCCGGGACGAGATCGGCGCGCTGGCCGGCGCGCTCGAAACCTTCAAGCAGCAGGCCGAAGACAAGCTCAAGATCGAGGCCCAGGAGCGCGATCGCAACGCCGGCGCCATCACGCGCCAGAAGGCCGTCGACAGCTATGTCGCCGAGTTCGAGGGCGCGGTGCGCCAGACCCTGCAGCAATTGGGCGACGCATCGGGCCAGATGCGCAAGACCTCCACCGGCCTGTCCACGGTGTCCCGCCAGACCAATGAGCGCGTCGAAGTCGCCCAGAAGGCCTCCGGCGACGCCTCGATGAGCGTCGAAAGCGTCGCCTCCGCCGCCGAGCAGTTGAGCGCCTCGATCAACGACATCAGCCAGCAGGCCGCGCATGCCGCAGGCATTGCCAGCCGCGCGGTCAACCAGGCCCGCGAGACCGACGGCACCGTGCAGGGCCTTGCCAAATCGGCGGGCCGGATCGGCGAAGTGGTCGGCCTGATCAACACCATCGCCGCCCAGACCAACCTGTTGGCCTTGAACGCCACCATCGAGGCCGCGCGCGCCGGCGAAGCGGGCCGCGGCTTTGCCGTGGTCGCCTCCGAGGTCAAGTCATTGGCGAGCCAGACCGCGAAAGCCACCGAGGAAATCTCCGAGCAGATCGCCGACATTCAGAAGGTCGCGGGCGAGGCCATCGACGCCATCAAGGGCATCGGCGGCATCATCGGCGAGGTCAACGAGGTCGCGACCGCGATTGCCGCCGCGGTGCAGCAGCAAGGCGCGGCCACCCAGGAGATCACGCGCAGCACGCAGTTTGCCGCGCAGGGCACCAAGAACGTCTCGGAGAACATCACCGGCGTCAAGACCGACGCGGACGCGGCCGCCGCTGCCGCCGAGCACGTGCAAGGCGCCTCCGAGACCCTGGAAAGCCAGAGCCAGCACCTCGGCAACCAGGTCACCGAGTTCCTCGGCCGGATCAGGGCGGCTTGATCCACTCACGGTGGCCGGCTGGAGCCGGCTCAGACGCGAGCAAGCCATTCAAGACGGCTGTTGGCGCCGCTACGCAGGCCTTGCGAACCGGCGGCCATTATCTGGGGAACCGCCCCGGCCCTGACTCTGGGATACCGATACAGGTGGTGCTGCCGTCGGTCTCCCTGGCGGCCGTACTACAGGGGACGGCCTTCACCGTCTTGGTCGAGACCCCGTCATCGCCGACCTTGTCCAATCCCACGGTGGTCCCGGGATGCAGCGGACTGCCCACGGGGGGCACCACGCCGACGGTCGACGGAGGCGCCGTTGCCGCGGGGGGCGGCGCGGTTGGATCACCGGTCGCCGCCGGCGTCTGCTGCGCCAGCGCCGGTGACGACAAAAGAGCCAATGCGGCGAAAACTGCGATTCTGCGCATGTCGCGCCTCCTCTCGTTCAAGGCCCCGACCCCAATACTATTTAAGCACGGCCCTCACTCCGCCGCCACGACGGGAACGCGCCGATAGCGCGCCTGCACCGATTCGGACGCCGGCGAGAAATTCATCGAGGCGCGCTTGTCGGCGCTGTGGCCGGCCACCACCAGGCCGTTGGCGCCCGCGACGATGTCGCCCCTGCGCAGCGTCGGATCGTTCTCGACACTGATCGGCGCGAGCCCGGCCGGGTCCTTGCCGTTGCAGGTGCAGCCCGCGACGAGTTCCTTGCGATAGCGGAACGCGTTCGGCAGTTCGGAATAGGGCTTGCCGGTCTCGGTCGCGGCATTGTCGATCTCGCTGCCATAGACGAGCTTGGCCTCGCTCGCCGGGCAGAAGCTGTTGCAGGATGCGGCCCGGCTCTGGTTGTCGGGTCCTGAGATTGGAAAATAGCGGCCGTCGCAGGTCCGTACGCACCAGGCCTGGCCGCCGCCATAGCCTGCCCGCGCACGCGGCGCCTGGCTTGGAGGCGGAGCTTCGTTTCCGAAGGGAGGCATTATCTGCGAAGGCGCACGCGGCCGTGCGCCGAAGCCGCCGAACAATTGCGAGAAGAAGTCCTGGGCTTGGGCCGAGGGCGGCAGGCATGACGCGACCAGCACGACCGCGATACCCGATACGAAGCGTTTCGTCGATCGGCTGCTCATGCTTCCGGCCTCAATTGATGGTTGAAGGCGAGATGTTCATGGCCTGACGGCCCGAGGGCAAGCTCGGATCGGCTGGCGCGTAGCCGAGCGTCTGCGCATTGGCGACGGAGAAGGACGAGGACCCCAGCAGCAGCATGCCGGTGGCAGCGGGCGCTCCGGCAGCGCGCAGCGATGGCCTGCGGATCGTAAAAACATGCTCGATCATGGTCTGCCCCTATCCGGTATGCATCACGGTGATGCTCTGCATCTGCAAACGCGGATATGGCTGTCTCAGTTCCGCAAAACGGGAGCATGCGGCGAACCTGTCAAGATCAACTCGCCTCACGTCTCCGCGATGGAACTCTTGCGAGCGCCGCAAGTTATGCCGCGAGGGTTCGGCAGGCCGAGGCTTCGATAGGCAAGGCTTCGATAGGCAAGGCGTTGGCGCCGCATGAGGCGCCGTAGGATCTTGCGCGGGAAAAGCTGATGGTGCGCGTGCTGCCGACTGAACGTCTCCTCCCTGACGCACAAGCAGGCTCCCCGCTTCCCGAGGGCAAAAGCGAATTGCCGCCGGTGATCCGCCGCGCGGAGGTCGTCGCCTTCACGCTGGTCGCGCTCCTGATCATCTGCGTCGTCGCGGTGCTCTGGGCCGCCAAAGCGTTCTTTCTTCCTGTGGTGATGGCGTTCGTGGTCGGCACCATGCTGTCGCCGATCGCGAACCTTCTGGAGCGCTATCGGATCCCCCGCGCGCTGGGCGCGGTCCTGATCGTCACGTCGGTCGGCGCGGGCGCCGCCTTGATGGTCGGCTTGATCTCATCGCCTTTGATGGAATGGAGCACGCAGCTGCCGGAGCTCGCCTCGCGCCTGAAGGACAAGCTGCACATCTTCGATCGCCCGCTCGCACTCTGGCAGGACCTGCAAAGCATGGTCGGCGCGTCGGATAAGCTGACGTCGATTCAAATGCCCAAATTCGACTGGGTGCAGCCGACGATCGAATTCCTCTCGCCGACCTTCACCGAGTTTCTGCTGTTCTTCGCCACCCTTCTGCTGTTCATCGCAAGCTGGAAGGATCTCAGGCGGACGCTGATCATGACCTTCGGCGAGCACGAGGCGCGGCTTCGGACCTTGCGCATTCTCAATAAGATCGAAATCCATCTCGGCAATTATCTGTTGACCGTGACGATGATCAACGCAGGCGTCGGGATCGCGACCGGCATCGTCTGCGCGATCACCCATATGCCCAACCCGGCTGGGCTCGGCGCGCTTGCGGCAACCCTGAACTTCATCCCGATCATCGGTCCCGTGGCGATGTTCGTAATTCTCGCAGTGGTCGGCATCATCGCGCTGCCGACCATTGGCGCCGCCGTGATGGCGCCGATGGCGTTTGTCGGAATCGCCTTCCTGGAAGGTCATTTCATCACACCGACCATCATCGGCCGGCGGCTCGCGCTGAACGCGCTCGCGGTGTTCCTCGGGCTCGCCTTCTGGACCTGGCTGTGGGGACCAATGGGCGGCTTTCTGTCGTCGCCGCTCCTGATCGTGGCGCTGATTCTGAAAGAACATCTCGTGCCTGCGACCTCGCCGCAATTGCCGCAGGATTGAAGCGTTCCGCAATGGAACTTCCGGCACAACGGGGCGTTGCCAGCCAACGACATGGCCGCGTTTCTAAGGAGCTTTCGATGTCAATCACGAATGGCGAGACCCAGATGAAGAATCTGGCGGACGAAGCGACCTATGAACGCCTGGAGAAGGATGTAACAGCCGTGAAAAACGATATCGCAGCCCTGACCGACCAGATCACCGACGCAATCAACACCTTTGCCGGCACGGCCCAGAAGCAGGCGCGGCGCGGCTACAAGCAGGCCCGCTCCAATGTGGATTCGGCGCTCGACGATGCCTCCGAGCGCGGCGGCGCCATGCTCGATGCGGCGCAGGATGCAGCCTATTCGATCGAGGAGACGCTGGAAGACGTCATCACGCAGCGCCCGCTTGCCACCGTCGGCATTGCGCTCGGGCTCGGCTTCCTGATCGGCGCAACTTGGCGTCGGTAGGAAGACTTGGCGTCGATAGGAAAACTTGGCGTCGATAGGAAATCGAGATGGCGCAGATCGTCCGCAGTCACGCTTTCGGCGCGGGTCACTTTGACGCAGATAATCGACGCCGGCATCCGGCGTCGTTGAACGGGGCGGTGCAATGTTTCAACGGCTGATCGACGACTTCAAGGCTTCGACCGGCACCGCGGTGCGGCAAACATCGCTTGTTGCGATTGCCGGACTTGCCCTGTTCATCACCACTGCGTTTCTCTGCGCCGCAGCCTTTGTCGTGGTGCTCGACAGATACGGGCTGGTTCAGGCGTGCCTTGCCGGCGCCGGCCTGTTTTTCATCGTCGCGATGATTGCGGCATTGAGCTATATCGTCCGCAAGCGTCAGATCGAGGCGCGGGCGGCGCAGCGCGCCAAATCGGCGGCCCACAGCATGCTCGCCGACCCGGTGCTGGTGGCGACCGGCCTGCAGATCGTCCGCGCGATCGGCGTCAAGCGGCTGATTCCGATCCTCGCGGTGGGCGGATTGGCACTTGGAATTCTGGCCACCCGTGGCCAGGCCGACGATCAAGCCCCGGCCGAATAAGCCAAACGAATAGAGCGAACTCAGGTGACGCAGCGACCGGGCTGCATCCGCTTGGCGATGTCGGTCAACACGCTGACCACCGGCTCGCAGGCCACCGCCGCCTTTTGCTCTTGGGGCTTGATCAGGGCCGGCGCAGGTGCAGGCGATGTGTTGCGGGCTTGCTGCGGACGCGGAATGCGCACCAGCACCGAGGTATCGGCAACCCGCTCGACATGAATGGAGATCGTCTGGGTGGGTGTCCGCGACGCCGCGACGCCTGCGACCCGGTCAGCCTTCACTGCGCGGTTGACGCCTTCCTGCGGTGCGGTAGAGAACGCCCTCAGGCCACTGGTAAGATCGTGGCCGGAGGCAAATTGCACGGCGCCGAACGTCGCCGAAACGGCGATCACGCCTAAAATTGCCGTACGCAGGTCTGACATGACAACTCGTCCCTCGCCCCATGGCGATCCGGTGACTTAACGTTGGTCGCGCGAAGGCGGTTCTGGGACGGGCTGATCACTTAACCGTGTGTAAATTTTTTTGACGGCCCAAGATTTTTTTGACGGCCCGAGGAACGACTTTTGGCGTCAAGCGTCATCAAGGCAGCCGGTCATTCCCCCTGCCCCATCGACCGGCGACGTGGGGCGCGGCTGTGGTGATGCCAGCCGCGCCCTTCATTTTTGTTTTTTTGCTTTTTGACCAGATTTTAATACAGGAGTACCGCCTTGATGGGCCGATGACGAATCAGCTGAAGCCAAGTCGGAGATTTTCATGACGGCACTTCGTTTGCGCGGGCGGACTGCGTTGGTCACCGGCGGCTCCCGCGGCATCGGCGCGGCGATATCGAGGGCGCTGGCCGAGGCGGGCGCCACGGTTGCCATCAACTACCGGGAGCGTGCCGACGAGGCGGACAGGCTGGCTGAGGCCCTGCGCAAGACGGACGTCCATGCCATCACGATCGCGGCCGACGTCTCCCAGCGCGACGCGGTCGCCAAGATGGTCGAGGTCGTGAAATCGGAATTCGGAACGATCGACATTCTCATCAACAATGCCGGGGTCGCGATCACGCGCGGCATCGACGATCTCTCCGAGACCGATTTCGACCGCACGATCTCCGTCAACCTGAAGTCGGTTTTTCTGTGCACCCAGGCGGTGTTGCCGCTGATGCGCGGCCAAAGATGGGGACGCATCGTCAACATCTCCTCGGGCGCGGCGCGTGGGGCCGGCGCCATCGGCCCGCATTACAATGCCTCCAAGGCCGGCATGGAGGGACTGACGCGCGGCTACGCGGCGCGGCTCGTCAAGGATGGGATCACCGTCAACGCCGTCGCCCCTTCGCTGATCGAGACCGACATGATGAAGGGCCAGGAAAATCTGGTCGGCCGGATCCCGCTCGGCCGTTTCGGAAGGGCGGAAGAGGTCGCCACCGCCGTGATGATGCTGATCGACAATCCCTACATGACCGGCCAGACGGTCGCGATGAGCGGCGGCATGGCGTTCAATTAGAGCATGATCCGGAAAAGCATACCCTCGGGCTGCGACCCGATGGGTGGATACCGGTTTTCCCTCGCGACAAACGCGAAGCGTTTGCGCGGAGATCATGCTCAAACAATAGATTAGAGCGCGATGACGAAAGTCATCGCGCACTAGAAAACCCTTCAGGCGCCATCCGCCAGGCGCTCGGCATATTCGATCGCCTCGATCATGCTGCGCTCGTTGGCGATGCCCTTGCCCGCGATATCGAACGCCGTGCCGTGATCGACCGAGGTGCGGATGATCGGCAGGCCGAGCGTGATATTGACGCCGGACAGCTCCTGCCATTTGCCCGTCGCCGGATCGACTTCGAAGCCGAGCAGCTTGACCGGGATGTGCCCCTGGTCGTGATACATGGCGACAACCGCGTCGTATTGTCCCGCGCGCAGCTTGACGAACACGGTATCTCCGGGAACCGGGCCAGTGACATCAAGGCCGTTGGCGACGAGCTCGGCGATGACCGGCTGGGAGACCTCGATGTCCTGGCGGCCGAACAGGCCGCCCTCGCCGGCATGAGGATTGAGCGCGGCGACCGCGATCTTCGGGCGCGCGATACCGATCCCG
>WNFC01012460.1_pt1 | contig 10159 bp, 10 predicted proteins | sample 5400541 | NCBI WGS metagenome assembly WNFC01 (sample SAMN13153342, study PRJNA577476) | soil metagenome | isolation source: 120 cm saprolite under Douglas fir tree site 2 hole 2 replicate 1 | place: USA:California | collected 2015-04-18 | reverse complement strand
AGCGAACGATGTTTGACAATCAAGTGTATGGCGTCAACCCGATGTAATATCAACTGGCGATGCGATGCCCATGAAGTAACCGGGCGCGGCGCCCGTCTTTTAGCTACCCGATTCCCCCCGCCCTTCTCGCCGAGACATCATCGCTTTCTGGGACGATCTACGAGGTATATGCGCATCGGAAATTTCTTTTTTTAAATCGGCGGAGACTGGCACTTTAGTTCACGCCTTTTGATATTTTGCAGTGCTGCTACAGCAGCGTGTAAAGTCCGTCGAGAGGGATGTGGATAAGTTGTCGCCACTCTGCAGACTCATATCAACAACCTGACCCTACAGATAACCAAACGACGTTGACTGCTCCCGCCCTGATACGGGGGAAGAAGGGCGGCAGTCGTCCTCCCATTAGCAGCGGGCCTAGTGACTCTCCGTAATAAAGAAGATGGGATACCATTGGTTTGGTTGCATCGTCGAGGGGAAGCATCACCGGATTTCACCCTTGCTTACACCCTCAGCTATCGATGCGAGCGAGCTTTGATAAAGGGATATGTTCCCATTCGCACACACGAGCGAGGAACCTTGTTCCGACTGTCAGCCATTGGAAACGTTATATTTGTGTTGTAGTAGTACATGACACTCACATTATCAATGAGACAAGTCCGTCGTCCACAGTACATGTCAGTACATGTACAAGCCTTTATAGTAAGTGACGGGCATTAAATAAATACTTGCGATCTTGACCAATGTCCTATATCGTACAACGACCAGCCGCGGCCTAATACCGTCCAACTTCCAACAGTAGGACGGTGTCATCATTCCCGCATCAAACTAGCACGGGATCTCTTTTCCCTGCTCGATACATGGTCGAGCCCCTCAGATACGGCGGTCACTTACCCAGTCCCCTCTTCGAAGCGCAGCGCAGGCTTATGTCAACAGGAACGACTCCCTATCCTTGTGTCGCGGGACGTACTCCACAGCGTGGTTCGTCGGCACGGTGCTAGACTCGGAACTCTCCTGCTCTCGCGCTATCCACTCTTTGGAATCAGGCAGGTACCCGCGGACGACCACCCCACCAGCATGTGATTCCAGGTCCGCGGCCCAGTCACCGTCAGTGTACTGAGGAGGCTTTTCGGCACTCGCGTCGGCCCATACGTGCGGTGGCGGCGGCGCGGCGGCCGCTGGTCCAGGAGCCTGCTGCTCTATTGCCTGAAGCGATGGTTCCCGCATGGCCGCGGCTGATGTAGAAGGCTTAAACATGTACGAGCCAAATCGAGATTTCTCGTGATCTTCGCCGCGGCTGGGGCCCGAGAGGAGGACCTGTGAGGAGGGACTCCGCTTGACCTTGACCCCGGAGCCAGGTAGGCGGGACCAAGAGCTGGGGCCAGAGCTGGGATGCTTCTGCTGTCGCCGCCGCGTGAATAAGAGTAGCACCACACCGCAGAGCATGAGGAAGAGGAGGAGGGTGCTGATGACAAGGCCGGCGATGAGGCCAGCGCTCAGCGGCTTTGTCGATGTCGATGCTGCGAGAGCACTGGTGCTCGAGATCCTGGCGCTACTACTGGTGGATGCTCCTGTTGCTGTAGATTGTGACCCGCCCCCTGATGTTAGACACGGCGTGACGCCAAAATTGTCGATTTGCATGGATTGTCCGAGGTTCACAAAAACGGTGAGCTTGTACTTGTCGCAGGGTAGGGTATCGGTAATGTAGAAGTAGGACCGTTGCGTCTCATCGTATGGAGGACGTAGGGTGGAACTCGATCCTTCAGCCCCCACTACTGAAACTTGCAAGGGGGAGCCGTTCAAAGACATTTGACCAAAAGCTCCCGCTTGAGTGCCTAAGGAAGCGGTTGGTAGGGTTTACGTGAGTGATAAGCCGTATGAAAGAAGTGACGCACCATGGAATGTGAGGGATACGCTACCAGGTCCGCCGACGGCGAACACCTGGGCAAACTCAACGCCATCGTTTGACCCGAAAAAGCGATAGTCGCCCGAAAAGGTGACAGACGGATCCGAGACTGACACCGTCTGAGAGAGGGAGCTCGCGGTGGCCATGGAGGAGGGCGAAGGGGTGCGGTGTCTGACACCGGGACAACAGGTAGAAAAGGGGTGATGGGCGGGGCGGTGTCCATATATGATGCGACTGTGACGGTACTGAGCGAATCGGGGGCCCTCGGTGCACTCGGAATCAGCCCTTGAATCTTGAAGGCTGGATCGTAAAGAGGCGGGTAGTACGGCAGCGCAGACAACCGAGGATCAGAAATATGCGTCACGTTGGAGACGGCTGCCAGGAATGGAAATACCCATTAGGCGTTCGATTGCGCAGGCGTGGGAGCCGGTCCTGACAACTCGAGCTCCATTGTTGCCAGGTCCTTGCGACTTGCGTGGTGGGATAGTAGATATGGCTAGCAGTCGGGGGTCCTGAAATGGAGGTGATGAGTTGATAGATTATCATGACCATCAGAGGGCGACTCGGAGTGGGGAGAGACGGACTTCTTTGGTCTTGATAACACCGAGGCCTTCAAGTTTCGGGAAAGGTCTCGGTCACCACGGAATCATGACGAACGCGCAAAGTGCATCACTACAGTACCGTGGTGCATCAAATCATCATCAACTCAAACCGCGATGACTGATGTTTCTCACGCTTGCAAGCTGTCCCTTCTTTGGCTGGGCTGAGCTCGCCCAGGCCACCGTGACACGGCACCGTCCTACTCGCTCATCAAACATCTGTGGAGATCTATCTTGGAGCGAGAAACTAAGCTCGCTCGACTAGTACCCCCGCGCAGTACGGGGCACACAAGATTAGTTGAAATTTTCTCCTCACCTTTCTTATTATTCCGTTAGGCACGTAGAGCTACGACTAGTACTAGGCAAAGCGTAAAGCGTGCCAGTGCGATTGCCTCACGATAAACATTTTTCTCGTTTTCTCCGCCGAGCGTGAATCTTCCGATCTATGCCGAGGGACAAACGGGGACACATCACTACACGAGAAGAGAAGCATGGTGCCGCGGTGAACAATTTTTTTTGAGGAAGGAAAAGGTGGTCACGGTATCCTTTTCAACTTAGAGTAGATCCATGACTGGAATAGACACGTCAATGTACTAGTCGTTGCTCAGGACGACCTGATGAGATAGGGAGGCCGCGATTGTCCTCCTCACGACTCCTCGGTTCTCATTCTACGTTAATGAGGCATTTTGTCGTTAGAGGCAACAGGGCTTTCACACGAATTGTACGTACGGGACGACACATCACCTATAAATCTTGTTGTATGGCATCATAGACGTGATCTGTTACGATGTATTTGATATGTCTGGGAACGTGACAGATTGCGGCTGGCGATCAAAGCACCGGTTATCTGCAGATCAGACTCGGATTTGGGGAAATCAGGCGATAGCGCCTCTGGCGATACATACGACACTGCCAGTGGTTTCGTCGTAAGTCAAGGGTTCCAATTGTCATTACTTTGTGCTGTCTGGGCCTCCAGTCCTTAGGCCCTGAGGGCTGCATCACTCTTTCGAGCTCTGCTGTCGAAGACGCCTGCTTGCTATATATATAAAAAAGGCGGCATCCCATTGTCACGGTGGGCCAGCGTCCTCCTCCCTCTGAACCGTCTCGCTTCCTGGGCGACATAACGACAGCCGTCCGGAAAATGCATGCGAGTCTCGTTGAAAGTATTTAATGTATCTTCTTTGGGACAGTTTGGACGTGAAGCATAGTTGTATGGTCGGTCCACACTTACATCGTGCCTGGATTTGGAAAGCACATTGACGAGACGTATCTACAGCTGCAAGTTTGGGTTTGCCGTAGGCGAACCAATAGAATTGATTACACGACTAATACAGACGGCTCGATAGAGGACCATGGCAAGGTTCGGCTAGTACAGCAAGGCAGCCGCTGGATCAGAGTAGGGACAATTGATAAGCTTCCCAATGCATTGAGAAGGAGATAAACTTCGGGGAGACATTCTGAACCAGTGTGAATAAAGGACGGCAGTTTCTACATCGTGGTTCTAGCACGTAGACGCGGCAGGTCAAGAGAGGAAAGCTAGCCAAGTGACAAAAACAGAAAAATTATCTCCTCTTAAATACCAGCGGCACGCGGATAGGACTGGAAAGGGAATCAGTGAAGTTGCCTACGGGAACGTGGACATCACTTACGTCAAAGTCACAGCTTCGGTGGAAGCCGTGATGCGGGCATAGCGCTCTTCAAATGTCTCGCCAGCAAATTCGGGCTCCTCTTTGATCTCAATCTTGTATTTAGATACCAGCATAGTCATCGCCGCCAAGCCTTCAGTTTCAGCGAACCTGAAAAGTGTATGTGAAAACTCCGCTCTCGATTACACTGCGACAGGTCGCACCGTCTTCCCAGGCAAGCCCTGGCACCTGCATAGGGTTCTTGAGTCATGATTATAGTGCTGTGAGGAGGCGAGACATACCTAGACTGAACGGCATAAAAGCGTCCTTTGGCCAGTCACCAAGGAATCTCTCTGGCATGAACCTGTGGGGATTCTTCCAGTACCGCGCTACGAAATTTCATAAGAATCAGTCTCTGGGATACAATCCCACTCAGCGTACGATTGTAATGCAGGCCGGGCACGTGAAGATTGATTTCTGTCCCCGACACGACAGGGAATGTCGTCTTTCCGCCATCAACGTTGGTCACTGTCAACGTGGTATCCTCCGCGGCTACCTTAGGGATGTTCGTTGCCTTATGACCGTAAGGGATCGTTGGCCTCGGATCGTTAAACATTCAATCAAACGTACTGGGGGGCTGTGCACGAGTCGTTAGGACGATGTGGTCATACAGATCAAAATCGGATATGAACTTACAAGAGCCTAAGAGTCTCATAGAAAACGCTATCTGCGGATGAGAACAATCGTTCTAAAGGATAGCCTAGTGAACTTACGCCAAAGAGTAGGTGAAGCGACCCATATCTTCATAAGTCTATGAGGGGCTTAGTGTTCTATTCGAATTGAGACCGAAAGAACGTACGGGAGTCCTATTCAAGCTAGACATCACGCCTTTTATGTGTTGATACAAACGTTCTTGCTCATCCGGGTGAAGAGCCAATAACGCAAAAGCGAAGCACAGTGTATGCGCTGTGGTCTGTGGGGCAACCCTTTCAGCCACACTGCAGGAAAAGGGGGATGGGCTTACCTCATGTCCAGCAATAAGAAAGATGAACATGTTTCCTGGGATAGCGAGTAAAACACTTTCCGAGAATGCAAAACGGTGAGACATTGGGGAATTACCAAGAAGTTCCTGATCACTTAACGCCGCTTCATTGTCCAGATCGTCTTGTGCTGCATCCAGAAGGCCACTGAACAGATCATAGCGTTGCTCTGTTTTATCCGCATTCCTGCGGGCTTCCACCATTTCCAGCATGTATTGCTGCGGGGAGTGTGGGGCATGAATGACGCATGTACAACTCAAGGACGATCGGAAATCACGAACCCCCATCTCGATGAACGCCAGGTGAACCCTCTTTGTCTTCTTTGTCAAATTCTTTGTCCAATCGGGAAGAACCAGTTTCATTATCATGTTGGAAGAGAGAATGTGAAGGGCGTCCTGGAACGTCATTTGGTGGCCGGGAGGAACGACGAGGTCGCTCGTCCACGCAAGCTGACGGCCAAAGCCTAGTATCCGCTGGCGTGAGATTACTACAGTTGGAACAAGACAAAGACTACCTGCGACACCAATGACGAAAAGCGCAATCTGGTAGAGATGTTGGGATACGGTACTATTACGGATGACATAGGAAGCGTACCGGAAGAGTGACATCATCCAGGCAGTGATCGACGACAATTTCAGCCCTGTCACCCCAGACGTTGTCGAACAGGTCCATCACAATTCGGGTGGTCTCGTCCCATACCAATTTGTTATTTCTCTGGCAATCGCATTAATTCAGACCTAAGCGAGGAACCGAGCTCAGGGCTGACCTCCGAAAATGCAGGCGCGGCAATCTTTCGGTACTTCTTCCATTCCTCTCCTTCTGAGGCCACGATGTTTCTTCCAAAAATGGACAATGTGACGTATAGATCCAAAGGCTTGGGAAATTTGGCACGTGAGGTTGTGACCTCCTATATTCAGGTTGATGACGTCTACTTCCAATTAGAGAAAGAGCAGACTCACCCTGATAGCTGCAGGATCTGTAAGGTGCAGCGTAACCATTGGCCGAGGGAATGCGGTAATCTGCAAGTCCATCACTTTCGATCTATGTCCCCTCCATAAAAATTACGGAGAGATTTACCACGGCGGCAGCATCCTGTCCAGCTGCGGCAAACACTGTGTCGTAATGGTCTCGGCGATCTCGGCGTGCACGGGTGCAATGGCCACGTACTTTCATGTTTTGTCCTGAACGCCCATACAGGCCCCCGGTTCAGATAACGAATCTGTCGAGCGTTCCGCGAAAGCACTTGTCCTGGCAAGGAGGTCGAGTTGAAAAGGAAGAATGGGCCAGAGAGGTTGCTGCCGAAAGCCGAAAGCCACCACCCAAACTGAGGTTGATCAACTAGTCGTTTCGAGGTCGAAGACGCACTGACCCGACATTTTGGGCAACCCTGCGGAGCTCCAACAGGAGTCGGACGAGAAACAAGCAAAAGAGAGAAAGGACGATGGATAGAGCCGTAGACGGCATGGGCATATGGAGCGTGTGTGGAGAGGGAAGAGGGTTGAGTGGAGCGACGAGCGCGTGGGCGGTAAATTGCACTAGACCCTAGAGTATTTGAGGGCGATTTATATATGAACAACCACGACGGCGGCCGAGTGTCGTGAATCAGTGGTCATGATCTCCTGACGGGGGAACGGAAACAACGTTCTGTTAATCAAATTCGTCAAACTCGGAATGGCCCGCCGGGCGCGTCGATAGCATCGCGCGCTTCGTAACTCTTCCCCGTGGTTCGCACATGTGCTTACCGCAAGGGTACAGTGTTAAACTGGTCCGAAATTTTTTGCAACTCAGGAAGAACAACAACAAATTTCACTGTAAATCGTATAAGGTGGATAAACGTGATAGCTATTTTCTATAGACTTCAAATGAAAAAGCTTGAATGTTAGATTTTGAGATCTTGGCCAAAAAGAGCGAATGAGCCCTTTTCAGCGCAAACACTACTCCTCGGGTCAGTCACATCACACAAAGTGAAGCTCATAGAATTGCTGCAATAATGACAAAAAGGTCTCTGACAGTCTGACCCGAGGTTCGGTTTAACGCTGTAGACGTGGGCATAGGCATTACCAGCGGTTGACCTCAAGCCCGAAATCATATGGATTGCTAACGCGTCACCATCTTCCGACTGATGGAGACACACGAGTAAAAAAGGAGGCGATAGTAGTATACGAGATCCTAGGGCTATACGACAGACAATACTTAACAGAGAGCAAGAGTGAACAAAGGGCAGAAAAATTGGTAAAAACAGGAAAAGCGCGTATCGCAAAGGGATCCGACTCGCATCATCGTGATTACAGTATCTATCTATGCCCACAATCGTCAAGACAGCGCAGCGATGTTCCCTCCGCTCAAGGGGCCTCCTTCGCTTTCTGCAGCAGCGTTACCTTGCACCTCTGCCGCACGCAATCCCTGGCCCGTGGTCCCAAGCCCAGTCTGTGCGACGGCTGCCGCCACAGCCCCTGCACTATTCGTGCCATTCGAGTGTTTTGCGAGCTCGGTACGCACACGGTCGAGCTCGCGTTTCAAGCCAATACGCTCGGTGACCAACGAGACCCTCGCGGCTTCGAGTGTTCGCCGCTCCTCTTCTAGTAGGTCTTCCAGCTCTTCGAACTGTGACATCTTCAACTCGAGCTTCGTCAACGTCAGCTTGATGACCGCTGCAAGCGTCGAACGGATTTGCGTTTCCTCTGCGTCGGCAAGAGCCGAAGCCGCCTTGGCTGACGAGCTGAGCGCCAGCCTTGCGGCCCTCACAACCTTCGAATGTGGGACGGCCGGAGTAGGTTTGGATGGTGGGCCATCGACAGGCATATCATCGGCGGTAGATGCAGCCGCCTTTGGAGGACCGTCGACCGGGGCTGATGATTTGTCGGTAGTGTCCTCGTCCATGCCGTCTTTTGGAACGTCCTTCTCCGGTATCGTGTGTTCTCCGCCCTCCGTCGAAGGTTTGACGTCTTCTTTGTCTGCAGTGAGGTCGTGTAAAGCTGTCTTCGCTGCCTCCGCTGCTACGCCAGGGCCAACGACTCCAGCAAGGAATGCGACTACACTCATCACAGGGTTGTCTGCCTGCTCGAATGGAAGGCGCGCATATCGTAAGGCACCCATTTCGCCCTCGCTTGAAAGGTACGGATCCTCGATTGGTAGCTCGAGGAATTTCCGGATGCATTGCTGTGCGGAGCGCGTACCAACGTGTGCCTCGATCGCGAACCAGTCATCGTCAAACATTTCCACAGCTTCGAGCAAATGCAGGACTTCCTGGTCCGTCCACGCATCCCCATTGCCTGAACCGTGCGCATTTCCGCTGTTGTTGACATTCGACAGTTTTACAAAGTCTCCGCTAAACATGGTCGATGGGAAGCGGCCGTCCAGGTAACACGGTTGACAGAGCTCAAAGTCTTTCACTTTGAGGGAATGGTACCGCACCGCTGTGCAGTCAGAGCCGCAGGTGTCGCATTTATAGGTCGCCGTCGCGATACTCCGTCCCGCAGAGCCATTTATAGCACCTGAGGATGCGCCATTTGCTAATGTACTGGCCTCTGTCTCAGTGATAGGGCGCGATGCTTTTGACGTAGTTTGATAGATATTGGAGCGAAGCTCAAGCGAGGCGGGGGTTGCAGACGGTTGAGGCTTGACACCATTGACGGTTGCATTAGGATGCTGGGATGGACGAGTGCCAGGATGAAGCGATTGGAGGCCACGGGGTGTGTCGAGGATAACCCGGAAGTGGCCAGTAAAGGGTGGAGCGAGGGCGGCAGGGCGCGCTTCTGGGTCAATCTGGGCGATGGCGCATTAGAGCAGACGGCGAGGGAGTCAAAGAAGGTTCATATGCACCTGGTAGTTGATCAGGCCCCACTGCTCCAGGAAGGCGTGCACACGCATGATGGCGCATACGTCTCCTGCAAGATTTCTCCGGCATGCAGTGACAGTGAGGTACTCGGAAGGCCTGAGACGATACGTATTGATCATGAAGTCCCGATAATCCTTGTAGATTGACGGCGTTTTCGATCTGTTTCGTGAGTTGAAGAACTCTGGGAGGGCGCGTCGCTCGACAGGGTGAATCTTGGACATGTCGAACCAGGCTGAGTAAGACGGTATGATGACCTCGTGGGTCTGCGCGGCGAGGTACTTGCGAGCCTGGTCTTCGACGCGCTGCCTATTGGCTTCGAGTTGGGCCGGGTCTTCGTCGTCGTTCTCTTCACCAGACTCTGCCTCCTCTTCGGCACCCTCTGCCATTTCCACATCTGCTGTTTCCTCCTCGCCTTCGCCTTCTCCCTTTAATACCTTGACTTTTCCACCAGTCTCTGGACCGGGTGGCGGCGGCGGGTCGTTCGGAATGTTACCGAGTTCGCCAGCTTGGACGGGATCAAGCTCGGCGCGCTTTCCCGGGGCGTTGTCTGGGTCCACAGGTGTTGCGCCTTGATTTTGTGGTGGCACATTGAGTTTGATACGTTTTGTATCTGATGAAGAGGGTGAGGGTGACGCGGTGCGCTTGGGTGAGTCCATGTGATGGCCGATTCGCGTTGCAGGCGATGAGATGAGAGTGACCAAGTCGACTTTTTGCCTTTGCGTTTGTCGGAGCCCTCAACCATCCCATTTCTTCCCACGCTGACCACGTGCCATTCCCTTACTCGCTCCTCCACCTTCGCTGCATGACCCCCGCCGTATTGGCCATTCCAACTGGTCTCTTTCGCCTTCAATCTCATCTCAAATATCTATTATGCCCCCTCTCCACTTCCACCTTCAAGGCTTTCAGCTCATCCATAGCCCTCGACACCGAAGAAACTCCTGCAATGAAAGCACTCCGAGACATTCCTTATCCCTCGGCTTCCCCAGACTCTTCCATTTTCGAGTCTTGGTCTAATGAATATGATGGGGTGCGCCTACCCCGGGCTGCTCGTTCAAAACGGTCTATAGGGGAAGTGCCATTCTCCCTGAGCGCAAACGAAGGTCGCGATCCCTGCGCCGTGCTCGAGCGGCTATGCCTAAACGGAAAGTTCGCAAAGG
>WNFC01034514.1_pt1 | contig 10160 bp, 9 predicted proteins | sample 5400541 | NCBI WGS metagenome assembly WNFC01 (sample SAMN13153342, study PRJNA577476) | soil metagenome | isolation source: 120 cm saprolite under Douglas fir tree site 2 hole 2 replicate 1 | place: USA:California | collected 2015-04-18 | reverse complement strand
TTCCTCTAGAGCAGGCAATGCCGCAGGCGAAATTCACTTGGCGGCCGGCGAAAGGCGTTCGGTCCGTCTCGGAGCTGTACCTCCACGTTGCCGGAGGAATCTACTTCTTGACGGGCAAGCTCGGTCGTGAGGCTCCGGCGGATGTGCTGGCGCTGATGAAGGCGGGCAAGTGGGAGTCGCAGACGACGAAGAAAGACGAAATCAAGACCGTCCTTACGACGGCGTTCACCTACCTGCGAAACGTGATCCAAACGACGCAGGATGCAGACCTGGACAAGCAGGTAGAATTCATGGGCCGGCAAATGTCCGCGCGCCTCGTCTTAATGGGAACGCAATTCCACACCGCCGAGCACCTCGGCCAAGCCATCGCGTACGCGCGGAGCAACGGCGTAGTGCCTCCCTGGAGCAAGGGCAACGCCAAGGACAAGGACTAAGTACAGCGTCTCGCACGCGGGATCATCATCGACGAATTGACATCGATGCGCGCATGCCGGAAGGTCGCGCATCTCCATGGCGGGCGAAAGCACCCAGGGGCGGGCATTCGATCTGCGCCGAGCCGCGGCGTACCTCGAGACGTTCTTGCTCCTCGGTGGATTCGTCGCCTACCTCTACTGGCGGCACCCCGGCTACTGGGGCGATGGCGTAGACCGCGGCAATGCGATCATGGATCTCATGGAGAAGGGCCGATTGACGCCGATGAAGTATTCGTACGTCGGCCCGCTCTTTTCGATCCCAATTTACATTCTGGACAAGCTGTTTCATTCCAACCATCGTTTTTTCTTTCGATACAATTATTTTGTCTTCGCAACGGCTGCGGCGGTCGCTTACTTCACACTGCGAAAGCGCATCGACCCTGCGCATCTGCGTCGGTTTTTCTTGCTGGTCCTCACTGCGTCGATGTTCCCGTATCACATCAGAACATTTTACGGCGAGACGTTCTCGGCGGTTTTCGCGGCGGTCGGTATTTTGCTTGTCACCTACGGCCGCCCCGTCTGGGGTTGGTCGTTGCTCTCGCTTGCGGCCTCCCGTTGCTTGCCGTTGCCGCGGGCATCCTGCTGGAGTCGTGGATCGTCCGCGGGCACCCGCTCGTTTCGGGCTACGAAAACGACGGCGCAGGTCCGCCGGGGATTCGGCCCTATGCTGGGCTGGGCGGTTTTTCCTTCCCGCTGTTTCTTGGCGCGCTCTCGATCCTGTTTTCCTTCGGTCGAGGGATCCTCTTCTACGCTCCAGGTCTGTGGCTTGCCTTTCAACGACCAAAATGCGAGCCCAAGCTGCATCGCACTTACGTGCTGTGGATGCTCTTCCTCCTCGGCGAAATCCTGGTGTATTCACGCTGGAACAACTGGCACGGAGCCACCTATTGGGGCCCGAGGTTTTTTCTCTTCGCCTCCGTTCCCGCCTGTTATCTGCTCGTGATCCGGCTGGCCAATCGCGAGGAAAACCTGGTCGGTAATTTGCTGACCCTTGTCGTTCTCGTGGCTTCGGCGTGGGTGGGATTGAACGGCGCGATCTTCCATCTCAAGACTCTTTCCGAGGAATTCTGCAACCAGGTCGAAGGTGTCTTGTGCCTCTATGTTCCGGAATTCAGCCCGTTGTGGCAGCCATTTCTCAAGGTGCCTCCGCTCACCACCGCCGATTGGAAAGTCGCAAGCTATTGTGCGGTTGCATTCACGGTGCTCGCGGCACCACTGGTCTCCCGCATCGTGCGTCAGGCAGGCGCGCGAGCCCGCGCCGCCATCGCTGTGGTAAAGGCGAGCTAGCCGTTGGCGGAAGGGGCCGGAGGAGCTCGGCGGAGTCACGTTCGATGGCCAATCCATCATCTACTCTTTCAAAGAGCCGGTGGCCGCCCACGCTTATACGCGCGCTACTTACACGAACATTTCCGAAAAGCACTTCACCTGGCGAGGTGAGAAGTCTGACGATGGGAAGACGTGGAGTGAGTTCATGGTGCTTGAGGCCTATCGTAGGAAGGAGTAGAGCCCATCCGCGGCGCCGATGCGCCCAGCTGCCACCTGGAGTACATCTCGCTTCGCATGCCAAAGAACCGTGGCTACGTGCACCGCGAGCAGATCGACACAAGCGCCGAGGGACGCGCGGTGCTCGCACACTTGATGGCGCGGTGGCGCGCGAGCGAGGCGGAGTGGCGCGCGCGGCTCGTGGCAGGCGAAGTGCTCCTCGATGAGGCGCTCACCGGGCCCGAAGAGCGGCTGCGTCGCGGACAGTGGCTGACCTGGGCGCGGCCGCCTTGGGAGGAGCCCGCGGTCCCGCTCTGCGCGGCGCTGCTCTACGAGGACGCGGACGTTCTTGCGGTTGCGAAGCCGCGCGGGCTGCCGACGATGCCCGGCGGCGGCGAATTCTCCGAGCACACGCTGCTCGCGGTCGTGCGGCGGCGCGCGCCGGAGGCGTCACCGATGCACCGGCTGGGGCGCGCGACCTCGGGCGTGGTGCTGTTCTCGCGCACGCCGCAGGCCGCCCGCGTGCTGGCGCAGTCGTTCCGCGATCGCAGCCTGCGCAAGATCTATCGCGCGCTTTGCAGCGGCCACCCGGCGCGGGACGAGCTCACCATCAACGCGCCGATCGGCGAGGTGCCTCACCCTCTGCTCGGCACGGTGCACGGCGCGAGCGCGCAGGGCCGGCCCTCGCGCAGCCACGTCCGCGTGCTCGAGCGGCGCGAGAGCGCGCAGGCACTGGTCGAGGTCGCGATCGAGACCGGCCGCCCGCACCAGATCCGCATCCACCTCGCGTACGCCGGCCATCCGCTCTGCGGCGACCCGCTCTACGGCGTCGGCGGTGTGCCGCTGCCTGGCTCGCGCGCCTTGCCCGGCGACCCCGGCTACCTGCTGCATGCGCTGCGCGTCGAGCTGGCGCACCCACGCACCGGCGCGCCGCTGGTGATCGAGTGCGCGCCGCCGCCGCCGTTGCGGTGAGCGCTGGAAGAGCCTCGGGCAACCCGCCTAAATTTCGCGCGATCGACATCAGCTTCGCTTCGTTCGCAACCTGGAACGTTCGCGCGATGGCACGCAGGCGATCGATCGCTTGGTGCAAACGGATGTTCGCAAGAACTAAGGGTTCCACGGCGTGGCGTGATGCTCGGACACTGGATATCGAAAGCGCCGTTGGATTCTTGACGATCATTGCTCGCACACCTAGAAAGGGCTCAATCCAGACTCATCGCAGCGAAGCAGGACCCTTTCGACGCAACTGAAGGAGAGACATGAGACTGATCATTGCATCGACGTTCGTCGCGGCGATCCTCGCCGGTTGCAGCCAGCAAGCAGAGGCCGACCTTGCGGCGTGCAAGGCCGAGCTTGGCAAGGCTCAGGCAGAGGCAGCAACCTCGAAGTCTGCCGCCGATCAAAAGGCGATTGCACAACAACAGGAGATCGCCTCGCTCAGCGCGCAAGTCACTCAGCTTCAGAGCGCTGCTGCCGCGGCCAAAGCCTCCCAGGAGGCAGCGCCCGAAAAGAAGCCAGCGAAAAAGCCCGCCTCCACCACAAGTTCAGGCGCCACCCAGCCGCCAGCACCCAATCAACCCCCCGCCGCACCTATGACGCCCGAGCAGCGCCGGAAGTCAAAGTTCTAACTGAATCAAGTTCTAACCTAGAGAGGAGACCGCAACATGAAGCTCAGGCTCATCATTCCGATGGTTCCGATGATCGTATTGCTCGGGTGCGGCTCGGACAGTGGCACCTTCACCCTGTCCACGGGGACCTACGGCCTCAGCAACACTTCGGCCGTGGCACCGGACAACTGCAATATCGGCCCGTCGTTTCCGGACAACTCGACCATCGGGATCACCGTCACAGGAAGCAACGCGACCTTTGCCTTCGGGCCGGTGGACGCGGCCAAGAACCCGGTGAGTGCGATCCAGGGGAACACGCTAGGTTCAGGTTCGAAAACCTTCGACTACGACAACAATACGAACCCGACTGGACAGCGCTTCGACTGCGTGGAGACGATCACCGAGACGGTGAGTGGCAGCCTGCTCGCAAACGATCAGGTCCAGGGAACGCTGGTGTACAGCAGCATACGGAAGTCCGGCGCGGCGTGCACTCCGGCAAATTTGGGGTACAAGGTCCACCCCTGCTCGTCGACGATGACCTTCCTTGCGAAGAAGAGGTAGCGACGAACATCTGTATTCCTGCCGAAAACGGCCTCAGTTCGAGTAAAGCCAAAGGCTTCGTGGCTTAACAACTGTTCTCGGCTCGCCCGTCATACCCACCTGGTCGGCTTCAACATCGATCAGCGCTCGCGGCTGTACGTCGCGTCGGAGGAATACATCCAGAGCATCCAGCCGCGCTTTCAAGTCGGCGTTTTCGGCGCGGAAGTAATGTCCTGATACAGACGACTCTGTGTACCATCCGCGCAAGAGTGCCTCGAGAACGCAGATTGCTCGGATTGTGGCCCGGCGTAGGCCTGGTGGTGGCCAACATGATCGGTGCGGGAGTGTTTTTGAGCACCGGTTTCATGGCCCAGGACCTGGGCCCGGGAACGATTCTCGCTGCCTGGGCAGTGGGAGCCGTGATCCTCATCCATCCGGCAGTCGGGTACGTCGCGGGCTGGACGTCGTTGTTGGTTGGCTTTTCCGCGCCGGTCGCAGTGGATGCGGTGGCCGCTGGCAGCTTCGCGCAAACCTTGTGGCAAGGATTGGATCCCCGCTGGCTGGGCGCCGGGTTGGTCGCGCTGCTCACCGCGTTGCACGCCATCGGTTTGAGCTCGTCGCAGTGGACACAAAACCTACTGGTGGCGCTCAAAGGCTCGCTGGTGATTGGTTTCACCGCCGTGGGACTGGTCGCCGGCAAGCACGTCTGGCCGACCTGGCAGCCCGCTCATCACTCCGAAGCGTTCCCCCTCGCGGCCTTCATGCAGAGTCTCTTTTACATCGCGTTCGCGTTCAGCGGCTGGAACGCGGCGGTGTATGTGACGGAGGAGTTCAGGGAACCTCGAAGAACGGTGCCCCGCGCGATGCTCATTGGCTGTGCCCTGGTAGCGATCCTCTACTTGTTGATGAATTGGGTATTCGTTGCCAATCTCACTCCCGAGCAGGGATTCGCGGTCGTTGCTTACGAGAGCAAGCGCGTCACGCTTGGCCATCAGATCATGAAGGAGCTGGTCGGCGATACGGGCGCGAGGTTCATGTCGCTGATGGCGATTGCGCTGTTTGTCTCGGCGATGAGCGCGATGATCTTCGCCGGTCCACGAATCTATGGCGCGATGGCCGCCGATGGATTTCTGCCGCGCATTTTCCAGGCAAAGCAGAACCGCCCTCCCGCGGGCTCGATCGTTTTACAGGGCGTTCTCAGCATCGTGCTGATTTTCACCCACCCGCTGCAACAAGTGCTCCAAAACATCGGCGCGGTGCTGACGCTTTTCGCTGCGCTGACGTGTCTGTCTTTGTTTCGCATTCGCTTTGGCCGGACAGGGCTGCCACAACCGCCGCTGAGCGCGTTGGTGGCTGCGTCCATCTTCGCGCTGTCCGCCGCCTGGATGCTCTATGTTGGATTTCGGAGCTCTCCGCTCCTGGTGGCGTGGATCGCGGTAATCCTGTTCGTTTCGCTGGTGGCTTACCAGTTCACGGTGAGACGGCGTCGCGTGGGTTGACGGGTACCGCTGAGTGAGACAACCGATCGCATGCGGTACTGGGCTCGCAGGCACCTGCGATGTACCCGAGCCGGATGGGGCGCCTCGGGCCTTCGCGATGTACCTCCCGCGAGAGCGGTCCTGCTTGGCTCCCCCGTTCAGGCCGTGAAGCTACTGGACGCCGCCCGGGCCGTACCCGGTCCCCGAGCCTGAGGCGATGGCGAAGTCCACCACTGGCTGTCCACCCGAGTCGAACGCTTCGATCTGGGTGAGCTGAGCACCGATATTGAGGTCGGCGGTGATTGGCCCTCCGATTGCCGGAACCGACGAAGCAAGCAAGCCGAGCGTGAAATCAAACGGGGTCCCGTACACGATGGGAAGCATGAACGTGGTGAACAGGTCGCTGCCGCTAACGGAGGTGGGAGTGAGCGTGAATCCAGCAGCCGTTGGAGTCATGAAGGGACCGAAGCGCTGGTCGACCTGGGCTCGCATCAGGGTGAAGATGGAGGCAGCGTTCTGCTGGTACTTCACTTCGACGTCCGCTGTCCCGGGCTGGTCGGAGAAGAGGTTGCCGCCCACCGTCGCGCCAAACCGGACGAAGCCGGTGGCGCCATCGGGAACGCTGGGGCTCCTGAAAGTGAACGTATCCTTGAAGAGCCCGAATCCGTCGGCTCCGTCGACCACCAGGGAGCTCTGCGAGCCGGTGAATGTTCCATCGGCTCCGGCCGAGACGAATCCGTACTGCGCGAATGCGACGGCGGATCCGCGGAATGAGTTCGCCCCAAAAACGGTATCGACCGAAGTGGAGTCGCTGAGCGGCCCGGAGGGATCTCTCGTATCATTCATGGTCCCGTCGATGTTGCACTCGGCGAGTCCATCGGTGGGAATACCCACTCCGAAACCCCCGAAAAAAACCAGAACCGGTTGAGGTGGAGAAAATGTCCAGCATGAGGACTGACCGCCCACGGCGATCACGAACGTCTCCACCCGGGGTTGGGCTGAGGCAGGGATGGACGCGACATGAACCATGACTGCGACCAGGCCGAGGACGGCAGATCTGATGCACCCCACTCGCCTCCAGCCCGCGGTGGAAGGTCGAGTCGTTTCGCGCGCAGCAAATCCGGCAAATTGTTTCGTCATTTTCTCTCCTGGGGAAGTCCTTCTCTGGGCTTTGGCTGCAAGTGCGCGGCCAAGCCCCGCGAGGGCCTGCGGATGAGCATCGGCCCCCGCAGCGGGGTGGCTGGGCGATGTTGCCGAGGTGTAACTGGAAGCGACTGAAGTGTTGCTGAAGTGCAGCGCCCAGCAGCAGAAGACGAGGGCGGCGCTGGCGGCCCGGGACGCTTCGCACGTTGCGTGGGCTGATACATACCGCTTGGCAGAGGCATACCAGCTCACGGTGAGGCGGCGTTGCGTTGGTTGACGGGTACCGCTGGGTGAAACAATGGATCAGCGTGCAGTATGGGGGGCGAGCCCCCGGGCCCCTGCGGCGAAATGGCGTCTCGACCGACCGCCATCTTTGTTCTTGACACGCCATCTGTGCTTAGACGTCATGCGAACAAGGCAATTTGCCCCGAGGGGCGGTGGCTCATGCGGCAAACTCTGAGTCGGTTTGTACTGGCGCTGGCGGCGACCGTGATCGTTACCGCCGAGCTTTCCCCGGCGAGAGCCACCGACGTCACCCCGTTGCGGGTAATCAAGGACCAGGATCCGAACTTCAATACCCTCTTTGTGGATGTGGTGAACGACGAAATCCTGGTCGGGAACGACGCCCAGGAGAATCTTCAAGTCTACAGCCGCTCGGCGGACGGCGTCGTCGCGCCGCTGCGCGAGATCTCAGGTCACAAGACGTTCATCACCTTCCCTGGCCAGGTGATCATTGATCCCGTCCACAACGAGATCTGGAACGTCGGCAACGACATCGCCGATCTGATCACCGTCTACCCGCGCACCGCGTCCGGCGACGTGGCGCCGATCCGCCGGATCGATGGAAAGAAATCGCAGATCAGGTTCAACCGATCCTGGGGCATTGCGCTCGACCTGGCGAACGACGAGCTGTTCGTGTCGCACCAGAAGGGCCAACAGATAAGCGTCTTCGCGCGCACCACGAACACCGATGCCGATCCGCACGCGACGTCGAAACGCACCATTGTTGGCTCGGCCACCGGGCTCGCCAACCCGCACGGGATCTTCGTCGACGCCAAGGCGAACGAAATCTACGTTGCCAACCTCGGCTATAAAGTGACGAAAGATCGAAAAACGGGCCTGCCGGTCGGGTCGACAAACCCTCCGTCGATCACTGTCTACGCGCGCACCGCCAAAGGAAACGCGGCTCCGCGGCGGACCATCCAGGGCCCGAAGACGATGCTCGACAACGCCAAGCCGATCTTCGTGGACTCCGAGCGCCACGAGATCGTGGTGGCCGACGGCAGCCCGACTAACGCCTTGTTGTTTTTTAGCCAGAAGGCGAAGGGGAATGTCGCGCCGATCCGGATCATTCAGGGCGAAAACACCGGCCTGAGTGATCCAAGCGGCGTGTTCGTCGATACGGTTCATCACGAAGTGCTCGTCGCCAACTGGGCCAACCACACGATCTCCGTCTATGCGAGCGGTGCCGGCGGCAACGTCAAGCCACTGCGCGTGATCTCCCCCTCCAAGAGCCGGGTGACGGCGGGGATCGGAAACCCCGGCGCCATCTACGTCGATCCAGAACGAAACGAAATAGGCGTCGCCAATTGAGTCAGCCACCCCCGCCTGGCCGTGTTTGCCAGGCAAGGAAACGGGCAGGTGGCACCCCTGCGTATCCTCGAAGGGCAGAAGACGGGCATCACCCGCAGCCTTCATGGAGCCTACATCGACATCCCGAATGACGAGGTCATCCTACCGAGCAACGTCTCAGCCTCGATCCTCGTGTTCGGCCGCACTCAGAGCGGGAACACCCCGCCCCGCCGGGCGATCCAGGGCTCGCGGACGCACCTGGACTCGCCGCAGGGCGTCGCCGTGGACAACAAGCACAACGAGCTCATCGTCTCCAATGACACGCGGCTGAGCATCCTGGTGTTTGCCCGGGACGCGAAGGGCAACGTGGCGCCGTTGCGCGAGATCATCGGCCCCTCGACCGGGATCACCAGCCCGCAAGGGATCGTGGTCGACCCGGTGCATGACGAGATCATCCTCTCCGATGAGGGCAGGGGCAAAGACAGGACCCGGATCGCGCCATCGCTGCGGGTTTTCCGGCGGACGGATAAGGGCGACGTGGCGCCCATCCGCGTGATCAGCGGGCCGAACACCGCGATGCTGCGGCCGCGGCAGATCCAGCTCGACACCGAGCGCGACGAGCTGGTGCTTGCCGATCGCGGGCTCCCTCAAGAGTTCGTTTACGACACGCCGGGCTTCCTCGCCGTCTGGAAGCGGACCGACAGCGGCGACGTGGCGCCCAAGAAGATGATCCGAGGCACGCAGAGCCAGCTCACCAGCCCGCGCGCGGTCTACGTGGACATGAAGAACGGCGAATACGGCGCCGGTGACACCACCAGCCACTCGATCATGGTGTACCCGCGAGATTTTTTGGCCGACGAGAAGAAGCCGCCCACGATCCCGCCGGCGCGGTAGCAAGGCCGCGGTCTTCGGACCATCTCAGGGACGCGTCAGGAGCCACAGAGTATAAGGAGTTGGACGCCGGCGTCGCCCGCGGCGTCGATAAAGATGCGTATTGATGTCCAGCAAAGAGGCGCATTGATGTCCCGCGAGTTGGGGAACGAGTTGCCCGCCGTGCTGCTCTCGCTCCTGGACGGCCACCATCTGCCGGCCAGGATGGGCAAGGCCATCCTGATCACGACGGTCGACGCTGCGGGCTGGGCGCATCCCGCCCTCCTCTCCTACGGTGAGGTGGTCGCCATCGATGCCCGCCGGCTGCGACTTGCGACCTACCGGGGCAGCAAGACCTCGAGCAACCTGCGCCGCTCGGGCCGCCTCACTCTGTGCCTGATCGAGGCGGGCATGGCCTACTACGTGAAGACGCATGCGCTGGAGCAGCAGGCCGCGGCGGACCTTGCCGGGCTGGCGCGGTTCGAGGCGACGGTGGAGCAGGTGCTCTCGGATCAAGCGCGAGAGGACCTCGAGCCGAGCGCGAAGATCATTACCGGAATCGAGTTCGACCCCGGCAGGCCCGCGTCGGAGCTGCTTGCCGCCTGGGAGGCGGTGCTCCAGGCGCTGCGTACGTAAAACAACGGGGCCGGGGACGAGGACAAAGTTCCACGTGGTGAAACACGCGTCTTGAGCGCAGATGCCCTGCAGCTCCCAGGGATTTCAGCGACCGTCCCGCAGCGCTGTTTGACAGTCCGTTTCAGCCTGTGTACAGGCCTCGAAGTGCGGCAAGAGCACAAGATCGAACAAGATCCCCGTAGGAGCCGGCGATGATTTGGCACGACAACCGCGAGTTCATAGAAGCTCTCCGCGAGTCGGGCGATCTCGTGGTCATCGACGAGAAGGTGAGCTGGGACCTCGAGCTGGGAGCGATCAGCCGCCTCGCCTGCGAGCGGGACGCGCCGGCCGTTTGGTTCACCAAAATCGCGGACTACCCA
>WNFC01021756.1_pt1 | contig 10160 bp, 12 predicted proteins | sample 5400541 | NCBI WGS metagenome assembly WNFC01 (sample SAMN13153342, study PRJNA577476) | soil metagenome | isolation source: 120 cm saprolite under Douglas fir tree site 2 hole 2 replicate 1 | place: USA:California | collected 2015-04-18 | reverse complement strand
ACACTTTCCGCGCGTGGTTGGGCTGCGTGCGGGCGGCCTTTCCTTTGATGTGCCTCAATCCGAGGTGCAGGGTGACCTCCTGAATACCCTGTACGCTCGCGACGGCAAATCAACCGGAGATCGCGATGGCGACCACTTCCAGTACAAATTCCGTTGCGCTCGATAGTTTCTCGGCACGCCATCACCCACTGATGACGTCCCGCGGCATACTGTCCCTCGTTGCGGCGTTTGCCTTGCTGGCTTTCTCCTGGCGGTTCGCGGAGGTACGCCCGGGGGTCTTGCTTCGACCCGCCACAGCGGCCGCAATCTGGAACTTTGTGAGCCAGCTCTTCCCGCCCGATCTGTCGGCCGAATTTCTCCGTACCGTGTTCCGCGCAGTGGCCCAAACGATGGCCACCGCGGTTGCGGGTACTCTGCTCTCCATTTCCGTCGCTCTGCCGCTGGGAGTTTTGGCTACCGGCACCCTCTGGAGCTGCGGAGTCTTGGTGGCCGCCAACGATGGCTTCGCATACGGAGTCGGCTGGATGGCAAGCCGGCTGGCACGAACAACATTGGGTTTTCTGCGAGCCGTGCCCGATCTGGTCTGGGCTTTGCTCTTTGTGGCGGCAGTGGGACTCGGGTCCCTTGCCGGAACGCTTGCTCTTTCCCTGGCTTATAGCGGCGTGCTCGGCCGTGTCTATGCCGACGTCTTCGAACATGTGGATCCCCAACCGCTCGAGGCACTGCAGTCTACCGGTGCCACACGCATGCAGATCTTCCTGCACGGTGTGTGGCCGCAGGCCTTGCCTCATCTGATGGCCTATACGTTGTACTCGTTTGAGTGCTGCGTGCGGGCGGCGGCAGTCCTTGGGTTTGTGGGCGCGGGCGGCATCGGCTATGAAATCAGCGTCTCCATGAGACTGTTCGAGTACGGCCAGGTGCTGACTCTACTGCTCGTTTTCATCATGCTGCTCACCGTTACGGACGCCGCTAGCCGGTCTCTGCGAGCTCGCTCCTTCAGGAGGGCAACGAGTCTGAGGGAAATGAGAGCGGAAGGTAGGCCCCCTGTGAAGTTGTTGACAAACAAATCTCGCAGGCTCGTCGCCTGGATGGCAGTTTTGTCCCTGATGGTGGCCAGTTTTGCGCTCGCAGGTTTTGCACCCGAAACAATAATGCAAGCGGGGGTTGCCAGCCGCCTAACCGACTTTGTTCGCCGCATGTTGCCCCTGGACTTGAGCTGGGCTTTCGTAAGTAGTCTTGGCACGGCTCTCCTGCAAACGATCGCCATCTCTTTGATGGGCACCCTGATCGGTATGGCATTCGCAGTTATATTGGCGGTGCCGGCAACATCCACTCTTACTTTTTTCCGCAGTGATGCTCCTGGGAAGCATGGGGTTACGGATCGAGTGCTGCGATGGCTGCTGTTTTGGAGTGCGCGGTTGGTGCTTAATATCCTGCGTTCCATTCCTGAATTGGTTTGGGTTCTCATCTGCATCCTTGCTGTGGGTATCGGCCCTTTCGCGGGTACGATTGCTCTTGGACTCCACACGGCTGGCGTGCTGGGTAAACTGTACGCAGAAACGATGGAGGAGGTGCCTGTTAGGCCGGTAGAAGCGTTGCGTTCCCTCGGGGCTAGTCCTGTCCAAGTGTTGCTCTGGGCTATCTGGCCGCAAGCCCGCCCTCTGCTGAGCAGCTACACGGTGCTACGTTGGGAGACCAATCTAAGGGCTTCAGCCATTTTAGGCCTGGTCGGCGGGGGCGGCCTGGGGCAGGCGATCTACAACAACGTGCAGCTTGGTTTCTACCCCCGCTTGAGTACTCTTATCCTTTTAATCTACACACTGGTTCTTGCCAGCGATTGGATCGGGGAACGACTTCGCTTGAGGGTTGCATGAAAATGAGCGTCGCATGAACTCGTGGCCTTTGCCAATCTGCTGGATTTTCTTCCCCTCGAAGCCAAACCTTCGTTGTGTGCGCTTGACCTCGGGTGCGGCACGGGAGCGACTGCCGTTCGCCTGGCGCGTCTTGGCATTCACGTCACGCTGCTGGATTCGTCTGCGGAGATGCTACATATCGCGAAGCGCGCGGCACGGGAAGCAGGGGTTACGGACCACGTCGTACTGCAACACGGCGACGCTACCCGATTGGCGAACTCGTTCCACACTCGATCGTTCGATGTAATTGTTTGCCACAACATCCTGGAATATTGCGACGACCCGGGCGCTGTGTTGCGCGGTGCGGCTTGCGCCTTGCGGGATTCATCGGCGATATTGTCCGTTCTCGTACGTAACCGGGCCGGCGAAGTATTCAAGGCGGCTATCCAGGCAGGCGATTTGGCGGTTGCGGAAAATAACCTCACCGCAGAGTGGGGACAAGAGTCTTTGTATGGAGGCCGGGTACGACTATTTACGGCAGACAGCCTGCAAGCCATGTTGAAAGCGGAGTTGCTGGAAGTGATTGCTGCGCGGGGTGTACGCGTCATTGCGGATTATTTGCCGCCATCGGTTTCCCGGAGCGTAGACTACGAACGGATTTTCGAACTGGAGCGGAAGCTAGGCAGCCGGTCAGAATATGCCGCAGTCGCGCGCTACACACAATGCCTGGCACGTTGCGTAAGTTCGGTGGCGGAGGACGGTGCGTGACCAACGTCCCTGTCAAAGGTTCGGGCATCCCGTCCAGCGTGACGGAGCCCGATGCTACGATTTCGCTCGGGCTCGGGCTCGGGCTCACCAACGAGTGTAACCTCTCCTGCGCCTTCTGCTACCGGGATCCAACCCGCACGGATCGCCTCTCTCTGGATCAGGTGAAGTCCGTCATAGAACGACTGCCGATCCGTTCGGTGAATCTGGGCACCGGTGAGAACGGCATGCATCCGGAGTTTAAAGCGATTCTGGCGTACCTGCGCGAAAGATCCGTCAAGCTTACGATCACTTCCAACGGCCATAGTGTAGCTGTGTTGGAAGACGACGAGTTGGAAAGATCCGTCAAGCTTACGATCACTTCCAACGGCCATAGTGTAGCTGTGTTGGAAGACGACGAGTTGCGCGCCTTTCACGATATCGAGTTTTCGCTTGATTACCCGACACAGGCGGAACAGGATGCACAGCGCGGAAACGGAAATTGGAAACTGATTCACCTGCAAGCAGAACGTTGCGTAAGGCTCGGCGTGCCTGTAACCGTCGTCGCGGTCATGATGAAGGCGAACTACTTGCGCCTGGCGGAGGTTGCGCGGGTAGCCAAACAGTTTGCCGCTCCCCTCCGCGTGAACGTTTACCAGGCGGTGCGATCCGACCTCTATGCGTTGTCCTACGAAGAGTACTGGGAAGGGTTCCGGCGTCTTTTTGCGGAAACGAACGTGATCGACATTGGCGAGCCGCTGGTTCGAGCGATGGCGGGCCTCCCGCCGCTTCGGGGAGGATGTGGCGTGGGCACCGTGAGGGTTACTCCGCGCGGCACGACACAGCCCTGCGTTTATTGGTCAGGATCGGGGGAGCCGTTGTCGGATTTGATCTCGATGGGGCTCGACATTCTAGACTCCGCACCATTCAAGGAAGCCCGCGCGCTTCCCGACGCGTGCCAGCCTTGCGAGTTTCGGGAATCATGCCACGGTGGCTGTGCCGGACGTCGACGACTCCAAGGCGCACTGCTAGAGCCTGACTACTACTGTCCGATCGTTCGCGGGGACCGGCCGAGTCTGCGGGTCCGCATGGCCGCGACCCGTGATCTGCCCAAGCTGAGCAGTTCCTGCACTACTGTGGTAATCGCCAGGGATGCTGATTCGTGAAGAATGGGAGTGCCCCGATTCGGCGCGCGGCGATTGTAGCGCCGCCGTCCCGGTGGCTGTCCGGTGAACACCATGCCCGCCGAGCCGCGGGTGCCCCCGGGAGAGCCTGCAAGGATACCGGCGGCGCTACTTCGGAGGCAGTTTATTGCGCGTTCGTCCAGGTGTCTGACCCCGTCAGCTTGACCGCCACGCCAGAAATGAAGATGTGCAGGGGCTTGCCGTCGGCGGTGCCGCGGTGCTCCGATGAGATCAGCAGAGGACCTGCCTTTTTGTAGCCTGCCCACGTTACGGTGACGAGGCTCGGCTTCTTGGGCCCGCCGCGGTGGTAAACCATTTGCTGAACGCGGTTGTCTTTGCCGACGTAGAGGTCCCATGTGTCGCCGGGCGTGTAACCGCCCTCGTTGGGATACTTCACCGTGACCAGCTCGGCCGAGCCCGTGCCGAGGGGCAGTTTATGCATACCTTCATCGGTGACGGTGGCGCTGGTGTCCCAGTAAGCATGGAAGGGGAACAGAAGCCAGTAGTTGTCGTTGATGAAAGCCGGATCGATTTCGTTTTTCACGGCGTCGGGCTGGCTGCCAAGCTCGGAGCGCGTGTAAGTAACCTTGACCGGCTTGCCGTCTTTATCCTTCCCCTCGTAAGAGACCTTGTTGGTCTTAGGCTCCCACTCCCATGTGTGAGCAAGTTTGAATACTCCGGGGATCTCCCCGTTCCAGGTGTAGCGGATCGCATCAATTTGCCCGAACGAATCAAGGCCATAGGTCTTAGCGATCTTCTCGAGAATTGGCGGGCGTTGCTGCGCCCAGGAGGTTGCAGCAAGGACCAGCATCGCAAAAGCCACAACAGGGATCATCGTTACACGGCTCGCATTTGTCATGGAGTTCGCTCCTTGGTGAATTGAACGGACGCTGTGTTGGATGAGGGGCGAGACTTTCGGGATACACGACTCGCGTGTCGGCCCACTACCCTTCACCCGCGCCAGCAATTCCTCGGATGGCGCGAATTATACCGCACATCTCGGGTGATCGTGTTCTCGCATACTCATGCGGGTAGTGGGGCAGTGATTTCCAAAGCTATTTCCGCCGATAGTTTCGACGGTACGCTTGAAACAGACGCACGGTAACGACACTGGCAACCAGAAAATAGATACCCTGCAGGTAAGATTGCCGTTTCGCCTCAATCTCTTCTGGATGCGGAAATAAAGGATTGAACGCTTCGCTGAGGCTATAGCCGACGAAACGCCATAGAAACCCAGCTGATGCGGCTAGTTCTACGCCGATGGAAATCACGATCGCGATTTGTAGCACTCGCCTCATGCAATCGTTTTCTCTCCGAGTGCTTTCAGCATAAGCCCCTGGTCAATCCGCTTTGCGGCAGAGATCTGCGCTGGGTATGACCCCACTACCGACTCATGCGGCTACACTCGTTATGTCACGCAAGTTTGCAGACCCCATTCGCAAAGGGCGCCTAGTCCGTTGGGCATCGGGTTGCCGCCGGTCGAGTGATTCGGCGCAACAGGATGATTGCAGCGGTCATCGCGACGCAGCCGTATTCCAGCAGCATAATCCAGCCAGGAACCAACCATGGACGACCAAGCGTGCGCAAATGCCAAACGTAGTAAGTTGGGATGATGCTAACGGTCCAGATGATGATCGGCACGGTCGAGGCCGACCGCGCGAACGGCAGGAGCCAGAGCAGGTACCACGGATAAACGACCGGTGCACATAAAAGCGATGCTGCCATCGGCCAAGCAAATGCGTCCGAAGACCATGCCGCGGACTTTCTTCTCAGCCAGATTGCGGTAAGAAAGCCGACGAGCACTGCCAGCCCAACTGCAAGCTGCGGAGCCGCCACTCGCTCCATCGTTCGAAACACCGGATCATTAAAGCGGAAACTCTGGACGTAAGTGCCGAGCGAGCCGATCGGAATCCGCCCGTGCTTGAAAAATGGTAGGTATAGGAGTCCGACCGCGACTGCCGCCAGCGCGGCGTCGCGCATACGAACACGCTTCCAGTAGAGTGGCAGCAATACAATCGGAAGCAATTTCATTGCGACAGCCAACCCAAATGCCAAGGCTGCGACTGCACGCCAGCGGCGTCCTAGCGCGGCGACAGACACTAACAGCAGCAGCGCGCCGACAATATCGATGTGACCGCTGCCCGCCACCTCCGTCGCCAGCAGCGGGTTCCAGGCATAAGCCAGAACCCAGTGCGCTTCTTGCCCACTACGACACAACATGTCGAGCAAAACCAGAACAATTGCCAAATCGCAAACCACAAATGCTACTTTCAGAGCAAAAATAGACTCGTGAATCGCGGTTACGGCACGGAAGAAAAGCTGAGCGCCCGCTGGATATGGGCTCGGTCGATCCGGGTTGTTCAGCGTGCGGGTCTCGGGGGTGTGCAACGCGGCGAGCGCAGGATCGCTGGGAACGACTATATAAGGGTTATAGCCGAGCCGCTGCACGCGGCCATCCCAAACATATCGATGAATGTCATCATCTGAACCCGGCGGCATCAGTAGAAAGGGAAGATGCCACAGAGCAGCCAACACGAGCCCGATGACGATGACACGCTGCGGGAATCTTGGCGTGGAGAAGAACTCACGAATGGCGAGGAGGTATGCGATGCCAGCAACGGCCAGCGGAATAATGAAGGACAGTTCACCCATGCTGGTGCTGAGCTTGCGTGAGCAGATTGTCAGCGACGCAAGCATGACGACGCCGAGAGCATACAGCCTGCGGGACGGCGTGAGCTTCACAGGTCTCCGGTGCCCGTGCGCAACTGTGCCACCGCCGGTCCCCACTGTTTCAGCCAGACCGCCGTTCGTGGTGCCCTAGCCGGAGCGAGCCGCAGTTCTGCGGCCAGCCGAGTTAAGTCGCCAGCCACGTCGATGTCGTAGAAGGGATCCGTGAAGCCCACGGAAAGCCGCAGTCCGCGAGCGCGCGCCAGCAGAGTCTCAAGCGCGCTCTTAGTGCCCATGCCGTCGCCGTCGAAGAGTGCTGGATGGGCGGCCTTGGCTCCTACGAGATAATAGCCGCCATCATGCGTCGGTCCAACCACCACGTCGTGCCCGGTGAGCACCTCGAACGCGCTCCCAAGAACCGAAGCCGGCAGATGCGGGCTGTCGCTGTTGAAGGCAACCACGCGTTGCCGGCCAGGCGGTGCGAAGTGTGCAAACACCGAGGTCAGGCCGGCCGCAAGGCCCTCCCCTTTCTGCGCCACGATACCCGCCACACCTCGCGCCAGCCGCGTTAGTTCCTCGACATCCGAAGCAGGGCACATAATGGCAACCTCCACATTGCCCAACGAGCGCGCTAGCGCCATTGTGTCGTCCAAAAGGCAGCGATAGAGCTCGGTGACCGCTTCAACTGGAAGGCTCTGCGCTAAACGGGTCTTGACCATGCCCGGCCTGGGTGCCTTTGCCATGACCACCAGCGTGCGGCCCCGGTTGGGCGAATGTGCCGTCTTGCCGCTGGAGGATTCCATAGCTGCTTGCTGTGCCAAGAGTCAGGCGGGCCGTGGCATTCCGGCCCTTTGACGCCGAAAATAATAGCGCACGATCAGGGAGACGATGAACCACGCCGCTCCGACTGTGCCCCTCAGCGTACCGCTAATCTTCGATTTCCCAATGCGCGGATAATAGCTCACCGGCACCTCAACGATGCGGAATCCCCGGAGCGTACCTTTTAGAATTATTTCAACCGCCCAGCCGTACGTGTTCTCTTGGAGCTCAAGTTGGCGAACGACATCTGCTCGCCCGGCGCGGAACGGTCCGAGGTCGCTGATCCTGAGACCATACAAAAGCCTGATCAGGACAGCCGCCAGGCGGTTACCAAACACGGCGTGCCAAGGCAAGGCCCCACGAATGCGCTGCTTCCCCAGGCGCGAACCCAGGGTAATATCGGCACGGCCGTCGATGATCGGAGTCAGGATAAGTGGCAGCTCACCTGGGCGATCGCTGTAATCACCGTCGAGGAATACCACAACGTCAGGGCTACTTGCACCAGCCAGTCCGGTCAAACAGGCGCGACCGTATCCGCGACGAGGTTCGTGGAGGACGCGGGCTCCCATCTTTGAGGCAATCTCGGGAGTCCCGTCGGTTGAATTGCTATCTACAACCAAGACCTCAGTGACAATATCGGCCGGGAGATCAGCTAAGACGCGGCCGATGGACTGCGCTTCGTTGTGCGTAGGAATGATGACCGACACTCGCAAGTTATCTTGGCTCAAGTCACCACCATGGGGAGAACGGCCAGCGCCGCGCTAGCGAGGCGTCCACGCCCCACGCTCGACCGGCCCGCCCCACCGCGAGCGCAAGCGATGCGAGCACCGGAACCAGAAGCTCCCAAATCCACGAGGTGCCCCACTCCGAGACCCAAAGGCTTGAGAGAAACAGAAACGCCACAAATGCGACCGGGCGAGTAAGCAGACCGATGATGAGCAGTATCCCGAGAGAGATTTCTGTCATCGCCTGCATAGGGGCCGCCATCGCGGCGTGACTCGCCATCAAACCCATAACTGCCTTCCACGCCGCCGGCGAATGACTCGCCTTTATGTAATAGTTGATCAGGCTTGCATAGCCCGCCGGAGTGTAGAGACCCTTTCCCAGATTTTCGAAGAAGACCCACACAAACATTGCGCCGATCGTGAGACGAACTATTGCCAGCCCATTTGCCGCGGGCAGTTGGTTGGCCACATTTTGCGTTGGGCTTGCGTTCGTCATCATCGTGAACCTCGTACCCAATGGATGCCGTGCGAGTTTGCGACGGGAAGAGAGGGAGTGGACATCTTAAGCGGTTCTTCCTGTTCTTGCTAGTGGATGCGCAAGGGTAATGTAAGTTACAGCATGACGCAAGGCGTCCTGCTAAGCATCTGAATCCGTCAACTACCCTCACCTTCTTACGGAGGCAAGCCCTGGAAGTACGTTTTGATCCCCCACGATGCAATTTCCGAAAACATGACGATTGAAATTCTCTCTGCCAGTTTCAGGAACTTCGATCTATCGTGAATTCTATTCGCCTTCTCTACTATCAAGCACTTACTAGGCGTCGCGTGGGAGCCTCTACCAGTGAGGTCGATTTATCACACTTTTATCACACTTGAGGATTTTCCATGCCCGACGAGGTCCAATGAAACTGCTGATCTTAATTGAACACAAGGGACACAAGTGGCGCGCCTGGGGCGACTTGAACGCCCGACCTCTGGTTCCGGAGACCAGCGCTCTATCCAACTGAGCTACAGGCGCGCAGGGCGGTTTCCGCAAGTCTATGAGGTTTGCGGAAGCGTGCAGCATGGGAAAAAAGATGCATGCACTAAACTGATTCTATCCTTGATTGGATTCCCGCGCCAGAGTTACTCACCTGAAAGGGCGATGCGCGATCCGGGCAATATGTGCGCAGACCAGGTTTGGGAAAGAGGTTAGCCTTTGGCGCGCTCCTTGATTTGCTTTGCCAACTTCTCGATTTCCTCTGCCTTCTTGACCAGGGCTACGGAAAGGACTGCGGTGGAATCTGTTTTCTCGACCTCAGTCTTCAACTGGGTGGCAAGCTGGTAGAGTTTTTCGATATCTTTCTTGATGCTTTTCTGGTTTTGCTCGAGCAGCGTCTTCGTGGAGGGAGCGGCCGAGTCCGGAGGCCCTGGAGGTTTTTCATCACCACGAGGCAGGGGTGGAGGATGGACGGGGTTCTGGGCTGAGAGCGACCTGGGGCGCAGACCGACGGCGCCGAGGGCGGCAAGCAAAGTAAAGAGCAAACGGCGCCTGGAACCGGGCATGGATTCCTCCGCGGTCAGTGGAGCAGAGCAGACTTCGACTTGCAGCTCCAAACTGAATGCTATACTTTCTCTCGCTGAGAAGATGATGTCCAGTACCTCGATACACTGGCCCGAAATCACGGTTTCCGGCGTCCTGGGTCTCGCCAGCATTTTTGTTGTCGCGCTGCTGCTCAACCGCCTCCTGCGCGTGGTGACGAACCTAGTGGTTAAGGTGGCGGCGACCCAGACGCGCGCGGCGCAGGTCCGCGAGCAACAAACGCGCACGCTGGCCGGCGTGCTTTACGGCGCCGGAAGCAAGATGGTTTGGGTTGTTGCTGTTCTCACGGCGCTGCCTCGAATCGGCATCAATCCGTTCCCTGCCTTGACGCTTGCCGGCCTGGCCAGTGTGGCTATCGGATTTGGCGCGCAGAATCTGGTCCGCGACCTGATCACGGGCTTTTACATCGTCTTCGAGGACCAATACGTCGTTGGCGATACCATACAGATCGGGGACACCACCGGGCGCGTCGAGCATTTGACGCTGCGCCGCACCGTGTTGCGCGATGCACGCGGAGCGCTGGTCACCATCGCCAACGGAGAGATCCGCACGGTCGGCAACCTGAGCCGCGACTGGTCGCAAGCCT
>WNFC01017091.1_pt1 | contig 10160 bp, 10 predicted proteins | sample 5400541 | NCBI WGS metagenome assembly WNFC01 (sample SAMN13153342, study PRJNA577476) | soil metagenome | isolation source: 120 cm saprolite under Douglas fir tree site 2 hole 2 replicate 1 | place: USA:California | collected 2015-04-18 | reverse complement strand
CTCGTTCATCAGATCGAGGCGGTGGGCGCGGGCATAGGCCACGGCCGCATCCAATTTCACCGTCACCGGCGTCAACCGGATCAGGAAGACGCGAATTCGAGTCTGGAGAACATACAACTCGCCGACCGCGGTCTTCTGCCGCCGAATCAACTTGAGGAGATCTTCCAAGTTTTTCTTTCGATTTGCTTCCTGAACACTGGCTTGGACCTTGTCGATGTCTTGGTTGAGAGTCTGTAAATCGTCGCGCAGATCGGAAAGTTCCTTGCCCAAGCCTTCTTGCAGGTCGCCGATCCGCACGGCCTCTTCTTTGGCTACTTTGGCCTCCCCGGCCTGTTTTTTCCACCGTTGCAATTCCTCACGAGCCTGGTCCAGCAACTTGCCAGATTGCACTTGGTTGTCTTTCAGCTTCTTGAATCCCTCCTGAATCTTTGCCAAGGGCGGAGCCACCTCCAGATTCAAGTATTCGAGAAGATAGGGATCGAGGCTTTCATTGAGCTTGGTCAGGACTGGATCGGTCAATTGGAATGGATCGAGCAGAGACTCATTCAGCCGGACGGGAATGTCGGGAGGGAGTCCAAGGGTCGTTTTGTAGTTATCCTGAGCCGTTTCAAAATTGGCTCGAGATTGGATCAAGGCTTGTTGAGCGCTTTGGACGCCCAAGTAGGCCTGGTCCACTTGCACGGATGTGGCTTGTTCGGCCTCATATTGGGACAGAGTCAGCCGGTAGTTCCGTTCCTGACTGGCCAGGTTTGCCTCCTGATTGCGAATGCTTTGCAGTTGGTCGAGCAGTTGCAAAAATCCTGTCCCAAACTGGCCGCCCGTGGTGATGCCCACATAGAGAAGCTTCCGGAACCGGGCAAAATCGCGCACCGCGTAAAGCACGTTGCGCTCCGATTGAGTCAACGGCTCCATGCGCCAGCGCCGGCCGGCCATTTGCAGCAGCGGCTGGATCAGACTTACTGTCAAGTTGGACGTCATCAAAGTCATGTCGGGGCCGGCAAACTGGAAGATAAAGGAGTTGGCGAAATTTGCTAGGAGCTGGCCGCCGGCCGCAAGGTTTTTGGTGAACCCGGCCGTCGTTGTGGTGGTCAGCGTATTCGTTTCATCGCCGTCCGACCCGAAATGCGTGAACATCGTGCCGTTCCCGGCAAACCAGTGCACCGCGAAATCAAACCGGACGAACGTAAGAGTCAAGGCCTGACTGTAGAGAGTCTCCAAAGCGGTCTGGTATTCTCGGCTATTGAGCCAAGCCAGTTCGACGGCCCGCTCTGTATTGAGGACGAGAACGCCCTTGTCGTCTAACTTCAAATAGGATCGCCAAGCGGGATCTTCCACCGAGGGCAAGTCGCCGTCTTTGTGCCAACGCCGGTAATTGCGCATGCCGTTCGCCCACAGCATGTACTGGTAGGCGGCCGGGTCGTCCGGAGGCATGGGCGGATAGTCGGGATTCGTGGGATCGTAAAGTCGAGATTCTGGATTTGGGTTGAGAAAGAAATACGGAACCTGCCACTCGGGGTTGTTGTTTCGTTCTTCGAGGATGGCGTAGGAGTCCCGGTCGGCATCGCGCCGGTACCAAGCCCGGCCGCAGCCGGACAGCGACAAAAGAAGTACAACCAGCACCCAACGGCGCATGAGATTCCCCTCGAAGTTAGCCGCGGAGCTTGCTCCGCGCGGAGCAAGCTCCGCGGCTAAATCTCACAATCCTCTTTCGGGTCTGATTTGCGGGGGCGGATATGTACACGGAATCTCGAATTTCATCAAGATGAGGTTGAATTCTGCTTGGATTCCCAAGGAAAGAAGGGCCGGTTCAAAATGGCCAGTCTTCAGATCCGAGAAGGACCCATTCCGCCAATTGAGCCCGAGAAAAGGGAATCTTTGCAGTTTTTCTCGGGAAATAGCCCCCACTCCGCCAATTCGATACCTTGGCGAAACGACCCTTACCGACATGTGCGGCTTCATTTCCGAGAGAGTGAAAACCTGGCAATCTGGCAAAGTACATGTATAACCTCTTATCGCTGCAAGACTTAGAACGAACCTTTCCGGCCGGCAGGTTTTGACTTCGACTTGGATCCATTCAAAGGTGGATGGGCCAAGGTGAGGCGTCACGGTTAGAACAGCGCCGGGCACGACTTCCTCATCCACTAGCAGGCACAAGCCGCCGCCCGACCGGTTCAACACCCAACCGTGGATCGCTGGGGCGTCGGCTTCGGACCCCTGGCTCATCGCAATCGTAATCGTCACCGGAACCAGATTCCCCTGCCGCCGAGGAGTGGTCCGCCTTTCCTGGCCGATGGAGCCGTGTTGAGGCCCGGATTTGTGAAGCTCCTGCAATTGATGCCGGAGAATCTGCGCCTGGGCAGTCAACTCTCGCTTGATTCGGTCCAAGGCTTTCAAGCGCGATTCCAGCTCGCCGAGAATCCGCTGCTTCTCCGCGATCTGCTCTGGGGAGTCGTGCATGGGAATAGCCTAACCTTTTGCCCGGCCTTCGGCTAAGTTGTGTTTATTGTTTGGACTTTCCGGTCAATTGCAAGCGTGGCCTCTAGAGAAAACGTCATGCTCTATCAAGCTACCATTCGCGGCCAGCACTTCACCTTCGCCGATCTGCGCGAGGTGTTCGCCAAGGCGAATGAGGAAAAGTCGGGCGATCGCCTGGCCGGCTTGGCCGCCGAGACGGAGCGCGAGCGAGTCGCGGCCAAGCTTGCCCTCGCCGATATCCGCCTGGGAGAAATCGTCGACCAGCCGCTCATCGACCCGGATCAGGATGACGTTAGCCGATTGATTCTCGATTCCCTGGATCAAGAAGCTTTCCGGCCGATCCGGGCCATGACGGTCGGAGAATTTCGCGAGTTTCTTTTGGAGGACTCGACCGGCGAGGAAGAGTTGCGCCAATTGCAACAGGGCATTACGCCGGAAGTCGCCGCGGCCGTCGCCAAGCTCATGAGCAACAAGGACCTGATCCTGGCCGCCCGCAAGATCCGCAACATCACCCGCTGCCGAAACACGATGGGTGAGCGCGGCGTCTTGGGCATTCGACTACAGCCGAATCATCCCGCCGACGATCTGACAGGTATTCTCCTGGCGGCGGTGGATGGATTGCTTTTCGGATGCGGCGACGCGGTCATCGGCGTCAATCCGGCGACGGATTCGGTCGAAACTGTGTCCGGCATCCTGACCGCCCTGGATCGTCTTATCACGGCCACCGGCGCTCCCGCTCAAGCGTGCTGCTTGGCCCATATCACTACCCAGCTCGCTTGCCTGGAGCGCGGCCTCCCCATCGACCTCCTGTTCCAGTCGGTGGCAGGCACCGAGGCAGCCAACAAGAGTTTCGGCGTTACGCTCAACATGCTGCGGGAAGGACGGAAGCGCGTCTTGGAGCATCATCGGCAGCGTGCGGTGCCATGGGTTGGTGAAAACGTCATGTATTTTGAAACGGGGCAGGGGAGCGCGCTCTCCGCCGATGCCCATCACGGCGTGGACCAGCTCACGCAGGAAGCCCGGGCCTATGGCGTGGCCCGCACTTTCGAGCCGTTCCTGGTCAACAGCGTCGTGGGCTTTATTGGGCCGGAGTATCTCTCCGACGAGCGGCAAATTATCCGGGCAGGCTTGGAGGATCATTTCATGGGAAAGCTTTTGGGCCTGCCGATGGGTTGCGATGTCTGCTACACGAATCACGCCGCGGCCGATCAAAACTCCGCCGACAACTTGCTGCTGCTCCTCGCTGCCGCCGGCTGCAATTACTTCATGGGCGTTCCTTGTGCGGACGACGTGATGCTCAATTATCAGTCCACCAGCTTCCACGACGCCGCCGCGGCGCGGAAAATATTCGGCCTGAAACCCGCGCCGGAATTCTTGGCCTGGTTACAGGAACGCGAGATCTTCCAGAATGGCGAACTGGCTTTGACAGGCGATCCGCCTCGCCGGCGTTTGTTGGAAAACATGAGAAGCGTCTTTGAAACTAAAGGGTGAGGTAGCATGAAGGCTGGGCATGTGCTTAGATGATAGGAAAGGAATGTTATGATGCGATACGCCGTGGTCATTGAGAAAGCAAAAAGGAATTATAGTGCCTATGCGCCTGACATTCCGGGTTGCGTAGCAGCGGGCAAGACCGTTAAAGAAACCAAAAAGCTAATGCGCGAGGCCATTGAGTTTCACCTGGAAGGAATGATGCTCGACGGTGATGCTGTGCCGAAACCAACTTCATCATGCTGTTTTCTTGACGTTCAGATTCCCAAAATAGATAAGAAATTGAACCCCCGGAGGAGCCGTGCGACCGGATGATCTACTCCAAGAATTGCACAAGAGGCCATTTCAGCCTTTTCGTATCTATTTAACGGACGGATCCAATTACGAAATCCGGCATCCCGAATTGGTGGCCGTGGGCCGATCCAGGATGTTCATTGGCCGGCCAGCACCGGAGGAAACCAGGCCGCTCTTCGATGATTACCTATTCGTTGCCTTGCTCCAAATCAACCGCATCGAACCCGTGGCGCCAAATCCTTCCTCCACGCCTAGCTGAGCTGATCGCCTAGGAGAAATCGGTAAGGCCGATGAGCAAGCTCCCTTTACTGACGACCGAGGCTACTGGGAACGTGCCTTCATTCTCCACAGATTTATCAAACGCCCTTAAAGTCCTCCGCGCGCGCACCCCAGCAAGAATCCTTGTAGGCCGTGCCGGGCCAGCTTATCGAACCACCACCCAGTTGGAACTGAGGCAGGATCATGCGGCCGCGCTGGACGCCGTTCACGCTGAATTAGATTTAACAAGGGACTTCGGCCGAGAATTTATCGAACGCTGGAAATTGTTTGAGGTGAGCAGTCAAGCGCCGAACAAAACAGAATATCTGATACGTCCCGATTTGGGCCGGCGCTTGGAGGAAGCCGGGCGCGAGCAAGTGGTTCGCCTCTGCCCGCCCAAGGCTCACTTGCAAGTGGTGATCGGCGACGGTTTATCGGCGGCCGCCGTCATCGGCCAGGTGCCCCGCTTGCTGCCACTCCTGCATGATGAGGCGAAATCCCTGGCTTGGACTTTCGGCCAACAGTTTTTTGTTCGGCATTGCCGTGTAGGGATCCTGAACGACATTGGCGAAGTGCTCGAACCGGAGGTGGTCGTCCTCCTGATTGGAGAGCGCCCGGGGCTGGCAACGGCTCTGAGTCTTTCAGCTTACCTGGCTTATCGGCCGCGCAACGGCCATACTGATGCCCAGCGCAATCTCATCTCCAACATTCACGATCGTGGAGTCCAGCCGGAGCTTGCCGCCAAGAGGATCCTCTCTTTAGCCGCTAGGATGCGAGAGCTGCAAACGAGCGGCGTCCGCGTTAAAGAAGAGTTTTACATTTTGGATACGACCCGGCACATGAAGGAGTAGAAGCACTTCCAGCCGCTTCGGGCGTAAAATTTTTGGTGAGCGGGGTTGCGTAAGCGCCCCGAGTGGACCAATGCTTTCTCGGGGCGCTAACGCAACCCCGCTCGCCGGTGCGCAGTCCGCCTGGAAGCGCGATTGCTACGTCGGCTCAAAGAAAATGACAATTCCTGTCACATTGTCTCGTGAGCCGCGCTCCAGGGCTTGCTTGACGAGATGCTCGATCCAGCTCTGCGGATCGGTAAAGGTCTGAGCGCCGGAGCGGAGGTCGTCGGGCTTGATAAAATTGGTTAAGCCGTCGCTGGCCAACAGGAGCCGATCGCCACCTTGCGGGGTGAAGGGAAGCACGTCGGCGCCTTCAATCATGTTGGCGCAGCCGAGAAACTTGTGCAGCACGTTTTGCCAGGGACTCGATCGGGCCTCCTCGATGGTGATGGCCCCGCTCGAAACCAGAGCCTGGGCGACGGAATGATCAACCGTCAGCTGCTCGACCTTGTCGTCGCGGATGAGGTAGGCCCGGCTATCGCCGATGCCGGCCACGTATACTTGCCCGTTTTTTTCCAGCGCCAGAACGGTGGTGGTTCCCATGCGGCGGCCGAGGGGCTGATCTTTGCTGGCGTCGATGATGGCCTGATTGGCTTCCTCCAAGGCCTGCTTGACGGCGGAGTCGGCCTCGTCATTGGCTTCGAGGCGATCGTGAACGACGCGTGGAATGATTTCGGCCGCCAAACCGCTGGCGCGCTCGCCGTGATCCTGCCCCCCCATCCCGTCCGCCACCATGTAGAGATGATGGGTCGCGTCGACCACGAGCCGGTCTTCGTTGTTGGGCCGGACTCCCTGGGCGCTGTGGCTGCCGACGCGGATGGCGAAATCTGCCATGGGTGTGTTCGAGTAAACCTGGGTGTATTACCGGCGCCGTGTCTTTGCCCCGCGGCTTTCGTTTCATTGTACAACCTTTTTTTCGGTTTCGCCAAGGCGGGGATTTAGCGAATCTGCTAATTTGGTCCGTAGTCCGTAGTTCTTAGTCCTGAGTCAGGAGTCAGTCGCCCACGAGCAACAAGAATTTGAGGGAATTGTTCTTGCTACTGACAGCGGATTACGGGCTGATTTGGAGAACGGTATGGCCCCTGATGATGATCTTCCGGCGCTTCTGGGCGGCCGACCGATTCGACCTCAGGGTCCGCCGGATTGGCCATTTCCTGACGAAGACGTCCTGCAAGCTCTTCGGACCGCCTATGCCGATGGCTCTTGGGGCAAGTATCAGGGCGTTTACGTCGAGCGGCTGGAGAGCCGGCTGGCACAATATCACGACGTTGATTTTGTGGCCACCTGCGGCAGCGGCACGTTCGCCGTTGAGCTAGCTCTCCGCGCTTTGAAGATCGGCCCTGGAGATGAAGTTATTCTGGCTGCTTACGATTATCCCGGCAATTTCCTGAGCGTTCATGCGGTTGGGGCGACGCCGGTTCTGGTGGACGTCGATCAGGGAAATTGGAACTTGGCGCCGGAAGGGTTGCAAACAGCCTTAAGTGCAAAGACTCGCGCGGTGATTGTCTCCCATCTCCATGGCGGCATCGTGCCAATGCGCGAGGTGATGGAGATTGCCGCCTCGGCCGGAATCCGCGTGATCGAAGACGCCGCCCAAGCGCCGGGTGCCGTGGTCCAGGGTCGGAAGGCCGGTACCTGGGGCGACGTAGGAATTTTGAGCTTCGGCGGCTCCAAGCTGCTCACCGCGGGTCGAGGCGGCGCGTTCCTGACCCGACATGCCGATGTCCATCAACGAGCGCGCTTATGGCTCCATCGCGGAAACAATGTCTGCCCGCTTTCGGAACTTCAAGCCGCCGTGCTTTTGCCGCAGCTCGACAAGCTCGATGAGCACAATCGCCACCGGGCCGCCAACGTTCGGCTCTTGTCGGAGAAACTTCGGGCGCTGAAGATTCCCTTGCGATCATTCGTCAACCGCTGTTCTGATTGTGAACCCGGTTATTACAAGGTGGGTCTTCAATATGATTCGGCCGGCTTCAAAGGGCTGTCTCGAGAACGATTCGTGGCGGCGATGCGAGCCGAGGGAATCGCTTTGGACGCAGGTTTCCACGCCTTACACGTGGGCCGCTCGCCCAGCCGGTTCAGATCGGTCGGCGACCTGAGCGAAGCCACTAAAGCCCATGAGTCCGCAGTGGTACTGCATCACCCAGTTTTGCTGGGAGGACCGAGTGACATTGATGAGGTGGTCGTGGCGGCCCACAAGATTCACTTTCATGCAAGCCGACTAGTCAGCCACACCTAGCAAATAATGCTCTTCGCCTGATAGAATTCTGCAAATCCTGGCTTAAGACATTTTGCTCCTGGCGGGCAGCATGGCCAAGAAAAAGAAAATTCGCGTCGACATGCGCAAGAACCGCTCCAAGCCGGCTCGGCAGCGGGACTGGACGCGAAGCTTTCAAGAGCATGGGGCCGATGGCGATCAGACGCCGGGCAAGGAGCAGGTGCGCGCCAAGGGGGACCTGTCCCGGCGGCGAACCATTATTCAAGATGAAGGCGCGGAAGGCGGGGACCGTAGAGATGCGGCGGAAATGCCGGCCGTGGACATTAGCGCGTGTTTGGCGGGTCGAGTGCTCCGCCAGCACGGTCTCTTCAACATCGTGGCCACCGACGACGGCCGCGAGTTCCGCTGTACGGTGCGCCGCCTGCTCCGCACCCTGGCCACCGACGAGCGCAACATCGTCACGACCGGCGATCGCGTTTGGATTCGGCCCGCGCCCAACAACGAGGGACTCATCGAGCGAATCGAGCCGCGGCACGGCCTCTTGACCCGCGCCTCCCGTGGCCGGGAGCACGTTATTGTCGCCAACGTCGATCAGGTCGTTATCGTCATGTCGCTGGTTGAGCCGGACCTCAAGCCGCACTTGATCGACCGCTATCTCGTCAGTGCCGCCCAAGGCGGAATTGCTCCGATCATTTGTCTGAACAAAGCGGATTTGGTCGAACATGCTTTCATTCAGCCTCTAATCGGACTTTATAGCCAACTCGGCATTCCTACTTTCTTGACCAGCGCGGTCACCGGGTTGGGAATCGAGCGGCTTCGGAAATTGCTCGCCACCCGGGAGACGGTGATTGCCGGGCAGAGCGGCGTGGGCAAGTCGTCGCTTCTGAACGCCATTCAGCCCGAATTGGGATTGGAAGTCCGGGAGGTCAGCGAGTCCACGCAGAAAGGCCGGCACACCACGACCACCGCCGAGCTGATTCGTTTGAATCTCGGCGGTTGGGTGGTGGATACGCCGGGCATCCGCCAGTTCGAGCTATGGGACATCATTCCCGAGGAGGTCGAGGGCTATTTTCCTGAGTTCCGCCCCTTCGTTCATCTATGCGGCTATCCCGATTGCACGCACACGCACGAGGATCGCTGCGCGATAAAACGAGCGGTTAAGCGCCGGCAAATCAGCGAGCAGCGCTATGTCAGTTATTTGGGACTCTTTGCCGGCGAGCCGTGCGAAGGATAGGTGATTTATTCCACTAAAATCCAATGGATGCACTTTTCGTCTAGCTTCCCTAATCTGACTTGCGGCTTAGCGCTAAACCGCAAGCAATGTTGATACTCGAAAATCGCTGTTGCATTATCGGCCCCATGCGGTTATGGGACGGTCGGGACAACGTCCGATAGCCAAATCCGGGGGATGGCATGAAGCGATTCTGCGCAGTGGGCTTCATTTTGGTATTTGCCCTGGGATGTGCGACGGAAGCCGATCAGGCCCAATGGAATGAGGCGATGAAAGACCTGAGAGGCGACAACATGAAAATGCGTACCGGCAATTGGGGCAAAGTAGATAACAACGATGACTCGCTACCTTCTACTTCTTCGCACAGTCGGTCCGGCCTAAATTGAGACGGCGATGATTTTTTCCTGGCGTTAACCGGACGATTCGGGTGTTGAAAACAGGAGACTGGGCCATGGGGTGGTCCCCTCGCCATTTCTTGATGATCGGCTGGCTTCTGGCCGTTCTTCCCGGTTGTGTCGAAGATTTGGGCAGGATTCATGAAACGGACATGCCGAGAGTCGCGGGCGAGCCGCGGCGGATCGAATCCTTTCCACTGCCATCACGGCCTATCGATCGATTTAATGCCCGCGCTCTGTGGGATGAGTTCGGCGGAAACGCGCTTCAGGCGGACCGGGAATACAAAGGAACGAATCTGCAACTGACCGGAATCGTCCGATGCATCGCTTCGGATGATAGAGATCGACCGTATGTCGGCTTCCAAGTTTTCGAGCCGGTCACGGTGCCGGCCAGTCGTTTGAAAATGATGAGTGCCAAAGAGAAGACGTGGTATCTAGACGGTTTTCCCCCGCTCGTCATTTGCTACTTGGATTCCACGGATCGGAGCGAGCTGGCCACGGTGAAAAAAGGACAAACCATTCAACTGGCCGGCCGCTGTTTGGGGCGCGTCAAAGATCCCTCGGGTTTCAAGGATTATGTCGTGGTCATGGATTCCTGCCGGATGCGGCAAGACGATCATCTCGTTTCGGCAAGCGCAAACTGATCCTCAACGCGGCCTCGAACTCGATTTACAACGATCCGGATGATCGGGAAAACGAAAAGCAGAGAGCGGCGCCTCCTTGCGACGCGCTCTCCGCTTCTCTGAATGAAAGGTGAGCGGGGTTGCGTTCACCAGCGGACACTAACGCAGGTTTACGTTTAGCGCCCGTAGCATCGCGGCAAACGCAGCATGTGGCGAACGTGAAACGTAAACCTACGGTGCGGTTCGCCGGGCAGCGCCCCGAGTCGTTTACGGAACCGGTCCGGCCGG
>WNFC01010783.1_pt1 | contig 10160 bp, 8 predicted proteins | sample 5400541 | NCBI WGS metagenome assembly WNFC01 (sample SAMN13153342, study PRJNA577476) | soil metagenome | isolation source: 120 cm saprolite under Douglas fir tree site 2 hole 2 replicate 1 | place: USA:California | collected 2015-04-18 | reverse complement strand
CGTGCCCCACCAGCGTCCTCGCGTAACAGGGATAGGCGACCGATTCGCCGATCCCGAGCATAAGCCGCGCGGCGAGCAATGCCGTGAACGCGTGCAAGCCGCCGGTGACGGCCGTCGCGCCGGACCAGAGGAAAAAGCCGAAAGCCATTACCCATTTGACTTCAAAGCGATCCGCCAGCCATCCGGAAACCGGAAGGAAGAGAGAGTAGGTCCAGAAAAAGGAGGACAACAAGATGCCAAGCTGCGAGGCCGACAAGCCAAGCTCCCCCTTCAGCAAGGGCGCGGCGATGGAGAGGTTGCCGCGATCGATGTAATTGATAAAGGCGGAAAGGGCCAGTAGCGCAATCAGCCGGGTGACCGGACGTGAAAGCCTGTTGTTCTCGTTGGCGGGTGCGGTGGGCAAGTGTGAACGCCGGAAATTCTCTCCGTCCGGAGGGATTGTTGCAAACTACCTCATCCTTCTGCTTTCGTAGCACCTGCCTGGAGGGCTACCTCCAAACGGTGAGGATCGCTCCCATGACGAGGTAGCAGACGAGCTGATAACCAGTATTGATGGCGAAGAGCTTCATGCTCTGCTTTGCGAACAGTGCACCAGTCAATTGGACGGTGGCAACGAAACCGAGCCACACATGGAACCCGACCATCAAGCCGAAATGGAGGTCTTCTGCCCGAAGCCCATGGAGGATCAGGGCCAACGTGAAAGCGGAAACCAGGCTGGCAACAAAGGAGCCGCCGTAGGCCGGGCCAGCGCTCTTTTTCATTTCCTCCATCCGAGCTTTGTCGTTCGGATCATAGCCCATCTCGCGCATCCACGGTTTTAGGAAGAGCAGGGGCGAGTACCACAGGAATCCCACCACCATGGCGGATATCGCGGCTACCAGGATCGCCAGCCAATTCAATTGATGAAAGTGCATTGAGGAACTCCTTCGAATGGAGAAACAGAGAAACAGGTGGCGGTATCCTATGACGCGTCGTGCGTGGATGCAAAGGGAAATAGAGTTGAGAAGAGCTGAACAAGCCCGCCGAGCACGGCGCCTGCCGCAGAGTTGAGAGAAAACGGTAGCCAGTTTAGTGCCTACTACCGTTTTGGGAGGGGTTTGCGGGGTCGCTGCTTGGCGGAGATGGATTTGATGATAAGCTGCTGGCGATTCTTGGGATCGAGGGGCACTTTCGCACGGCGCAGAGCCAAGTTCACCAGCTTCAGAAAAATCTTCCAGTCGGATGTGTCGCACTACTCTGCCCTCTCCCTGAAGACGCCGTTGAGGGTCCGGGAGCCCTGCTCCCTGAAGGAAGCACAGAGTCACCCAGCGGGGAAACAGCACGATCGAGAAAATAGCCAGTGAGGCCCGGTCGTTCGGCCCGAAGCCGATCACCAAACCGTTGTAGTTGTCATAGACCATCTCGACGGCCCCGAGCAACCGCTTGCGCATTCTGACCAGCACCCGTCGCGCAAACGCCGCGATGGCCGGATCGTACTTGGCGAGGAACGAGTCGATCTGCCGTTCTGGATTCGCCGTGAGTTTGGACTTTGCCAGCATCGTTGATCCGCCTCAACGATTTCCTTCCAAGCCGCTTTCGATGGACGATGGCGCTTGCTAGCGGGCCCTGCGGAAATCCACGTAATCGCGCCCGGCGTAGAGCCGGTAGCTTCCCGCGGTGGCCGAGGCAAGCACTTGCAGCGGCACGGGTCGCTTCATTTCCGCGTCGTGCTGCGAGGCGGCCTGCAAGACGTCGTTGGCGCCCAGGTCCATCACCACAAACTTCCCTCCGGTGATGAAACCGATGCCGTAAGCGCCGGGCTTCAAGGTTTGACCGGCGATTTCGAGCGTGACTTCGCTGAGCAGATAGGCTTGGTACTTCTCTTTGATCCCCGTGGAGTAGCCGGAGCTGTCAACCATTCCTGCGAGAACGTAAAAATCGTCAGCGAAGTGGACCCCACCGCTGTTGCGGAACTGGACTGGCGCACTCTGGCCGCGAAAAAAAACGCGCTCCGGGAAAATTTTCGAAGAAATGTCAGCGGCCTTGAGAACCACCTCCTTGCCCGCGGCGGGCGGGTTGTCGGCCCTTACGGCATGAAGATGCCGGAGGGGGAAACTCAGAACCACGAGCGGCAAGAAAATGAAAAACTTCTTGAGTCGGATCATGGAAACTCCTTTCAGTATGCGGGAATCCTACAACATTTAGTTTTGTTCTGGAAAAAAGAAACGAGGGCCATCGGCGCTGCTCTGGCCCATTGCATTTTCGGAAACAAAAAAACCGCGAAACGGCCAAAGCGGCGGTGTGATATCTTACGCGCGCGCCTGCGGGGCTCCACAAAGGAGAGCATAAGGATGCTGGATCGGCGAAATTTCATGAAGACGTGTTCGGGAATGGGTCTGGCAGGAACACTGTTTCCAGGGGTGTTATGGGCGCAAGCACAAGCGCAGGGTGACGCGAAAATCACGAAAGAGATGATCGACAATGCCGCTTCCATCGCGGACGTGGCCATCGCGGATGAGTACAAGCAATTGATGCTCGACAATTTGAACGAGCAAGCGAAAGGTTACGAAGAAATCTACAGGTTGCACATACCGAACTCCGTCGAGCCCGCGCTGATTTTTGATCCCGTGCTCCCGGGGATGAAGTTCGAAACGGAACGCAAACCGATGCGCATATCCAAGGCGCACAGCGCTGGCGCCTCGGGTGCACCGAAGAATTTGGAGGGTTTGGCGTTCGCGAGCGTTCGCGAATTAGGTGAGCTCGTTCGAACGAAAACAGTTTCGTCGCGCGCGCTGACGGAGATGTATCTGGCGCGGTTGAAAAAGTACGATTCGGCGCTGAAGTTTGCCGTGACGCTGACGGAAGAGCGCGCGCTCGCGCAGGCCAAGCAGGCAGACGCGGAAATTGCCGCGGGAAAATACCGCGGGCCGCTCCACGGCTTGCCGTGGGGCGCCAAGGACTTGCTCGCGACGAAGGGCATTCGGACGACGTGGGGCGCAGGCGGATTCGAAAGCCAGATGATCGATGAAGATGCAACCGTTGTAAAACGCTTGGATAAAGCGGGTGCGGTGCTGGTCGCGAAATTAACTCTGGGCGCCCTGGCGCTGGGCGATGTGTGGTTCGGCGGCGTTACGCGGAATCCCTGGAACACGCATCAGGGATCGAGCGGCTCTTCGGCGGGACCGGCTTCGGCGACCGCGGCGGGATGCGTGGCGTTCAGCATCGGGTCGGAGACGCTTGGCTCGATTTCGTCACCATCGACGCGTTGCGGGTGCACGGGATTGCGGCCGTCGTTCGGCCTGGTGCCGAGGACGGGCGCGATGGCGCTCTCCTGGAGTATGGACAAGTTGGGGCCCATCTGCCGGACCGTGGAAGATTGCGCGCTAGTCCTGGACGCGATTCAAGGGCGAGATGGCAAGGATCGCGCGGTACAGTCCGCGGTATTCAATTGGGACGCGAATCTGGATTGGCGAAAGCTGCGCGCCGGGTATTTGAAGTCCGCATTCGAACGGAAACCGGACGAGCAACAAGAGGCCGCGAAGGAAGAGTCGGCCGCGACTCCCGAAGAACAGAAAAAGCGCGAAGAGCGGAAGAAGCGCCGCGCAGCAGCGCAGGCGAGAGCGGAATACGACAGAAAATATAACGAAGCCGCGTTGGCGAAATTGCGGGAGATGGGAGTGAATCTCTTGCCTGTCGAGATGCCGAAATTTCCCTACGACGCCATGGTGACGATGCTGACGGCGGAATCGGCGGCGGCTTTCGATGAACTGACGCGCACGGGAAAAGACAAGCTGCTGACATCGCAGAAAGACCATGACTGGCCGAATTCGTTTCGAACGGCACGCTTCATTCCAGCGGTAGAATACATCCAGGCCGCGCGCGCACGCCGGCTGGCGATGGATGCAGTCGCAAAGGTGTTCGACGATTTTGACATCGTTGTGGCGCCGACGAGCGGTGAACAGCTTGTGATTACGAATTTGACGGGACACCCAGCGGTGATTTTGCCGAATGGGCTGCGCGGAAGCGATGCGCCGAAATATCCTTCGGAAGACGCGAGCGATTTCCAGAACGCAGGCGGCCCCGGAACTCCCACAAGTTTGACGTTTCTCGGGAAATTATACGGCGAGGCCGAACTGCTCGCATTTGCGCGCGCCTACCAGGAAGCGACGGGATTTCATCTCCAGCATCCAAAGCTGGCGACCGGGTCCTAAGTGAAGCCGGACGAGCCGCAGCTGAGCCGGACTGCGTCCCCTTCATCAGAAGAACGGCCAACCAAGAGAGTTAAGAAAGCCGAATCCCTGGAAGGAGCCAAAGATTACTTTTTGAGATCAGCGCGCGTGCGCTGGAGCTTGACGGCCGTGGTGCGGAGAGTTTCGGGAACGTTTTTGTTGGTGGTGAGGCGCTTGAGGTCCACGGCGTTGAGCATGGGAAGCATGTGCATGGTGACGTCAAGAGGCACCTTGGGATTGTTGATGAGATTGCGGACAACGGTGTAGTTCTTGCGGAAATTGCGGTTGCCGGCGATCAGGCGAAGAATGTCATCGGTGAGGCTGGACATCGCAGCGAAGGCTTCCACTTCCTGGTCGGTGAGGCGAGGGGATTGCAGCACGGCGCGTTGGACGACCTTGTTGTTGTCGCGGATGAGCGTGCGGCGGGCTTCGGAACCACCCTTCATGGCGAACTGCACGCGCTGCGCGACGGTCATTTTTGCCAGACGCTGAATCAGAGTCTGCCGCCTTGCCGCGTCGGATTCAACCGCAGCTGCGGCTTCCGCGAGCGCGGTTTCGTCGATGAGATTGTCCGGGCCGTGAAGTTCGTGGAGCTGATTTTTTTGATCGACGGTCAACCAGGAAGACTGCTCGAGAGCGGCGGCCAGCGCGGGAGATTCGCTTACGCGGTCGAGTTCTTCCATCAGCGCCTGAATGCCGAGAGTCGAGAGATGGCGAACTACGGGAACGAGATGTTCGGCAGAACAGTTTTTGTTTTGCACCATGGCGTCGCAGACGCCGGGCTTGTCGGCAAGATTTTTTCCCGCGTAGGTGAAGAGCGCGGGGAGAGCCTGCTCGCGTTTGAGGGCTTCGACGAAGGATTCTATAGGCTGCGAGAGAATCGCATCCTGCGCGCGGGCGGCGACGATTTCGTCGGCGTCGCCGGCAAGAACGGCGAGAATTTCCGCGCGTTCCGCGGGAGCAAGATGCGCACCGCCGGTGCAAACGGCGATTTTTCGTTCGCGCGTGGCGCGGCCGCGGCGCAGATCTTCGAGAACTTCGGGGCTGAGAGATTCCACCGGATTATGGCCTCAAGTCCTTGTGAGTAAGCACCATTGTACCGGAGGAGCCGGGCGCGCCGAGGGGCGGCATGGCCTTGCCGTTCAATTCCAGCAACACCGCGGAAGAGTCCCCCGCGGTCACCTCGAATTGCCGGCTGGCCGAAAAGTGACGGGTCTCACCGGCAGGCAACTCGGCGTCGAGAAGAAGTTTGTTGTCCGCGAGGATGCGGACGCGCGTGGCGGCGGAAGTGGAGACGGAGAGGTCGAGAAGAGCCGCGGAGGAGGATTGCTCCGCTGATCCCGGCGAGGCGGAACCGAGTTGAGGCTGAGGTTGCATGGACAAGGAAGCAGCGGCGGATTTTTTGGTGGCGCGATAGGCAGCATAGCGATGCAAGCCGTAGCGGGCGGAATAGAAAAGTCCGGTGACCAAAATAAGCAAGAGGAAAAGGGCTACAACGGGAAGCCATGTCGGCGGCGACGGAATGCGTTCCTCGGGTTTGGGGGGAGCTGCGGCCAAATGATCCGCGCGGGCAAGATCGTATTCGCCGAGGAAAGCTTCCTCATTGAGGCCCAGATAACGCGCAATGGTGCGCACGAACCCGTGGCCAAAGACCCCGCCGGGCAGCCGGCCCCAATCTTCATTCTCGAGGGCTTCGACAAAACGGGCGCTGATGCGGGTGGCCTTAGTAAGTTCTTCAATGGAAACTTCGCGCAACTCGCGCTCGCGTTTCAGGCGGTCACCAAAATTTCCCCTGGCCATGAACCAGAACCTGTCCTTGATGAATCAGCGGGCGCCCTCGGTCTCGAACACCGCGATCCGGTCGGGGAGATCGGAAGGCGGCGTGGGATCCCTGAACGGACTATAGGCGGAGGAATCCAATGCTGTCAAACGGAGAGGAAATTGGGCCGTGAGCGGGGGACAGCGGGCGGTGGAGAGAAGAATGGGAGACGGGAAATGGAGGGAGAGACCTGCCTGGAGGTCAAAGGAAGGAAGCGGGAAGTTTTGGAAAGAGAGGGCGCAACAAAGAGAGGGAAGAAAAGTCAAAAACCGTACCCTTTGATAAACCAAGCGCCAGCCAATTCAAAAGTCTGTCCCACGCGCCCGCACATTGCGTACTGACGGTATTAGGTGTAAGTTTTCGGCCAACCGGGAAGCAAAACTGAAATCCCGGTTGATCGGCATGTGTGGCAATTTCCGTCGCAGCATCGTAACAACCGCGGGGTTTTGAAGGGACGGGCATCATGATCTTAGGCATGACGACATTCACCTTTGTGCACGTGGTGCTGAGCTTGATCGGAATCTTCTCGGGATTCGTCGTCGTGTTCGGGCTGCTTGCCGGTAAACGGCTCGACAGCTGGACTGCGCTCTTTCTGGTGAGCACCGTGGCGACGAGCGTGACCGGGTTCCTCTTTCCGTTCCATCGCTTTTTGCCGTCGCATGGCGTGGGCATCCTATCGCTGTTGGTGCTGGCGATTGCAATTCTGGCACGCTACCCCCTTCACCTCGCTGGCGCCTGGCGCCGGATTTACGCGGTCACTGCCGTGATTTCCCTGTATCTCAATGTCTTCGTTTTGATCGCGCAGGTTTTCCAGAAGGTGCCGGGCTTGAAAGCGATGGCTCCGACGCAGTCCGAGCCGCCATTTTTGGTCATGCAAGCTGTCGCTCTGGGGGTTTTCGTCATGCTTGGCATTGTCGCAGCGACCAGGTTCCGCAGCGAGCCGGTCCGGACGGCTTGATCGGCCGCATTTCCCGAGTGCCGAGCCCGGTATTCACATTTTCTGGTAAGGCGTGAGCATTCAATAGAAGGCTTGTATGGCCATTGAGATACGGGGGATGGCGCCGTTGCTGCAAGTTTTCGACATGCATACGTCCATCGCGTTTTACCGGGATGTGCTGGGCTTCGAGGTGGTCACTACATCCACCCCTCGAGGAGAACACTTCGATTGGGCGCTGCTCAAGCTCAATGGCGTGGAGTTGATGCTGAACACGGCTTACGAAGACGACGCGCGGCCACCGGTTCCTGATCCCGCTCGCGTTGCCGCCCACGACGATACTGCGATTTACTTCGGTTGCCCGGACGTGGATTCGACGTACGCTCACCTCCGTGCGCGCGGCGTTACTGTGAAGGAGCCCAAGATCGCGCACTACGGCATGAAGCAGTTGTACGTCAGCGATCCCGACGGGTATAACCTTTGCTTTCAGTGGCCAGCGGCGTAGGGAGTTGCGAGTTGGAGAGTTTTTTTCGGTAGGCAGAAGACTGCTTAACACAGATTCAAAGGATTTACCGGACAGGACGCTAGATGAATAGCTCCGCGCTGAAGTGAAAAAACTCCGCTAACTTCTTCGCCTGCGTCTTGCTGATGGAACGCTTGCCGTGAAATACCTCGGAAGGAATTCCTTTCGATCTGCTATTCCAAGAGCTCAAATTCAGTGGAGCTAAGCACGCGAGGTGAGGATGGCGAGATAGCCACGCCTGTACCACGAGCGGGTTGCAAGACTTTTTGGGAGGAGCCTATACTGGCGGAGATTCGCGGCCGTTCGTGAGAATCGGGCGAATTCGTGTTTCTGGGCGATCGTATGGCGACCAGGGGCGGGCGTGAGCATTGCCAGGTTTAGAATCCGCAATGGAGAGGAAAAAAGGGCAAGTGGAGGAAGTGAATCAGTTCCCGGCCGTCGAGCGCCGCCGCAATCCCGCGGTGTCGTCCGCACAGAGGGAAAAGGGAGAGGTGGCCGTCTTCCAGGAGTTGGGGAAGGCGCTGACGTCCTCACTGCAACTCGATCAGGTTCTCCGCACGATTATGGAGAAGATCGATGAATTTTTGCGTCCGGACAACTGGTCGCTGTTGCTGCTGGATGAGGCCAAGCAGGAACTGTACTTTGAGCTGGCGGTGGGGAAAGCTTCGCAGGCGCTGAAGGACGTTCGGATCAAGATGGGGCAGGGAATTGCAGGCTGGGTGGCGCAGCACGGCGAGACCGTGGTGGTGCCGGACACGACGAAAGACACGCGCTTTTTCTCAAAGGTGGATGAGAAGACCAAGACCGAGACGCAGTCGATCGTGGCGGTGCCGGTGAGATTCCGCGACACTTGCCTGGGGGTGATCGAGCTGATCAATTGCATCGGGCCGGAAGGATTCGATCCCCGGGACCTGAAGCTGCTGGAGGCGCTTTCCGACTTCGCGGCAATTGCGCTGGAGAACGCCCGGCACGTGAAGAAAATTCACGAGCTGACTATCACGGACGACTGCACTTCGCTCTACAACGCGCGGCACATGGGCTTCATCCTGGAGACGGAGATCTACCGTTCGCAGCGCTACAACTACGAATTCTCGATCGTGTTCATCGACCTGGACCATTTCAAGCAAGTGAACGATACGCACGGGCACCTGGTGGGCTCGCGGCTGCTGGCGGAGATCGGAAATGCGCTGAAGGTGCATTGCCGGCTGATCGATTTCGCGTTCCGTTACGGCGGGGATGAGTTTGTAATCCTGCTGCCGCAGACATCGAAAGACAGCGCGTTGAACGTGGCGCGGCGTTTACATAAATTGGTCCGCGAGGGCGTCTGGCTGGGTCCGGAAGGGTTGAACATCCGGCTGACGCCCAGCGTGGGCGTGGCATCCTACCCCCTGGACTCGCGAACCAAGGAGGGATTGCTGCACCTTGCCGATGAGGCCATGTACTTGGTGAAGAATACGAAACGCGACAGCGTCGCCGCGGCGAATATGGGGATTTTGCCGAATGTGGCTGCGAATGCCGGGTCGACTGATTAATCCTCTCCTTCCTTTGAACGAACATTCCATCTTCTATACACTTCGTCGAAATTTTGCTTAACTGAAGACATGAAGAGAAGCGAAGCGGCGAAGTATGCGCGCTGGTCGGCAGCGGCGGCGTTGCTGCTGGCGAGTCTGACGGCTGTGATGTATCTGGAGCGGAAATGGGCCGCGCATCGAGAGCAGCAAAAGGCGCCGCCGCCGGCTCCGCAAGATGTGACGCGCCGTTCGAACGGGCTCACCTTTTCCAAGATGGATGGAAACCAAAGAATCTTCACGGTGGAGGCGTCGAAGGCCACTGATTTCAAGGGTAAGGAGGCGAGCTTGCTGGAGGACGTGAAGATCACGATCTTCGGAAAGAAGGGAGAGCGGCACGACACCATTCATACGCAAAGCTGCCAGTACGAAAAAGCAGGCGAAAGCATGGCATGCAGCGGCGAAGTGCAGATCGACCTGCAGAGCAGGGAGGAAGCCGAGCGGGGAGCGAAAAATCCGGAAATGGCAGCACGGCAGAAAGTGCATGTGGAGACCCGCGGGGTGGTCTTTAACCGCGCCAGTGGTATGGCCCGGACGGAGCAGCCCGTGAAGTTCGTCTTTCCGAATGGCAATGGGGAGGCCGTGGGAGTCGAGTATCACTCCGAAGAAGGGATGGTGCGGCTGCTGAGAGATGTGCAGTTTTCCCTGATGCCGCCGAGAAATGACGCCGCGGGGAAAAAGACTGCGAGTGCGGGTAGGAAAGAACCCATTCGTGTGACGGGGAAGAGCCTCGATTTTGAGCGGGACAGGAGGACGATGCAATTGTACGGACCGGTGCAAGCGGAAACTCACACGGCGCATTTGCGTGCGGGAAAGCTGACCCTCGCACTGGACGCGGCCTTTCGTGCAGAGAAACTTGTGGTTACGCCGGGGCGGAATGAGGAAAACCCGGAATTGGAATCCCAGGGCGCGGATGGCCCAACAAAACTGAGCGCGGAGACAATCACGGCACAATTTGCGCCCGAGGGGTGGCTGACGAGGATCGAGGCAGCGGGAGATCTGCGGGGTTCGCGGCCCACCGGAAACGAGGTAGAGGAGTTCCGCGCGGAGCACGGCGCAATGGAGCTGTGGCCAAAGGTAAACCAGCCGAGAGAATTGAACTTGAAAG
>WNFC01025510.1_pt1 | contig 10161 bp, 5 predicted proteins | sample 5400541 | NCBI WGS metagenome assembly WNFC01 (sample SAMN13153342, study PRJNA577476) | soil metagenome | isolation source: 120 cm saprolite under Douglas fir tree site 2 hole 2 replicate 1 | place: USA:California | collected 2015-04-18 | reverse complement strand
GACCCTGCTTGCTCTGCGGAGAAAACCAATTCTGAAACGTTTGAAACGCCTGAGTGTTCGGGTCGCGCCTTTTATATTTTTACTCCTGATCTGGCTGGTTGGACCGATTCCGGCCTTTGCCGCGACAAAGAAGATCATTTTTGATACCGACCCCGGGACCGACGACGCGCTGGCATTGATGTTAGCGCTCAACTCGCCGGAACTCGACGTGCGCGCTATCACCGTGGTCCCCGGGAACGTTACCGTAAGTCAAGGCCTGGAAAATGCGCTGCGGATGGTCTCTCTAGCCGATCGCTGTGACATTCCGGTCGCGGCTGGGGCGCAGCATCCACTGTTTCAAAAACTGATCACGGCGGAGTTCTGGCACGGCAAGAATGGTCTGGCCAATGTGAACCTGCCGGAGAGCAAATGCAAAGTGGATTCGCGTTTTGGGCCGGACCTGATCATCCAGCTCATACACGCAGCGCCCCACGAGATCACCCTGGTTCCGGTCGGGCCATTGACGAACATTGCGCTGGCGGTCGAAAAAGATCCCTCGATTGTGCCACTGGTGAAGGAAGTCATCCTGATGGGAGGTTCGATCAAGGGCGGCAACGTAAATGCCGCCGCGGAAGCCAATATCTACAACGATCCTGAAGCTGCGCAGGTGGTTTTCCAAGCGGGCTGGCCTCTGACCATGGTCGGGCTGGATGTCGGCGATAAGACATTGCTTTCCCAAAAGTATCTGGACGAATTGGGGAAAACTCACGGTCCGGTGAATGACTTCATTTATTCGGTGGCAAAATATCTGATCGACCTTTCCGCGCAGTTCGGCTCGCCCGGCACGCCGATGTACGATCCCATGGCGGTTGGTGTGGCAATTGACGCAACCCTGGTGAGAGCTCCGGAGATGCGTGTGGATGTCGAGACGCAGGGCGAGTTCACCCGCGGCGAAACTGTGGCGAACCGCAATGGATATGTGGAGCGGAACGTTCTCCACGGCGACCGTTACGTGATTGAAGGTGTGGACAAGGTCAAGCCCAATGCGAAAGTTTGCATTGATGTTGAGGCAGACCGGTTCCTGCAGATTTTTGTTTCCAGAATTAAGAATAAATAGTGAGGAGAAGCCCGCGATGCCATCGGGAATTCCTGATCGACGTCAGTTTCTAGGGACAATGGCGACTATTGGAGCAATGGCGGCAGCTGGCAAAAGCGAAGCTCTCAACGCTGCAACGGGCGGTTCTGCACTGCGCTGGCCCAAGCTCGCGGGCAGCCCTGTGCTGGATAGCCTTCATCCGGTGATTGAGCACTCTCGCGATGTACACACCAACGTCGACAAAATCGTTGAAGTGGCTGGCTGGATGGCGTACGAAGAACTGCCCATGCCGGATTATCAGATGCCCTTCGGGATGGGGCAAGGCAGCGCCGACGATGTGATTGACTTTATCCTGACGGCGGACTGCGTGGATACTGCCTTCACCGATTTTTCTACTCATGTGAAGTTTCAAGTGGACTACGCCGGGCGACACTGGTCGGATTCCGACGGGCTTTTTGCCTGCATGAAGCGGGCGATGGACAACGGGATTCCGATCCTCGATGGCAAGTACCTGGCGCGCGTGACGCGTCCCGAGATGGAGCGTATTTTTGCCGCCAACATCGAACTACCCATGCTAGACGAAAAGATGGAAATCTGGCACCAGGTAGGCGCGGTGCTGACGGAGAAGTACGACGGCCGTTTCCACAATTTTGTAAAGTCGTGTCCTCCCCGACTATATGACAACGGCGCGGGATTGATCGACCGCATGGTAAAAGAGTTCCCGCGCTTCAACGACGTTAGCCCATACGACGGTGCGTCCATCAAGTTGTACAAACTGCCGCAACTGGGTACCTGGTTCGTTTATTCGGCGCTGAGAAAGAGTGGCCAGTTTCCTCTTGCCGACGTAGACAAGATGACTGCGTTTGCGGATTACATTGTTCCGGTAGCGCTGCGGCTTCTCGGGATCACGAGGTATTCGCCAGAAATTGAAAACGCGATCAATACCTACCAGATGATTCCGCGCGACAGCCGACAGGAGGTAGAGATTCGGGCGCACTGCGTTTTACGCCACTGCGCTGCTGTGCGAAGAGGTCAACAACCTTCGGCCCAAAGGCCAGCAGATCATTATTCCGCAGATCGACGCCCGCCTGTGGACCCACTATCACACCACCTGGTGGCCGCATCATCTAACCAAGACGATCATGTATTGAAGATTGATGATTGATCGCCGCTACCGACAGCGAACCCGGGGGCCCATGAAACTTTCTTTTTTATCTGGCCGCACACTGCAGGTCGCAGTTTCACTCCTTGTTTTTGCTGGATGCCTGGCTTTTGCCGACGAATGGAAGCCGCGTCACGCCCTGGTCTCGCCGACCGGGGTGATGAACCTTTCCGAGCCTCCGGCGCCGGAGGAGATTTTCTTCCCGGGACCTTCCGGTAACGCTGATGGCTGGCTCGCAGGCCTGAAGGCCTGGCGCGCCGATCGCCGCACCCGCATACGCTACGACGGCTCACAATACGACCGGTCGGATCTGACATGGACTCAGCAGGTCTTTTCGCAAGTGCAACTGCTGATCTGGGACAGCACTTTTTACGATCCTGAGACTGGCGAATACACCGTGGACCGCTTTCTTGCCGACACCGAGAGCCGCATCGGGCCGATCGATGCCGTGCTGATCTGGCACGTCTATCCCAATCTCGGCGTTGACGACCGGAACCAGTTCGATCTTCTGCGCGATCTACCGGGTGGCGTTCCCGCCCTTCGAGAGATGGTGCAAAAGTTTCACCGTCGTGGGGTGAAAGTGTTTTTCCCGATCATTGCCTGGGATACGGGCACGCGCGAGGAAGGCGCGTTCTCCTGGGTTGCGATTTCGCAGTTGCTCAAAGATATTGGCGCGGACGGCCTCAATTTTGACACTCTCGAAAGCATTCCCACTCAATTCAGATCGGCTTCGGATGCCACTGGGCATCCGCTTGCGCTCGAACCGCAATTTGATATTCGCGACGAATCGATTGCCTGGGCCAACATCGGCTGGAACGACTGGGTGACGTGGGAAGGCAAGGAGTATCCCTTTGTGCCCATGGTGAGCAAGAGCAAGTGGTTCGAACCGCGGCATATGGTGAACGTCACCGATCGCTTTACGCGCGATAAGACTGACAGCCTTCAGCACGCTTTTTTTAACGGACAGGGTTACGCTACGCTCGACAATCTCTGGGGCTTCTGGTACGGGACTACGCCGCATGATGCAGAAGCCATCCTGCGTTTCACGCGAATCGAACGGGCTCTAACAGAGAACCTGCGCAGCCCACAGTGGGAGCCCCATACCCCCACCTTGCAGGCAGGGGTATTCGCCAGCAGGTTCCCCACCGCGGGAAGCACGCTGTGGACCATTGTCAACCGCAATGAATACGACAGCACCGGCGAGCAGCTCCGGACGGCTCATCGCGCGGGAATGCACTACTACGACTTGTGGCACTGCACGGAGCTAACACCTGCAGTACACGGCAGTGAGGCGACGTGGCTGGTCCAGTGAAAGAGCTTCTTGCTTATATGGCGGAGCGCTCCCGGCGGCCACTGTCGAGCTACTCGCGGGAATGGAAGGCTGTGGCGCAGAAGATGGTCGAGATCCCCGCCACCAAGCTGGCGCAGAGTGCTCCTCCGGGAATGGTTCGCATACCTGCGGCCGATTACGATTTCCAGGTGCGCGGCATTGAGATCGAAGGCGGAAATGATCCTGGAGTTGACGTTCAATATCCCTGGGAAGAAGGCGCGCGGCGCGCTCATCGTCACCGGGTTCACGTCACCAGCTTCTATATGGACCGTACTCCGGTGAGCAATGCCGAGTTCAAGACCTTTCTGGACGCCACGCGCTATCACCCAAAGGACGACCATAACTTTCTGCGTGACTGGAAAAACGGAAGCTATCCCGACGGTTGGGACAAGAAGCCTGTGACCTGGGTCTCCATCGAAGATGCCCGAGCTTACGCCGCCTGGGCCGGCAAGCGCCTGCCGCACGAATGGGAGTGGCAGCTTGCCGCGCAATCAGAGGATGGCCGGGTCTATCCCTGGGGCAGTGACTGGAATTCAGAAAAAGTGCCCGCGGTAGATCGCGGACACGCCATGCGCTCGCCCGCAAACGTGGGCGCCTTTCCTCAGGGAGCAAGTCCTTTCGGCGTGCTGGACCTGGAAGGAAATGTTTCCCAGTGGACAGACGAATACCGGGATCAGCATACCCGGGCCGCCATTGTCAGGGGCGGTGCATCGTACCAGCCCACGGGTTCGATCTGGTATTTTCCTCAAACCTACCGGCTCGACGAGCACCAGAAATATTTGTTGATGTCTCCTGGACGGGACCGCGCCGGGACCATCGGCTTTCGCTGCGTGGTGGACGGGCAATAAGCTCATCCAGGAAAAACAAGACGTAGCGCGCTACGTCTCTACAACAAATGATCTCAAGACACTACAGTGCCCCCTGTACAAAGGCAGATGGTTGTATCAGAATGAACGGCAAAACCCCGCTTGAGCGCGGGATCTGTGGGTCGCGGTGGGGGGACACAGCTTTGTACTTCAGGCCCGGGACACTCGATGAAGCCGTGCATGTGCTGGCCGCACACGGTGGTCAGATTCTGTCGGGCGGCACGGATTTTTTTCCCGCGTTAGGAGATCGACCTGTTCATGGTTCAGTCGTTGATGTGTCCGGTATCTCCGAGATCAAAGGCATCACGGTCGAGCCCGACCATATCCGTATTGGGGGCCTCACTACATGGAGCCAGGTCATTTCCGCTCCACTACCCCGCTGCTTCGACGCGCTGAAGAGTGCTGCCCGGGAAATTGGCGCGATTCAGATACAGAATCGAGGTACCGTAGCTGGCAATCTCTGTAACGCGTCGCCCGCCGCCGACGGCGTGCCTCCGTTGCTGGCGCTCGACGCCGAGGTAGAGCTGGTATCGGCTGCCGGGTCGCGTCGGATGTCGCTTGCCAATTTCATCGTGGGCAACCGGAAAACTCTTTGTCGTCCCGACGAGATTCTGAGCAGCGTGATTGTTCCCCGACTCCTGGACGATGCCAGATCTGCATTTCTCAAGCTTGGCGCCCGGCGTTACCTGGTGATTTCGATCGCGATGGTGGCGGCGATCGTAAAGGTAAAGACGGACGGAGCGGTTGCCGAGGCTCGTATCGCCGTGGGATCGTGCTCGGCCACCGCGCAAAGACTTGCCGCTCTCGAGAGTGCTTTGGTCGGCGCACCCGCGCGAACCGGGCTGGCAGCGCTGGTTTTACCGGAACACCTCGCCCCGCTCTCACCTATCGATGACGTCCGCGCGACTGCGAGTTACCGGAGCGATGCCGCCCGGACTCTGATAGGGCGCGCCCTCGACGCTTGCGTGGAGAGTTGCTGACATGGCCACAACGACTGCTCGCGAGTTCGGCACTCAGACTTCGATCGCGTTCTCTATAAACGGCAGAGGTGTCACCGCCTGCGTTTCGCCGATGGAGCGGCTCTCAAAGGTACTGCGTGAACGTCTCGAACTGACAGGAACCAAGGTCGGCTGTGATGCCGGCGATTGCGGCGCCTGTACGGTTCTGGTGGATGGCGAGCCAGTTTGCTCCTGTCTTGTGGCTGCCGGGCAGATTGCAGGTCGGGAAATCACGACCGTCGAGGGACTCGCCGCGCGTCCGCCGATTTGCGATCATTTGCAGAACTCGTTTCTCCGCCATGGAGCCGCTCAGTGCGGCGCATGCACGCCGGGCATGCTGGTGTCGGCAACCGCGTTGCTCGAGCGGAATTCCGCCCCCACAGAAAACGAGGTTATGGACGCGGTCGGCGGCGTGCTCTGCCGCTGTACTGGCTACCGCAAGATTATTACCGCTGTGCTCGATGCTGGTTCTCGCACCAGCGCAGAGTCCTCGCCTAGGGCTGGGAACGCTGTAGGCCAGAGACTCATCCGTCTCGACGGCAAGGGCAAAGTGAATGGCGCGGAAATTTTCGGCGCCGACGAAACTCCCGCCGGAGCGCTTGTGGTGCGGGCAATCCGCAGTCCTCACGCTCGCGCTCGTTTCCGTTTCGGCGATCTCGACGCGTTCGTGGCGGCACACCAGGGAGTCGTGCGCGTTCTCACTGCGAAGGACATACCCGGCGAGAATTGCTACGGCGTCATCTCGCGGTTTGCAGATCAGCCGGTGTTTGCAGAAGTTGAGGCCAGATTCCGGGGCGAGGCCGTAGCCGCAGTCGCGGGCGAAGCCGAGGCAATCGACGCTTTCGACCTCGCGAACTTTCCTGTGACTTGGGAAAAACTGCCCGCGCTGACTACGATTGCTGCCGCGCTCGCGCCCGATGCTCCGCTCATCCACGCCCACCGCGAAGAGAACGTACTGGTGCGGGGACGTGTGGCTCGAGGCGAGGTCGACAGAGCTCTTGCGAAAGCGGATGTGGTTGTCGAAGGTGAGTATGAGACGGGCTTTGTCGAGCATGCTTACATCGAGCCTGAAGCGGGCTTTGCACGGCGGATGGGCGACGGAATCGAGGTCCAGGCCTGCACCCAGGCTCCGTACATGGATCGGGCTGATATCGCGAAGATTCTCGGGATCGCTCCGGAGAATGTTCGCATTATTCCGACCGCGGTCGGAGGAGGTTTCGGGGCCAAGCTGGATCTATCGGTGCAGCCGTTTGTCGCGCTTGCGGCGTGGATTCTTCGGCAGCCGGTGCGAATGACTTACTCGCGCTCGGAGTCGATCGTCTCGACCACCAAGCGTCACCCTTCGAGCATTCGTCTTCGTGCAGGTGCGACGCGTGACGGCAAGCTGACGGCAATGGACTTCGCTGCCGACTTCAACACGGGAGCCTATTCTTCCTGGGGGCCGACCGTGGCGGCACGGGTACCGGTCCACGCCTCGGGTCCTTACTACGTTCCGCATTACCGGGCGCTGACTCGAGCCGTACACACGAATCTCGTGCCGGCGGGAGCCTTTCGCGGTTTCGGAGTGCCGCAAACAGCCATCGCGCAGGAACAGCTTTACGACGATCTCGCTGACCGGCTCAAGATTGATCGGCTCGAGTTCCGCATCATCAATGCGCTGGATGATGACACTCCCACAGTCACCGGGCAGGTTCTCGGCGCGGGCGTGGGGATTCGAGCTTGCTTCGAGGCATTGCGACCGAGGTGGGCAGCGGCCCACACCGAGGCGGCGGAGTTCAATGCGAACGCCAGCGGTCCGCTGCGTCGAGGCGTTGGAGTTGCGGGTATGTGGTACGGATGCGGCAATACGTCGCTTCCGAATCCTTCGACCATTCGTGTGGGATTGAAAGCGGACGGCAGGATTGCGCTCCATCAGGGGGCGGTGGATATCGGGCAGGGCTCCAACACCATCGTGACCCAGATTTGTGCCGACGCGCTGGGCGCTCCCATCGATCGTTTCGATCTGGTCTCGGGCGATACGTCGATCACGCCGGATTGCGGCAAGACATCCGCGTCACGACAGACGTTCGTCACGGGGAAAGCCGCGCACATGGCCGGCACGGAACTGCGTCATGCCATCCTGCGCCTGGCTGATGGATGCGAGTGTGCGGATATTGTTTTCGGCGATCGCTCCATTACGGTCAAAGAAGACGGGAAGCAGCGCGCCATCACTCTGGACGACTTGCCGCTCGATAAGCATGGCTACGTGCTCACGAGCGAGGCCACTTTCGATCCCCCTACCAGCCCGCTCGACGAAAACGGTCAAGGGACTCCTTACGCGGTTTTCGGATTTGGGGCGCATCTGGCCGAGGTTGCTGTCGATACGGAATTGGGCACGGTGCGGGTGCTGAAGATTACCGCCGCTCACGATGTCGGCCGCGCCATTAATCCAACTCTGATCGAGGGGCAAATCGAGGGCGGCGCAGCACAGGGTTTGGGGATGGCGCTGATGGAAGAGTTCTTTCCCGGTAAAGGCGAGAATCTTCACGACTACCTGATCCCCACCGTCGGCGATATGCCACCGGTTGAATCGATCCTCATCGAGGATCCATCGCCGATTGGCCCGTTCGGCGCCAAGGGCATCGGCGAGCAAGCTGTGATTCCGACGGCCCCCGCAATCCTCAATGCCATCCACGATGCCATCGGCGTGCGCATCCACCGCGTTCCGGCGACACCTGATCGCATAGGTGCCGCCATTTTGGCAGCCCGCACGCTGGCAGGCAGCAACGAAGAAAAACATGCCTGAAGACGACGCCATCCGATGCGATGCCTGCCCGGTCCTGTGCTACATCAAGCCAGGAAGGACTGGCGCGTGCGATCGCTACGGCAACGACAACGGACAACTGGTGCGGATTGATCCTCACGTGGTGCTGGATCGCGCCGTGACTCGCGGTGATTCCGTGGTTCCCTTCCTCGATCGTGATCGGGAATGGGATGGAAGCATCGTGGCTGGCCCGGAAAACTTCGTCACTGCGATTGGCGCGGGCACGACGTATCCCGACTACAAGCCAGCGCCGTTCATTATTTCTTCCGTGGTGCAAGGCGTGGACATGGTCACCGTCGTCACCGAGGGCATTTTCAGCTATTGCGGCGTCAAGGTGAAGATCGATACCGACCGGCACCTGGGGCCGGAGACGAATACGGTGCGGGCCCAAGGCGAACCCGTCGGACACGTCACGACCAGTGAGTACGGTTCCCAGATGCTTTCGCTCGGTGGTGTCCGTCACCTGACTGGCGGCAGCCGCCAGGAGGGTACGGCGACATGCGAAACGCTGCTGAACCTGTGCAACCGCAAGCCGGTGGAACTGACGATTGACGAAGGCGCCACCGTGATCGTTCAGGCGGGAAAGCCGCCCATAGTGGACGGCACGCGGGAAGAACGCATGCGCGTGGGCTGCGGCTCGGCCACCATCGGCATGTTTGCCAAACAGTGGTTTGGCAAGGTCGACGAAGTTGTTGTGGTTGACGACCACATCACCGGCGTTCTCTCCGAGCACCAGGCGGGAAAGTTGCTGGGCGTCCCCGAGACTGGTATCAAGATGAAGGGCCGGCGTTCCACTCCGGGGCGCTACTTCCGCGTGGCCGAGCCGGGCACTGCCTGGGGCGGTACGAATATTGAAGATCCTCTTTCGATTCTCCAGAATTTCAATCCCAAGATCGCGTGGCCAAAACTCCGACTGCTGATGGTGAGCACCACCGGTGAGCATTACGCTTATTTCGAACTGAATGAAACTCTGCAGCCGGTAGAAAGAGAATTGCCCGACTCTCTAAGCGAATCTGTCGCACGAATCAAGGAGAATTGCGAGCCTGCGCTTTCGACAGCGCTCTTCATGGGCGGAGCTGGAGGGTCGCTCCGAGCCGGGGTTACGGAGAATCCGGTGCGGCTTACCCATTCGGTGAGAGACGCACTGACGAGCGTGACCTGTGGCGGCGCACCAGTTTACGTCTGGCCCGGTGGCGGCATTACATTCATGGTCGACGTGACCCGCATGCCAGAAAATGCATTCGGCTATGTACCTACTCCAGCGCTGGTTGCACCGATAGAGTTCACGTTAAAGATTAAGGACTACGCGACTCTCGGTGGCTACATGGATCACGTTCGTCCCTTGGAGTTCATCATGCAGGGAGAAGGCCGCCGCCATCTCTCGGCACGACCGGAGAACCCCTGGCCACTGGCTCAACCGAAGGCTTCGAAGTCCGACCCGAGGTCCGATCCATGAGGCAACGAGCACAGATAGGGTTTCTGCCCGACGGCCGTCGGTTGCATCTGCATGACGGGCCCATCGATCTGATCGTTGAAGCCTTTGGATCCCCGAGTGAGATCGCCGCGGCGTATCGGGTGGCGGCGGAGCGGTTTGTGACCGTGCTCGATGAGCTCTGCGGCGAGCTTCCGCTTCTGCGACAACCGGCCCGGAAAGACGGCCCGTTCCCTGTGCGTGTCATCGCGAGACGTATGTTCGAGGCGGTTGCTCCCTACTGCGAAAGAACTTTCATAACACCGATGGCTGCCGTGGCAGGCGCAGTCGCAGAGGAAATCCTGGGCACGATGACATCCGCGGCAAACCTTTCGCGGGCCTACGTCAACAATGGCGGGGACGTTGCGCTGCATCTCTCACCCGGTGAACATTTTGTCGCGGGCATGGTCGAGCGGCCGGATTGTCCATCACTTTTCGGCACCGCAGTGCTGGACT
>WNFC01027178.1_pt1 | contig 10162 bp, 11 predicted proteins | sample 5400541 | NCBI WGS metagenome assembly WNFC01 (sample SAMN13153342, study PRJNA577476) | soil metagenome | isolation source: 120 cm saprolite under Douglas fir tree site 2 hole 2 replicate 1 | place: USA:California | collected 2015-04-18 | reverse complement strand
GATCGGCGGGCATGGTATCCGCGTGAGACCGTGAAAGACGGGCAGCCACACAGATCATAGAACTACCGTGACCGCGGCAGGTTTGCGGGTGTGCAACGACGGAAGGGCCACGAAGAGAGAAGGGGAGTTGGTCACGGCGAAGATGGCCCGTGCACGGAGGATCCACTGGCAGTACCCTGGAGTACGGTGACATTTTCGAGTTCGAACCCAGCATGATCGTTCCGAGTCATATCCACCCTCTGTGATGGGTGTTGACGTTCATTTGACACCGAACGTGCAATGGCGAACCTGACGACAACGTACTCACGGGTGTCAGTCGGGTGTTGTTCGAGATGCTAACTGAATCTGCCAGTGCAGGGGCCGCAGTCATGGCCGTTAGCTCAGAGTCGATTCAAACCGGGCAAATGGATATTTTCGAGATGGCAGCTCCGTCAAGCAAAAAAAAGCGGGAGGCGGACTGACAGCGCTGAGACCGACATCAAGCCCCAGGGCTGCGGTGCCCTCACAACTCGGAGCCGATAGCGAGAACACCGTTGTATATTAATATTGTTTTGGATGGGACCAAAAAATATCCCGATGTCCCTTGTGAAGGTTTCGGGCCCAGGCGAGGATTGGGGGAGAGAGCCAGCTGAATTAGTGTGATTCGACAGCTGCACCGCTAGCAGTGCAGTATTCATCGCCGAAGGTCAGAGAAACAAAGAGGACTTGGGGGCAACGATGGCACTCGAACTTGTCGACCTTCAGTGAAGACATACGCGCACTTGCTGGTGCGTAACTTGAAGGTGCACGCACGAAGGCAAGAGTCATCATGATGACCGTGACGCCCTGAGTCGGGCCGCGGCTCATCCGAGTGATGAGAATCCACCCTGACCTGGGATGGTTTTCCGCCAAAGAGTTCAAGCGTTCAAGCGTTCAAACGTTCAGGGCCAGGTCAGTGCCTTGGCCTTAGGGGATCATATCGCGTGAAACAAGCAAAACGTTCCTAGTCCAGAAGCACTCCTAGGGACAACTCGAAGACGCGCACACTTACTGTAGTTCGTTCTCAGGCTGCAACGTAAGGCGGACATCACCAGAAAACCCGGACCCCTTACGTGAACATGTGAAACATCCTCCTCCTCAATCTGTCCTTCAACAAACTTTCCAAAATGAGAGCTTTTTGATCAATAGGAAAACAAAGACGGGGGCAGTACCTACAAAACGTTTTGTTCAATTTTTGCCCGAAATAAACAAAGGTCGAAAACTGGGGAGTTCAATAACGTTTGAAACAGGAAGAAACTTCACATTCACGTAGGGGTGTGCGTTCCTGGTGATCTCCGCCCTTAGGAGCCGGATCAAAAGATATGCATGAGAAGAAGGCCGCCGAACGAGGGGGGGAGGGGCGAGCCAAAATCTCGCAAAAATAGTCTAGGACATCCAAGTTTCCACTCTCAACTGCGAGCGGCGATGTGTCACGCCGTTGTCAGTATGAAACGACATCACTGTGCCATCCAGGGATTGAAAGCGCCTGCAGCGCTCGGCGCCGTAGTAGTAGCCCGAGATTGAGACATAACCAAAGCAGGGGGACGGCAACTCGTTAGGTGCAGGGGTTCCGAGCCTGTTGAATAGAAAACGTATCGCCCGCGTCAAAAGGCCATGGACGATCGGATAGGACTCGGAATGGCTTTGATTGGAGTGATAACAGACATTCGAATGGAAGCTTCACGTTATTCTGGACTCGGACGCTCCTTATTACGGATTAGCACTAGAATACCTTGAACTTCAGCCAGTGAGGAAGAGTGAGAGGGCACATCAAGGGGCACATACTACTGTATAACGTTTTTACCCATGTCAGTCAAACTCACAGCCGCCGGGCCCGCATTCTACTAACTACTAGTGCGGGTGTGAAGCCACGGATGAAGCAGCGTCTTATCTTGTTGACGTGCGCGAGCGATCAGGTGTGGGAACAAAACCTTGGCTGTGGTATCCAGGCCCAGGTCCTGTGAACTCTCCTTTCCACAATGCGTGACGCGTGACGTGTGATAATTTGATTTTGACGTGACTTGAACTTTTTGTCCGATGAAACGCACATATCTTCTCTTTTCGGTTTCATTGTCTGCTGTTACACTGCGAAAACTCACCTTGTATTTCATGGAAGGGGAATGGGGGATAAAACTCCCGCGCACAGCCACGATGATGGGTGGGTGAGCTAGAAAAAAGGAACAATGCCGCGAGAAAATAATTCCGTTACGGGGAGTCGAACCCCGGCCTCCTCGGTACTCTCTGGTGAAAGCGAGGTATGCTAGCCGTTGCACCATAACGGACACATAATGAGTGTATTTCGCAAACGGTGTCATTCAGTCACTGGGAGGCCTAATTTCAGGCCCAAGTCACATACAGACGTCAGATCTGTCCCAAGTAACTCTAACGGCGCCTCCATTGGGCGTCACCCTCCGAAACGCCCATTCATTTGCCGCCGCGTTGCCTGACCTTGCAAGCATAAAACACGTCTAGCCTACGTGCAGGGTGGCGAACGCCCCTAGGGTTGATGTATTGCAGGGATAACATCTGAAGTCCGCGTGCCGCGTGCCGTAACGACTAATTGTTGCGTATCAGGCCATCCCGCGGATCTTGCGGCAGATCTATAGCCATTTTACACAAATGCACAAATGCATCCTGCGACCCCACGCTCGCTCGCACGAATAATCGTTTTCGACTCGCTCCGGCGCCACCGCATGCATTACCAGCGGCGTGCCTGTGACGGTCAGACAGACAAAAGATTGTGCTGTTTCCCCGACAGTTCTTCCAAGGATCCACTTTTGTCTCTACAGGACGCCCCGACTTCCTTGCTCGACCGGGTTGGAAAGACGGATCCTCGACGTCGACGAAAGTTAAAAGTGGTGGTAGGTCTTTGGGCACTGATTAAGAACTCCAGGAAAGGGACACCAATGCTTTTGATGAGCAGAGATACATTAAATGACTCTGCCGGCCCCGGGGAAAAGCACCAAATGCGCGCCTCCACCCCCGTCCGCGTTAACGCCGCAGAGAATCATTTCTGTTCCCTGCCATCGGGCACGATGATGCTCTGGCCTGTACCTTTTGATTGCAATCTGGGAAACATGCACCCTGATCGGGACAAACTGACCGTGGATAAGAAGGGTCCCGAGTTGGTTTATTCGGGGCCCGCACGCTGTCTCGAACGCTCGTTGTGCGGACATCACGCCCCTGTGGATATAGTACTGACGGCTGGATGGAGACGCCCGCGCTCCCCATCTTTCCGAAACCGTGCTGTCCAAGATCGCGCGGACGTTGCTGTCGTGGGCCCACAACACTGGAGTCGACTGCTATCGCCGGTGGCGTGTTACAGGGACCGCAGACGTAATGCAACGCGCGCCCGGTTCGCCGTCTCGGAATCATCGGGTTCGTCGCATGTGCGGTGCCTGCTGCGTGACCAACTCGACGTGTAGAAGTTCGTTTGTGCAGAGAGCATGTAATGGATCGGACAGCTGCAGGCACCCGGTTTGCAGTATCATACTGGTGACGGTTTCTTCGGCTGATGTCCAGGCAAGGTACGAAGAGGGGGTGCTTCTATCACAAGGCCCCTCTACCCCATACGAAGAACCTCGTACATTCTCGACGTCTTCTCCAAGCCCGGCGCGTCGATTGATCCCAGCCTACAACAGGGAAGCACAATCAAGCGACATGGTCTCGACTTCTCGCATGCACAGAGCCCGCACGAGCGAAAAAAAATCTGCAGGTGTACGATAACAGTAGCCTAACCGGCGGGATCTCCCGCTGCCGCCTTTCAGGAACGCCAGAGAAGTCTGCGCCTGCGTGCGTCAGCGTCGGATACGACTCGGATATGGCCTCGCCAATAAGAAGCAACGAGGGTACAAGCAAATAGACGTGATTATGGGAGTGCCTGGCGCCGCGATTGGGTAGATGATCGATGAGGGGCGAAGGGTGGGCGATTCAGGTCGCATCGCAGCAAGTAATTTCAGGGGGGCCGGTACATCGAAGAGCCACGCACGCAATTTGCGGGCGCTCTGCAGGTCGGAAATCGCGCCGTGGAACATGCGTACATCATGTGGGCAGCCATATTGCCCTTTTTTGCCTTGGTCGATGACGCGTGGGTGGAAGAAGAGCGAGCCTTTTTCAACAAGCGGTAGCCGGACCGGTGATGGATTGGCTAAGCGCGCAAAAGGCAATTCCAGAGTGCCTCCGATCGGTGGCCCATCGTGCACGTTTCACCTATCTCTGTGGCCTCGTCCATATTAATGGTGTCGTTATTAACGGAGTGAATTCAATCAATGAATTAAGAGCTGGCGCAGGAACGCCGCGTGAGAGTATCGTTGCCATCGCCCAGGAGGTCACGTGCCACAAAACCGGAAGCGAGATGCCGCCACCTTCAGAATCCGATCCACGCAACTGCAGGGTCGGGGGGCCAGAGCGAGCGTACAGTACGTGGTCGAATTCGAATTCTACAGCTTCCTCGACAACGTTGCATGAGCACGCGCACGTTCTTGTCAAATGATTCTAAACGGGACACTATCGCTTTGAGTGGGAGAACATCGAGTGCCTGTCGTGTCTATAGATAACAAAAGAAAGGGCGATTTCATGATCAGGAAGCGGGCCACTGGGAATGAGGGGGAGGAGAGGGGCGCAAATTCGGTGTGAGCCATTCCGCTCCTTTCGATCTCTATGGCTGACCGCAGAGCACCGAGGTCCGCATCGCCCTTGCACCACCTCCTGTCATGTCTTTTTGCTCGTCTTCTCGAGGCCTCCTTGAAGAAGATCGAAGGAACCGGCGCAGAGATACACGACGGCGCGGCGACGCGCCTTGAAGCCCGTTGCCATCTTCGGGTGTCGCTTGACGGTTGCATAATAAGAGAAGGAGAGCAGGCAAGCACGCACCAAGGAATCGCGCAGACGTTCACACGCACGCCATGCGCGCCCTCTCCTCCCTTTCCCCGCCATGTCAGATTCCGGCTGCGCTCGTCCCCCCAAAATTGGTCCGGCGACGACATTCCACCACAGATCGGACAGCTGTGATAGACCATGGGACCTTCATCAATGGGAGTGTGTGATGCTTCCAACTGAAGATAAGCCTGTCATGGCCCCAAATTTCCCCGGTGTTGCTCGAGAGATTGCGCGAGACGTGCTTCTACTTCCACTTCCACTGGGCCTTGTCGTGTATTCTTAGATGGTATATGAAAGCGTATCATCATCATTGATGGCCTGGAGATCGTGAGGTAAAGAATTAAAGATGCTTCCGTCTGGCCCGAGGCCAGGAGGCCGAAACCCTGGCTCACGTTCGGCAAGGATGATAAGGGTCAAATCGCGAAATCTTCGAGGAACCACTCTGGGAGGGAGGAGAGGGAGAATGGCCGTGGTGTTTCGAAAGGAGTGGTTTCTGGGAGTCGGCGTGCCTTGAGAGTCAACTGGTTACGGTAAAGGCCGGGTGACGCGCGCTGTGTAGATGAGATGAGAAGCAGTCGTGGTGCCTTCAAGTTGTTGTGTCCTCGCTGTCCTCGGGCCAGTCTGAGGCTCAACTGATCGATCAGTCAAAACGTGTTCGCACATCTACGCCTGGAGGCCTCGGAGGCCTCGACTCAGACTGGGGGCTTTGTCGGGCATATGCGGCGCAGGGGCTGAGATCTGTGAGACCGGCAAGGCGCGTCGGCATCACATTCGTGCCGAATCTCGGACTGTTCTGGTTTCGATGACCGAGCAATATTTCCCGATACGTCACTTATCAAGTTTCCCAGCAGAAATTTGCGTAACGTGTAAGGGTGAGCCGAAACAATTGAGTTCGCGTCAATCTAATAACCGTATTCTGAACATAGAGTATCCGACATGTAGGGATGTATCATGTATCATGTATTGTATCATCGTGCTGCACCTGGGCGCCCGAAAACAAGAGTCCATCCCGGAAAAAAAATGTAAAGTTTCTAAGGCGTCAAAGTCCTTTAATTTCTCACAGGGTATTCCAACAAGAAACGGAAAACAAGAAGGGCAATCAACACAGTTCCCACATCTTCACGTAATCGCTATCCGCGAGCGTCAGCACGTTTTCGCACACACGAAAGACAAACGCTCACATCCTCAGCGCTCGGTCGTCATCATTCTGGGGCCATGTTGCGGTCCACTTGTCCTGTTGTTGAGCGAAAAGTTGCATCGCATCTAGACGGAGCGGTAATTGGTCATTTTCCAAATACGCACAAAGCTAGCGAATAACACCCACTGATTGCTCCGTTCAGCCACGGCTTGTTGCCAGCGCCGTCTGGGAACCAACCGTTGGTGCCACCCACAGCAACATCGAGAATAAGATAGAATGCTATTGACGAAAAAGTCAGTTTTTTTCGAATTCGCTCAGAAATTGCACATACGCTGATCGAAAGGAGCCGAGTTTCCACGGCCCAGCCAAGGGTTAGGAGTGACGATCTCTTGCGAGCCGTTCGAAACGGACGTTGGAAATTGACCCCGCTGGAAGAACGGGATGTCGAAACGCAAGGTGAGCATGTGCTTAAGACGGTTGTCGACGTAGATTCGACTTTCGAATGTGTCGGGCATCAGTGCCCGGGGAGAGAACAGATTAGAAGGCCGAAATTCTCACATGAAATCCTCCGTCCATTCGACGGCATATGTGTGGAAAGTGTCCGCATAAGTGGATCGCCGCATTGACCACCAGCCGTAGGTTTTCGAGACAGCATTCAACCATGACAACGGACCCCAGTTCAACGACCCTCGAACGTAGTTGACGCCTCTGCAAAGACGGTCTCTGTCAGAAACGGAACGGACAAACAAAGAGACGTGTTCGCCATACTGTGCGGGATAGGCCGGGCCGTTTCCGCGCGCTTCCATGATATCAATTTCGCCTGAGATCGAAGGCGACCATTAGGGCACACATCCTGGATAGTGACTCGAGGAACTTTTTCAAAAGCTCACCACTCAGAGGCCAAGCTCCATAGGTGTCATTTTCCGGGAGCATCCAAATAGCGGGCCATAACTAGATGGAATTGAGATATCGGCAATAAGCTGACATGTATGGTAAGGACGAACCCAGTCCCTAACGAAGTCAAAGAAAATGATCTATCAGCTCGAGGGCCACTTGTCATGTCAACAAGGAGTGGCGCTTACCCTCTTGGCAATTGTGCTCGGACCTCCACTTTTCCATATCGAATACTCCGTTTGCCTTTTGTGGAAATGCGGGCGCTCATGGCAGGGTTGATGACGGTGCCTGTGGTGCCGTTGCTTACAACGCCGCAAGCGGTCAAATTTGTGTTGGTGCAGCCCGTCAAATTGAATGTGTAACCATCGAAGATGGCTTTGCGACCGATGACATCTGACGTCAGCGTGGGAACGATGTAAAGCTGGCTGTTTCGAATGAACGAGTTGTTACTCGAGCCGGTCGTCATTTCAAATTCACCATTCCTGTGCGATCCTCGTTAACGCGCACAGTAAAAAAAAAGGAAAAGAAGAAAAAAAAATTGTAGGGGAGGATACCGACCCGAAGCCTCCCAAGTCGATCTCACGCATCCAGACGCTGGGGTCAAGATCGTTGCCGTTAAAGTCGTCATCCAGAACAGGGCAAAGATGTCCTGGGCTAATCATGGAGACGCTGCGCCAGCCAAAGTAGCACCGTAAGCCGGCGGCGGCGATACCGAGTAATAGCATGGAATAGGTGAGGAAATATGAGATCCGTGCAGCCTTGTCCTTCTTTCCCACCCACGGCTTGGTAATCTCGCCGGATAGCATCGTGGAGGCTACGAGCTTGCGCTTCGCGAGACGTGAGCGTGTGCCCTGGTTTACAGAGGTATACGTCATTGGACGGGGTCGAGGTGAGGAGAATGCCTCCCGTGGAGCGGCTGAATGCGGCCGCTGCTGGAGGTCAATGGCGCTGCTTGCCAAAGAACTCTGTGCGCTGATCCTTTGGTGCGCATTGCCAAAACCAGTTGCGGCCACGTCCCCCAGACTGAAACTGATGACGCTCGCTGGAGGGGTCAGGGCATTCAAGTTCGTGGTCTCCATGACTGGGGTGGAGAAAGGATTGGCAGGGGTGGTCGCACCACTGGGAACAATGCTATTCGGGCTGCCCTGGCGATCCTGTGTGCGGATGTGCCCGGGAGTTGATCCGCGGGGTTGAGATGGGGGCCGAGTAGCAGTGCTTTCTGGGTCAGATGCGCCCGAAGACTCCAGAAAGAAGGGACGTGGGGGGTGCAGAGGCCCCTGGGGAGTAGCAACAGGAGACTGTGATGAGGAGTTGAATGATGATGAAGGCATAGCCAGCGGAGCAGAAGGCGACGAGGGAAAGGGAGCCTGGGAGCTTGGAACACGACCAGGGCAATGGGCCTTTAAGGTGCCGCGAAGACTTGCGACAAGTTAAGTTACAATAGTTAATGAATTGGCGACCTCAATCAATTGCGGGACGGCACTTGAGACAGAAAGGGCCTTGGACGAGGGACCCGATGAATCACGACAAGCATTACGGCCACCAAACATAGGATCCTTGGATACGGCGCAAAGAGGTACGGTATTCCACAGAACGCCCAATCACCGCATGCACATCTCCGTCCGAGGACCAAGGAGATGGATATCTAGACCGGTCAGGAGTACTAGACCGGTCAGGAGTAAGAAGGGACCTTATTCAACGTGGGAGTTGAATGGCATTCCTGGATTGCGAACTGGGAATGAGTTCGTGCCGGTCTGATTTCCCGAGACTGTATCATACAGACTATCCCCGGGGAGGAAACATGCGGGCGCCAGAATCAATCGGGATGAAGGGGGGTGAGGCTCGTCGCTGCTTCCTTTTCGCGTATAGTGATCGATATTCCGTATTCCGAATACAAAAAGACGAGTTTCTTCCCATCAGCTTGTACCACGATAGATCAGCCCTTATAGCACCTAGCTAGCACCTAAAGGCTCTTTTCGCTGGTCGATGGCAGGTGGTCGAGCGCATTTTCTCCGCCAGACAAGAAAATAGGTATGACAGCAGTACAGAGGGCCCAACAATAAGCATGAGAATTAAGAAGCTCTTGGGAAGTCGGGAGATTGAACTTTCTCGCGCTCATGACATTGCGTGTGAACGAACGAACGAACGAAGGCACACGTTGCTGCTTGGCCACAGGTCGCGTGGACTTGCGGTGCCAAACTTGCGCAAACAATCTAACACGGGTAGGCAGAGGCCCTGTACTGATACCCACACTGCACATCATGATACCCAGTCACACAATGCCACCATACCGACGCGTTCCGTCGTGGTGACAGAAACGGTATGATCCACTCCACTCGGAAATATTCTCCTTTTCTTTTCCGACCCTAATAAATACGTACCTTTAGAGTACGAAAATGAGGCCCGGTGTAAACCCCCCATACCCTACTCGATCTCGATTAATCCCGCTCCTTCCCGCCCCAGGAAGGACTTACTGCCGTTGATCGGCCGCAACCAGCGACGTGGCGGTAATGGAACCGCCATCTGTGCTGACCATAAACGGCACCTTTCGTAAACGTCACGGTATGTCGGTTAAAGTCGGTCCGTGACCCGTACAGCTATGGTTCATCTTCTTTATCGCACAATCGTGCCTTGGGTCATTCTAAAGGGGCACTTTTGCGACTTTGGAGGCACTCTGATGCCGCATCCCTGGCCTTGCGGCGAGCTTGTCAGGGTGGAGCCTTCGAATCCCCTATCGCCCGATGCCCGCCACAACGTCATCCACTTTGACCTCTTGTGAATGTCCCCCATAACCACTTTTTTTCCGACATTTCTCCGGTTGGAAGGTGGTAAAATTTGATGTGCAAAGCTGCAATCTCGCGTTATTTTTGGAATCCGTTAAAGGAAACGGCTGCACTTGTGCATCGACGGTGTCCGTCCAGATGACGTCGACACTAATTCAACTCGTGTTCAAGTTTCTTCTCACTCTCCAATGCGGATCTTCGCTTCTATCATAGTCTTTCCAGGGGTGTACTTGGCCTTACACTTCGTACGTGCAGGTTTTGAGGAATGACACATTACCATATGCCGTGACCATGGACGGTTTCAGCCCGTAAGATTCTTTGTGTCTAAGATATGACCTCGGACCTGATGCAGGCCTGATGGGTTGATCGATGGCCTTTGATACATGATCAATCCGAGGTCACACCTGCGATTACAGCCCGCCAGATGCCGGGTTTCTTTCTTGCTTTCTTG
>WNFC01010778.1_pt1 | contig 10163 bp, 4 predicted proteins | sample 5400541 | NCBI WGS metagenome assembly WNFC01 (sample SAMN13153342, study PRJNA577476) | soil metagenome | isolation source: 120 cm saprolite under Douglas fir tree site 2 hole 2 replicate 1 | place: USA:California | collected 2015-04-18 | reverse complement strand
GCAACTCGGAAGTTATCGGCTTGTCGACGTGGCGGGAAACGCTTCTCAGGCGGGCAGAGCGTGGACGCAGCTGTTGATGGCGAAAAAGTCCGATCCGGATGATTTGCCGGTGCTTACCGCTCTCGCATATCTAGCTCAAAACCGGGGAAACAGCACGTTGGCAATGGAACTCTACTAATGAGGCGCTGAAGCTCGATCCAATCGATGTGACAGCCACCAACAATCTCGCAATCCTCTTGGCAAAGTCCGGACAGCTTACCGCGGCCGAAAATCTTTGGCAGAAGACCTTTGATCTGAACGAGGACATCGACGAGGTGAGAATCAATCTTGCATTAGCGAAGTGTATGCTGGGCAATAAGAATGCCGCCCAGCGAGTATTGCAGCGCGTGTTGCTCTACAGTCCGGATCAACAAATCGCTCGACGAAAACTTCAGGCGATCCAATCAGGCCAAGAAACCTGCGCGGCTCCTGCTTCGGCATTTTGATTCTTGATGGTATTTCTAAGCTCCATACAAACGTAATGGCAACTCCGAGCCGTGTCGATGTGAGGCAAATCTTAGCCTCAGATTTGTACTACCTTGCTTGACTCCAATTAAGAAGGGCAAAAACAGGCATTGGAAGTCTCAGAGAACGAAACTACACCAGGTGTCCCAACCTCGTTTGTCTCAACAGAAGGGTTTATCCAGGCAGCTGCAGCAGGCATCCGCTGGGCCCCTGCCTGCCAACTGAGGCATTATTCATTTTCAAGTGTGACTCTCAGGGGTGCGCGAAGTCGTGCGACGAATTGTCGCACATAATTCTCCCAGTCTGTTTCCTCGGGAAAATCGCCGCTCTTGCTCCAACCCGCACCGAGATAATACAGGAATGGCTTGCCGGCCTCCGCCGGCGCAATAGCCAGTAAGTTCGCAACTGGCGGCAAGCCCTCGTCGCTCGGCGTGGTGAGATCCGCTTGCGACAGCTTGGGCAGCGTGGCACTTTCGGTCGCGAATTCCTCGATCTTTTCCGGTATCACGATCGCACAGCCTATGTTTCCGCGGTCGCGGTCCGCAGGCTGCCAATAGCTCATCCAACCCTCTTCCTGGTTCTTGCCGATCACACCGTCGCCGGAACGTTGTGCGATGCCAATCCCGATTTCGAACCGCGGGTGATGGTCGCTGGCGAAGATACTTTCGACGCGGGTCATATTGGAACCGGCGTCTATGCTGATGCGCTTGGTTTCGGAGACCTTTCGCTTCCCGGCGTCCCAAGCATCGTAGGTCACCTCGAATTCAGAGCGGACCGGCCCGGTGGTGATGACTCGAGCGCTGCGATAATTGCTGGATATGTAGTAGGTATGACCGTCCCCAATGCCGAGCCCACCACAACCCCGGCTTTGCCCGACGCGATAATCATCCAGTCCTTCGCCGTGGTCGTTGTGATAATCGCCGTTCTTGTACCACTTGTTGATCACCAGGGCACGCGTGCTCTTGATCCACACATCCAGGCCACTGCTCACCGTGCCCTCGCCTGGAATCAGGTCCTGGTGGTACATGCGATGAGCGATGCGGTCGCTCTCCCAGGCCATGTCGCGGTATCGCTCGCCGATTTGCCGTGCGTAGGTTTTCACAATCGGCTGCGGCACGGCGGCCAGAGCGGAAGTGTCCACGATGTAGTAGGTCCGCGACTCCCTCGGCGCCAGATCTGCCTGGAAAAGAAATGTGTTCGGCGCCTGCCCTGATTCGCTGGCGTAAATCTGCGAATCGAGGATGCGAGACGCGAGGCCGTCCATCACGGCCAGGTTTGTCGAACGCATTCCCCGTCGGGCCAATCGAGAAAGGCTCAATTCCACCGTTTCGCAATGGCGATACAGATAGGCTGGATTGGTCACCCGGATCGCCAGTGGCTTGGCATTCTCAAACACCGCCATGCGGTACAACTCGCTGCCCGCCAGCAGAAACGCGCCGACGCCATATGCCTCGGTGGAATCGTCTGCGAACGTTTTCGGGTCGGAACCGATGGGTTGAACATGCGTCAATTTGCCCTCGCCGTCCACGCAACCGACAAGGGCAGTCCACGCATTGCGGATTGCAGGCTTGAATTTTGCGCCATCGAGCAAACCTTGATTCACGCCCCAAGCCAACGCGTAGGCGTAAAAACCAGAGCCACTCGCCTCCTTGAGCGGATAACTCTGCGGGTCGAGCAAGCTTGAATGCCACAGGCCATCGGGTTGCTGGTCCGTCAGAATCGCCTCCGCCATGTCTTGGAACAACTGCTGGAAACGCGCGCGGCTCGGATGGTTTGCCGGCAACAACTGCAACATGCGGACTAGCCCGGCCATGACCCAGCCGTTGCCGCGGCTCCAGAAGATTTTCTTGCCGTTGGCTTCGCGCCGGTCGAAGTAGGTGCTGTCGCGGAAGTAGAGATGTTCGCCTGGGTCGTAAAGATAGTCCGTCGTACGCCACCAATTCTTCACCGCAAAATCGAGATAGCGCTCGTCGCCAGTGGCGGCGAAGAGTTGCATCCACACGGGCGGAGCCATAAATAGCGAATCGCACCAGGACCAGATTTGGGACACTTGGTCGTAAGGCTGGTGGAAATCCAGGCTTTCGACTTCCGGGGGCGCGGAGAGAATGGCCTCGAGCCGCGACCTCAACGGTGCAATCATTTTGGGGTCGCGGTAAAGAAGATAGAGACCCGCGAACGTTTGGCCGATGGCCAAATCGTCGGCATGATACATGCGTGGTCCAGGCTTCCAGCCGTTGGCTTCGCCCATCGCGAGCAGCGCGTCACGGTATTTTGGGTCACCGGAGATTCCGGCCAGCGCCATCATCCCTGCGTCCCCGGCGGCCTGCGTCCAATCGGTCGCGGAGTGTGCGGAAGGGTGCGTGAGCTGCCAATCCGCTACGCGGTGCATGACCGCAAGAACATCCACTGGCGTTGGTCGCCAGTTCGGGGAGTCCGCCGCGGCCATTGGCAATGTGATGGCGAGACCCAGGACGGCGGTTCGCCAAATGCAGCGGCTATAAGAACTGAGCAGAAGAGCTTTCATCTTCATGCGGAGGTGCGTTGATAGAGATTGCCTAAATCGGGCCAACGCTCCGCCTCGAAGCATACTTCAGAACGCCGAAAGTTTCGAATTCCTACCGAGGGAAAACATGTTATGTCCAATCAGCACGCCTGAACGGAAAGTCGCTAGAGCGGGCATGGATCACCCGTTCTGAGATCACAGGAGTTCGGGCCGCGACCAAACTTCAAATGGGGAAGTTCGGTGCCTTCCGGTGTGCTTTCTTCGGTGTGAGCGAATTCTCCTTAGTTGAATCTCTCTTGCTGCGGTCCTGTTTTTCCTGTCGCCCATACGCTTGCCCGCGAACAACCGTCCTGAGAGTCTCAGATCCGTCTATATCTGCATTTCTTAACTGTCCGCAAAAGTAAAGACAGCTAGCTGTCGTCCCCCGTTTTCTCTCTCAGGCCATCCATAGCGGTCCGAATCGTCGTGGTGGTGCGGATCCATGAACCAGCTAGTTGTATTCCAGGGAGAGGCATCGGGTAACCGAGTGCCCACCGTACTGAAGTTTGCTCGACGGTTGTTAGCGGCTGCCCCAACTGGTTGGTGGTGCCTGTACTGCCTGGCTGCTCTACCGGCGCCGAGGAAATACTCTGGGTGAGCGTAGTCGATGACCAACCTCCTGTCCCGCATACCGGTACGCGGAGCCGTATTTTTATCCTAAAGAGCTTGACAATCTATGCCTCAAAAAGAATGATTTGTTCGCATAGCAGTGCGCCGTACCGCAATGAAGTATGAAGCACAGCTGCCACGAGGGAGGTGCATGGCTGCTGAAACGTCAGGCTGATCGCGATAAAAGACCGCCGGTTTTTATCAACGATGGAGGACATTTCCATGACAGCTCCAGTGAACACATCCTTTGCAATGCCTCTTTCCGAAGCGGTTGCCAAAACCGACGGACCCTATCAACTGCATGGTTTGGAGCGCGCCGTTTCTGTTCTCGAAGCCCTGAGCGAGAGCGACACACCACTCAGCCTGGCCGAGATATGCCAGCGCATGGGCCTGCACAAAAGCACAGCGCATCGATCGCTGATGGTGCTGGAGCGCAGTGCGTTGATCGAGCGAACACTTGAAAACCGTTTTCGCCTCGGACTCAGGCTGTATGAATTGGGCAATCGTGCAGTGGAGCAGATTGACTTGCGGGCGCGTGTCTATCCGTTCTTCCGGCGTCTCGCGGCGGAGGTAGGGGAAACCGTACACCTGGGCGTTCTGCAGAAAACATCGGTTGTATATCTCGACAAAGTGGAACCCAATCGCAGGGTCTGCATGAGTTCGAAGATCGGGACTTCAAATCCGGTTTACTGCACCTCAATGGGAAAGGCGATGCTGGCCTTTCAGCCCGAGGAGATGATCGAAGAAATTGTTGCGAAGATTCGCTTTACGCCCTACACGCCCAAGACGCTGTGCTCGCGGGAGAAGTTGCTCGAATATCTGAAAATTGTGCGCCGCCGTGGGTACGCCATTGACGACCAGGAGATCGAATTGGGGGTCCGCTGCGTCGGCGCTCCCGTTTTGAATGAAGATCATTGGGCCATTGCGGCGGTAAGTGTATCCGGACCGTCTTCACGCATCACCGCACAAAGAGTGCCTGCAATTGCGGAGCGTCTGCTTATTTGCTGCCGCGAAATCTCCGCGTCGCTCGGGCTGCGCGCCAAGAAAAAAAAGCATCTGCCGTCGGCCCTTCTGCTGCGATACGGCAACTGAGGCAATTACGTGCCTCTTTTACCGTAACTACGACTGCGCCGAACATAGTTCCTCCGGCGATTATCAGCTGGTGCGGGGTGCGGGCCGGGATGTGAACGATGTCTCCGTGGACAAGATTCTGCGACCTTCCATTCCGAATGCTGCTTCCCTTTGTTCCGCAGTCGCTGTCAGTTTTAGCATTTACCACTGTCTCCCAAGTGAACCAGAGTTGCTTTTCCCTCCCTGACAACTAAAGATGTCATCATAGTGGTGCGTGGATTTCGGCTCCCCGGTCGCAGTGCGACCGGAAAGCTTTGACGGCATGTTTTGTGGTGTTCGAGTGTAGCTCCGCTGCTGCCCGAAGCTTGCGCTGCCGTGACGAGAGCGCGAGTTGTGACTTGACGTTCGTGCCGGAAAAGACCTCAGCATTGCTCTCCGCCAGTGCGTAACATGGAATCGCTAGTGCAGTCGTTGTCTACACTAAGACCAGCTTCATCGCTTCTCCACAAATTTGATCTGTTGTCTCAACGAACACTTTCGAGCGGAACGGGATCCATGTCTCCATAGTCCTGATTCTCTCCACCCATTCCCCAGCAGAAACTATAGGCCCGCGTACCAACACCTGCGTGAATTGACCAGCCAGGGGAGACCACTACGTCGCGATTCTTCATAACAATGTGACGCGTTTCCTCCGGAGGACCCATTAAGTGAAAAATGCGACCTTCCTCCGCGAGATTGAAATACATATAAATCTCAGAGCGACGCACGTGCGTGTGGGCAGGCATTGTATTCCAGGCGCTTCCCGAATGAAGATGCGTGACTCCCATTACCAATTGGCAGCTCTGCGTGCCTTCGAGGTGAATGTACTTGCAAACGGTGCGGCGATTGCAGGTTTCGGCACTGCCTAGTTCAACCGGGCTGGCCTCGGCCTTACGGACCAGCGCGGTCGGATAACTACAGTGGGCAGGATAGCTGAGAAGATAAAAGACAGCCGGAGAATCTGGATCGGTTGATTCGAATGCGATCTCTTTTGTGCCTCGCCCTACATATAGGCAGTCGAGATTGTCGAGAGGGTAATTCTCGGGGCCAACGTGAATCATGCCGCCGGCGCCAATGTTAAGAACCCCTAACTCGCGGCGCTCCACGAAAGACTTCGCGCGTAACGTCTCATCAGCAGTGAGCGAAATCGGGTTTCGCAACGGTATAGCCATGCCTACGACTGCGCGGTCGAGATCGATATAGATCTGATGAAGCTCTCCAGGTATACAGAGAGCATCGATCAGGAACGCCTCTCGGATTTGCCCAGTCGTCATTGTGGAGTATCGCACCGGATCGGCCATCGAGCGCGTTATCATAGATTCCTCAGCCCTGGTCTCCCGATTGCCATGTTCGGTGACGGCGTCTCAGTCATTGAGACGCAGCCGTAATTGTGGGCGCTAGAACACTTCTCGCAGTGTCAACGTTTACAACGTCGCCGACTTCTGTGTATCAGAAGTAGCCGGCGGTGTCTGCATACTTATACACGCTCGTCCCGCTATACGGGAGATATGAGTTATTTTGTTATGACAGAAAAACGCTTTGCTAGAGCTTGCCGGAAACCTCCGACACTGCCAAATCAGCGGCCATGTGGATTGCGACCAGCGACGGACCAAGCCTGGTGAGGATCACTCCGTGGCGTATATCGGGAGTTGATTCGAGTCAAGCAAGGCGTTACGAACTCTGGGCATTATCAGGAACAGTGTGCTCCGCAGGAATTTGAACTGAAACAATCCATGTCGAGACCTCCCGGAAATTAGGCACTGGCGGAGAATCTCCATGTGCATCATGCGATCGGTTTTCTTGGGCTTAGTAATTCTCTCGGTCGCCGGAGGAGGTTATCATTATCAATCACGTCGGGAAGCCTTCAGAAAATTAGTAGGATTATCGCCGGCTGAACGTCGCCAAACGAATCGGCGGGGAGCATTACCTGCGCCACTCTGTCGGCCAGGAACACACGGGTCTCACGCTCCGGACCGGGTTTCTCCAATGCCACCGCCTTGGTCTCATCAGGATTGGCGAGAGCGACGTTAGAGACTTAGGGCTGTGAGCAAGAAAAATCATTTTTACGAGAAGGTGTCCCGCATACTGGGACGACGCGGCACAATCTTCTTGACTCCCGCTGTTGCAGGCTGCAAGAATCCCGCGAGGAAGACCGAAGTTCCGATTGACTGTTTTTGCTTGACAGTAATAATTGAAAAAGACTATGGTCTTGGCCAGTTGGGGGTGATGTGTTCAAGACAACCGTTTGTCTTGTCTAACGGCGCCCCCCGGGAAGGGCTTTACTACGCGAAAATTTTGGCGATTCACTGAGGCCATGTAAGCCCGAAGAATCGGCAACCAATAGCATCCACGTCGGTGCAAAATGGGAGGGGTGAATGAGGAAAGCACTTCACGTCGCGATCGCGTGTTGTCTTCTGTTGTGCGTGGCCCAGGTTGGTCTCGCGCAAAATACAAACTCCAGTGACATTCGTGGTACGGCCACCGATCCGTCGGGAGCGGTTCTGCCCGGCGTGAACGTTACCGTAACCAACGTAGACACCGGTGTGGTTAGGGACTTCGTCACCAACAGTGATGGACTTTACGATACCAATTCGATTTTGCCTGGAAGCTACACCATCACTTTTAGTAAGGACGGGTTCCAGAAACTGGTGGTTGGCCCGATCACGCTGCAGATTGGCCTGGTCACGGTGAACGGTGATCTGAAAGTCGGATCGAGCAACCAGATCATCGAAGTTAAGTCCGACGCCCCGATTTTGAAGACCGAGGATGCTCAGGTAGCGAGCTCTTTGTCCACGCAACAGTTGACCGACCTTCCGAGCGTCGATCCGGCGAACGGCTGGACCAGTCTCCTGAAGCTGCTTCCCGGCGCTACCAGCACCCCGGGCGGCACGAATGGTGGCGGCAGTGGCGACCAAAATCCCGGAGTTGATCAAGCCATCGCCGGAAGCATGCCATTTTTTTCCAGCTACCTGGTTGACGGCGGCTCGATTTGGTTGCCGCATAGCGCCAACATTGACCAGGGCCAGAGCGAGAGCGTGGCCGAAGTGAACGTGATTACTTCGACCGCCTCGGCGCAGTACGGCGGCGGCGGCAATGTCTTCAACGTCATCAGCAAGAGCGGGACCAACCAGTTTCACGGCTCCCTCTACGATTACTTCCAGAACGACGCAATGAATGCGAGAGATTACTTCAACCGCACTGGCGCCAAGGGGAAGCAGCGTTTCAACTACTTTGGCGGCGCGATTGGCGGGCCGATCCTGAAGGACAAGCTGTTCTTCTACTTCAACTATCAACAGTTGGAAAACCCCAATAGCCAGATCTCTACGGTTTCGGTTCCGACCGCGGACATGAAGGCTGGTTGCTTCGATCCTGCGATCTTCGGGACAAACCTTACGCTTGACGCTGCCCACGGTGGCGCGCCATTAACCCCCAATCCCGCTCAATGCGGGGCCTTTAATGCCGCCGACCTCGCCCTTCCCACCGCTGATTTCGACCCGGTAGCGGTAAATATTCAGAAGAATTTTCTTGCTCCCAATCTGAGTGGAGTAGGAAACAACTTCAGCTTTCTGAAAGCTGGCAGCGGCAACAGTAAGAAATTTTTTGGGCGCTTGGACTACAACATGAGCGCCAAAAACCGAATCAATATTACGACCACAATGCACGACAATCCGCACAAGACCAATATAGATCCCGGACCTAATTGCCCTATCGCCTGCGAGAACAATGCGGGCGAAGGGTATAACGCCCAGATCACGGACGTGTACACCATCAGTACGACCATGGTGAACGAATTCCGGTATTCGTTTGTCCGGCAGGGGAATTGGTTTGTTCCGCAAACCCTGAACAAGGGCTTCCCGGCTCAGCTGGGATTGCAGTTCTCCAACGCGGATGTGTTTCCGACGGTGAACTTCAATGGAACCGGCGCCCCTTCCAACAACATGCTTAGCCCGGGCACTAACGCAGTATTCATCGAGAACACCTTTATTCCCTCGGATGTGCTCACCCTGGTTTATGGCAAGCACATTCTCCACTTCGGGGGCGAGGTGATGTTTGAGCAGGATAACTCGACTCCATGGGGAAGCATCCACGGGGCGGACTTCACTTTCACCGGCCAGTTCACCACCAACAACCCCACGGTCAACGTAGGCTACGCCGACTTTTTGTTGGGAGACGCGCAGCAATGGAGCACCTCGACTCAACCGGAACACGGAATGCGGGCTAAGAACTTCTCGTTCTTTGCGCAGGACGACATCAAGCTGCGGCCGAACTTGACCGTTAACCTCGGTGTGCGCTCGGAAACGCATGGCGGAATGAGCGAAGTCCAAAACAATTTGGGTGGCTTTGATCCGACCGTCATCAATCCGGTCACCAACACTCTAGGCTCGGTTTCGTTTGCCGGCGAGAACGGTGCGCACACTCAATCGTTCAAGACAAAGACCCAGGTAATGCCTCGCCTGGGACTGGCCTGGCAGCCAACAAATAATTGGGTGGTGCGGGGCGGAGTTGGCCAATACGCTGCCCTCTGGAGCATGGACACCGTCGGTGGGCCTCTTGGCTTCGGAACAGGCGTCACGGGCACTGCGTCAGCCAATCCAGGCCAAGCCCCAGTGGTGCAGCTTTCGGGGACCGGGGCGGGTCTGCCCATCATTGCGGGTCGGGATCCTGCTACCTACATCACGCCTGCAAATCCGCAGGGAAACGGGTTTATACCCTTTACCCCTTACGATCTGCCCATCATGAACGGCTGGCAGTGGACGGGAAGCGTGCAGCGGCGTTTGCCCGCTAACATGGTGGTAGAGGCACAATACGTCGGCAGTCACTGGGACAACCTGCACTTCGAGGCCGACATCAACCAGGTGCCTGTGGACAAGCTCGGAGGCGGCCAGGCGGCGCGGCCGTTCCCGCAATTTAGCAGCATCGGCATCGGCTCGGGTGGATCGCGAACCGGCTTATACACCGGTGTTTCGAACTACCACGCAGTGAACATCTTACTGAAGAAACCCTTCGGCTTTGGCTTATCCGCCGATGTCGCTTACACATGGTCGCGTCTGAAAGATGACATGGATACTTCCGGCTGGGGCAACCAGTTCGGTGCCGTGTACTATCAGGACGCCTTTAATCCACATGCCAACTACGCGCTCTCGAATTTCGATCGGCCCAATTCGATCAAAGGGTCATTAACCTATGCGATACCGCTGGGGAGGGGACACCAATACCTGAACTCGGCCCTGGCGGATGCGGCGGTCGGCGGTTGGCAGGTGTCAACCATCATCATAGCTCAGTCCGGATCCCCGTTTACGGTAGTGATGAATAGCGCGACTCCGTCCGGCGCGCTGTGCAACGGATGCGCTCTATATCCCAACCTGGTCGGGAATCCAAGCGCGGGCCATCAGTCGCT
>WNFC01010776.1_pt1 | contig 10164 bp, 9 predicted proteins | sample 5400541 | NCBI WGS metagenome assembly WNFC01 (sample SAMN13153342, study PRJNA577476) | soil metagenome | isolation source: 120 cm saprolite under Douglas fir tree site 2 hole 2 replicate 1 | place: USA:California | collected 2015-04-18 | reverse complement strand
ATTCGCGGACCAAAAGCTACTGGAGCGAGCCGTACCGGCGCCACTTCCGGGGACTGGTGGAGCACGAATACGCCGAGCGCATCGAAGCCGAAGAATGGAAGCGGAACTGGGAGAACGCCCGTGCCGCGCTGACCTGGTTTTTCCAGTCGCGCTGGGCCGCACTGGCCCGCTCGCTGCGCCCCGACCAGTGGCTCGAGGTCGACTCTTCGGTTTTCGAGGAATCCAATTTCCTGCTCGATGGAGTCAAGGTCTTCGCCATCCCCGACTTTGCCTATATCGCCGACGACGGTACTCCAGTGGTGGTGGATTGGAAGACCGGCGGGGTGCGCGACCGCTACGGGGACCAGGTGCTCGGTTACGCGCTGTACATCTCCAGCCGCTATAACTTCCCGGTGGAAGCCGTCCGGACGTCGCTGGTGTTTCTCAATGCGGGCGTCGAAGAAATGGTCGCGGTGGATTCGGAGTCCCTTGCTACTTTTAAGTTACGCTTCCGCCGCAGCGTTGACGCAATGAAACAACTCACCGTGGACCCTTCGTCCAATTCGCCGCGTCCGGAAGACCAGTTCCCGATGACCAGCGACTTGAGCTTGTGCGCGCGCTGCGTCTTCCGGCGTGAGTGCGGGCGCGAGCACGCCGTCGCCCACGCCGCCTGAATCGATTCCTCTAGATGAGGACGATTCGCTTGCCGATGACCCGCGCCATGTAGGAGGAGGAAACGAGCTCTGATACCGCTCGGACCTCGCTGCCGACCGTGTCGAAGGCCGCTGCGATCAGATCGCCCAACGTGGTCTTGTGACTGGTCACTGCCTTGGTCCGCGACTCGGGGCGCCGCCCCCGTTTGCTGGCTTTTCGCTTTGCGTTGTCCACTGACGCCTCCCTTCGCTTTCGGGTATATGCAACCAGCGGGCCGCTACCATCCCCCGGCGTGCCGCGGGCTCCACCCATTCAGACACCTCGATTTTCAGGAGGTTGCATTCCGGGCGACCTCGTCGTCCGAATCCGGGGCTGTAATTCTGGGCGGCGACTGCCGAAGTGGCGACACCCTGGTTGAAGGCTGACACATCGTCACACTTAAATGCGCGGGTTCATGCGGTTCCCGGCCATCTTGTTGCTCGCCGTGATTCCAGCCGGCGCCGCCGCTTACGAGGGCGATGTGCGCCGGCGAGTCGTCGATGGCGGCACGACTCAGCCGATCCTGACCAAGCCTCCTGTCCTCGAAAAGTTCGTCCCGGCACACTACCCTCCATCCGCGGAGCAGCGCGGGCTGACTGCCGTCGTTCAAATGCTCGTGACGATTGCCGCGGACGGGTCGGTCTCTGACGCCGCGGTGGTCCAGCCGGTGGGAGACGGCTTTGACGAGGCCGCCCTGGAAGCCGTTCGCCAATTCCGCTTCTCGCCGGGCGAAGTGGACGGGGCGCCATCGCCGGTCCAAATCGAGTACCTCTATCACTTCACGCTGGAAGCGCGTTCTCCGGCTCCAGCGCCGCCCCCGCCGGCCCAGAGTGTGCTGCGGGGCCAGCTCATCTCGCGCGGGAGCAGGGCGCGGGTTCAGGGGGCCGGCATCCACTGCGCCAACGCCCCCAAACAAGAGGCGATCTCGGGCGAGGATGGGCGCTTCGAGCTCATCGTTTCGCCCGGGAAATGCGAGATCAAGGTACTGGCGAACGGTTTCGAGCCCTACCAGGGGCGAGAAAGCCTCGCCCCGGATGAAACCCGACAGGTGACCTACCACCTGGTGCCGAGGTCGGGCGGCTACGAGACGGTGGTGCGCGCGGAGCGGGGAAGGGTGGAAGTCGCTCGCCACACGCTCGAGCGCGCGGAAATTCAGCGCATTCCCGGCTCATTCGGAGATCCGATCCGGGTGTTGCAGAACCTGCCGGGCGTCGCCCGGGCGCCGTACGTCGCCGGCCAGCTGATCGTCCGTGGCGCCACACCGAGCGAAACGAACACCCAGATGGATGGGGTTTCCATTCCGATCCTCTACCACCTCGGGGGAGGCCCCTCCGTCGTCAACCCCGAGTTCCTCGACCGCGTCGACTTCTATCCGGGCGGATTCGGAGCCCGGTACGGCCGGGCCATCGGTGGAATCGTGGACGTCTCCACCCGCAAGGGCGCGACCGATACCTTGCATGGCGTCTTCAAGCTCGATCCGTTGGATGCGAGCGCATTTCTCGAGACGCCGATCGGCAAAAACGCCTCTGTTGCCGGAGCGATCAGGCGCTCCTACCTGGACGTGCTGCTTCCGCTCTTTCTCTCCAGGGATCCCAACGGGGGCACGCTCCTCGTGGTGCCGCGCTACTGGGATTACCAGGTGCGCCTCGACGTCGGGTCGCTCCGTCCGAGCGATCCGCGCTTCGGAGCGAGCAGTTTCTACGTGATGGCGTTTGGTGCGAACGACCTTTTGCGCGTGGTGGCCACCGGCGGAGGCCGCAACCGCGACGTCTCGCTCGACGCGCGCACCTTGTTCCATCGGGTCAAGGGGGACTGGACGTACCGGCAGGGGAACTTCAGCTCGGTGTTCGCTCCCTACGTGGGCTACGACTCCGACAACGGAACTTTCGGAACGGCTTTCGCATTTCAGGCGGATGTTTCCCGGATCGGGGCGCGCGAGGATCTGAAAGTCGAGTGGGCCCGATGGGTGACCTTGCGGGGCGGGGCCGACGTGCTGTTCAGTCATCTGAGCGGCTCGGTCCAGCAGCCGGTCCTTTCCGGGATCCAGTACCGCGGATTTCCCGGCGGACAGCCCGGCGTGGAGAGCCAAAGGTTCAAGCGAAGCGTCAATGGATTCGACGGAGCGGTCTATCTGGAGTCGGACTTCAATGCCGGTCGGCTGACCGTCACGCCCGGGGTGAGGGCGACCGGAGCCCGTATCAACGGACGCGATCTGAATGCGATCGATCCCCGCCTCTGGATCCGCTACCGCCTCGGCGAGCTCACCCGCCTCAAGGCCTCCCTCGGACTGTTCAGCCAGGCCCCCAACGAGACCGCCTTCGAAAATCCGCCGCTCGGCAATCCTGGCCTGCATTTTCAGAGGGCATTTCAGTCCAGCGCCGGCTTTGAGCAGAAATTTGGAACGGTCTGGTCGGCCGACGTGGTGGGTTATTTCAACCGGCGCTACGACGTTGCGGTCAGTCCGGGCCGGATCATTGCCAACGACGATGGCACCATTACCCGCGATCGATTCTCCAACGAGGGTCTCGGACGGGCTTACGGGCTGGAGCTGATGCTGCGCCATCGGCTCACCGAAAATTTCTCCGGCTGGCTGGCCTACACGCTGAATCGGTCGCTGGTTCGGCGCGCGGGGGACGATCGGTACCTGCTCTCTTCGTTTGATGAAACCCACATCCTGGCGCTGGTTGCGAGCTGGCAACCGGGTGGCAACTGGGTGCTGGGAGGAAGATTCCGCTACGTCACCGGCCGTCCGATCACGCCGGTCCGCCACCCTTACGACGTCTACAGCGCGGACTCAAACCGGTTCTTCGCGACGGTGGGCGACGAGCGTTCGTCCCGCTTGCCTTCATTCCGCCAGCTCGACCTCCGGATTCAGAAGGACTTTCCCTTCAAGAGCTGGACTTTTTCTATCTACCTCGACGTCCAGAATGTCACCAATGCCAGCAATGCGGAGGCTCGCATCTTCGACTATCGATACCGTCAAGTGGTGATCGTACCCGGCATTCCAATCCTGCCCCTGCTTGGAGTGAAAGGGAGCTTCTGATGAATCGCCTCCCGCCCACCGCGCTGGCGGCAATTGCGCTCTGCAGCCTCGGCGCGTGCGTCAGCGCCGACGACGATCCCTCGCACGTCAAAGATCTCAGGCTGTTGGCGATCTCCGTCGAGCCCCCCGAGCTGATGGCCAACGATTGCGCCACCCCGATCGCGGCTCGCGCCAACTATCGCTCCGACCTCACCCTCACTGCGCTGATCGCCGACCCGCTCGGCGCCGGCCGGCAGCTGCAATACGAGGTCCTCGCCTGCGCCGATCCGACGGATCGCACCTGTTCGGAGCCAGCCGATAGCACCGTGCTCTCCAGCGGCGTCACCACGGCGGGCGAGCTGGCGATCCCGATCCGCCCGGGAGCGGTGGAGCTCTCCGGCGGCATGCTGCTTGTGCAGCGCGTGTCGGACGTGGACAGTTTCCACGGCTTTGGGGGAATCCGGATGCCGCTCGTCGTTCACCTTTCGTGGGGCGGCGAAAGGATCTATGCGCAAAAATTTATCGTCTTCAATTGCCGGGTGTTTCCGGAGATGGCCGCCAATCTCACCCCGGTTATCCCTGGGCTCTTGTTGAACGGATCTCCCTGGGCCGCCGATGAGATCAAGCCGATAGAGGGGTCGGGGCCTTATAGATTGAGCCCGATGGATTTCACTGCGCTCGAAGAGGACTACGTCGTGCCCAACTTCGACTTAAGGCCGGTTCATCTCAGAGAAAGCTGGAGGCTTTCCTGGCATACCGACGTGGGCACTATCTCACCCACGGAAACAGGCGGTGTCGATTTTGCTGGGCAAGAAAGCCGGCAACTGGTCGAGTGGCGGCCGGGTGCGAGCTCGGCGCAAGTCGTAAACTTTTGGGTAGTGGCTCGCGATGGCCGGGGCGGCGAATCATGGCTGACGCGCCGGGCTCGGTACTCGCCTTAAAGCCACGGGCGGAAATCTTGATGAAAATGAAGATTCTCTTTCACGACAGCTGCTTTGACGGCGCGGCGAGCGCAGCTGTGTTCTCGAAGTTCTATACGGAGCGGATCAGGCCGGACGCGGAGCTTGCTTATCAGGGGCTTTCACACGCCGCCGGAGGCCATGCGATCGACGAATCGCTCCTCGATGGAGACGAGAACGCGATCGTGGATTTCCGGTACTCGCAAAGCCCCAAGCTCACCTGGTGGTTCGACCACCATCGCTCCGCCTTTCAGCAACCCGGAGACGAAGAGCACTTCCGGCGAGATACGAGCGGCAGAAAATTTCATGATCCGGCGCGCAAGAGCTGCACCAAGTTCATGGCCGACGTGGCACAGAAGCGATTCGGCTTCGACCCCCGGCCTCTCGCCGAGCTGATCGAATGGGCCGAGATCGTCGACGGCGCCCAGTTCGCCTCGCCCACGGTAGCGGTCGAGCTGGCCGAACCAGCGCTGCAGATCATGACGGTGCTCGAATCCAACCGGGACCCTCAATTCATTCCCCGGGTGATCGACGAGATGCAGAAGATGTCGCTCGCGAAGCTCGCCTCCGAGCCCCATGTTCGCGGGCCATTTGAACGGCTGCGCGCGAAGCATCTGCAGTCGATCGAGCTCGTCCGCGGCAAGGCGCGGCTGGAGCAGGGCGTGGTCTTTTTTGATGTCGCCGACGAAGAGCTCGACAGCATCAACAAGTTCATTTCCTATTACCTGTATCCGGAGGCTCAATACACGGTCTGGATCGGCCGCAGCCCGCAACGGGTCAAGGTCTCGATCGGCTCCAATCCCTGGAAACAGAGCGGCCGCCGTCACGACCTCGCCCGGATCGCCGAGCGTTACGGGGGCGGAGGACATCCGGTGGTGGCGGCGATCAGCTTTCCACCCGACGAGCTGCCAAAAGCGCGAAAGGCCGCTGCGGAAATCGCCGAAGAGCTTCGCCGGAGTTGATCAGCAGCGGACACAACTTGAAGACTGAAGTCGGATTGCCGACACAGACCCGCGCTCTGCGTTGAACGCGGCGGGGCGATGAATACCATTTCCCAGCATGCCTTTTGCCGATGGCGAACAGACATCCACCGAGCGCGTCCTCGCCGAGAGTGATGGCAGTGCCTTCGCGGTGAGCACGGGGGGGCAGTCCGGTTGGACGGTGGATCCCTATACCGGCTGCGAGTTCGGATGCGTTTTCTGTCCCGTCCGACTCGACGAGCAGAGCTTTCCCGCGTGGCGCAGTTTCGAGGCTCGGGTCGGGGTCAATCTCCGGGCGGTCAAGTCGTTCATCGAGCGCGTTCCGTCCGAGGAGCTGCACGGCTGCCGGGTCGTTCTCGGAAGCCGGAGCGAGCCGTGGCAGCAGGCGGAGGAAAGATTCCGGCTGACCCGCTCGCTTCTCGCCGCTTTGGCCGAAGCGCGCAACCTCGAGCTTCGCGCCAATACCCGTTCTTCGCTGGTGGCGCGCGACATCGATCTGTTGTTGCGGATTGCCTCCCGGGGTCAGGTCTCGGTCGTCTTTTCGATCAGCTGCGCCGACGAGCGGATTACCCGCTTGATGGAACCCAAAGCACCCTCGGTGCTCCGGCGGCTCGCGGCGATGGAGGCCCTGGCACGGGCGGGGCTAACGGTCGGTCTGTCAATCTCACCGGTGATGGCGGGCCTGGATCCCCAAGAGCTCGGCCTGGAGGCGCTGCTCACCCGCGCGGCGCACGCCGGCGCTCGCTTTGCATCGATGCGGTGGATGGAGCTGGGGCCCGGGCGGCGCGAGCGGTTCCTGGCTTATGCCACCGCCGCATTTCCCGGCTCGGGTTCCCGCTTCCGCCGAATCATCGGCCGCCGGGCTTCGGCGGGCGAGTCTCGGGCGGAATGGGAGTCGCAATTACGCCAGCACTGCCAGACCCTCGGATTGCTCGAGGGCTCGGAGTCAAACGCTACAGGGTCGCGCTCGGCCCCGGCGCAGCTGCCGCTCTTCTCCATGCCCCCAGCACACTGAACGATTTTTTTTCGCCCGTTGTGGGCTTACCTCCGACGGTCAAACTGCCGTAACATGCCGGCCCGATGCTGATGCGGCGGCTCCTCGTTTCGCTCCTCGTGGTGGTGTGCGGGTGTCGCCGTTCACCGGAGTCCGCGGCCAATGCGCCGGCGGTCAAGGCGCAGATGCCGCCGCGCAATGATCTGCCTGTTGCGTCAGGCGATTCCGCCAGTCCAGATTCGTTCCGCCGAACGCCCCATGGCGAAAGATGGGCCCCGCTCGCGCCCTGCCCCTCGCGGACCGCTCCCTTGGCGGCCGCGCGATCGTTCTACGATAAGGGCCAATACGACGAGGCGCTCGCCTGCGCGGCGCAGGCCAGCGCGGTGATGCCCAACGAGCCGCAGGCCCACTCCGAGCATGCCGCGGCTTTGGCGGCGCTGGCGATGTACGACGAAGCCCGGGTGGCCTACTCCCGCGCACTGGCGCTCAATCCGAACGAGGTCGACGCGCTGCTCGGTGCTGCTCACCTATACGCGGTCAGCCTTCCATCCAGTCGCGACCGGGACGAGCTCGCCTCAATCTACGCGGAGAAGGGGCTCGAGCTGAGCGAGGTGCGATCCAACGCGAAACTGCGCGCGCAGTTCGCCCTGATCTCCGCGATGGCCTTCAACGATCTCGGCCAGGCGCGCGACGCGCTCGAGCGGGCGGATGCAGTACTGGCAATCGAGCCGGGCAATCCGGACGCTCACTACGAGCGCTCCGTGGCCCTGTTCGAGCTCTGCCGGTTTTCCGAGGCGAAGACGGCCTTCACCCGACTCTTGACGGATAAGGAGCACGCCGCGCACGCCCACCACCACCTCGGCTTGCTCCTCGAACGCGAGCACCGGTGGACTTTGGCGGACGAGCACTTCGCGGTGGCGTACAAGCTGGCACCCACTGAGTTCTGGCCGGCGCAGCTGCTCTCGAAAGAGGAGTTCGCCGCCGAGGTCGCCAAGGCGCTGAGCGAGCTGCCCGCGGACATGCAGCGGGACCTGCGAGGCGTTCCGGTGGCCGCCGAAGATCTGCCCAGCTCGACCGACCTGACCAGCGGAGATCCGCCTCTGTCGCCCGCCATCCTCGGGCTTTTTCGCGGTCCGCCGCTGGGAGAGGCGTGCACGCCCGCCGGGCACCCGCCCTGCCGATCGGTTGCGCTCTATCGCCGCAATCTTTCCCGCGTGGCCAAGACGCGCGAGGAGCTGCTCAAACAGATTCGCCTCACGCTGCACCACGAAATCGGCCATCTGCGCGGCGAAGACGACCTCGAGCTCGCCGCCCGCGGTCTTGAGTAGTCAGCGCGCGCAGCGAAACCCGAGGTTGCTGAAGCGCGCGCCGGGAGGCCAGGCGTTCCGGTTCGCGGTTCGATTCTGCAACGGCAAGGCGCTCCAGGCCCCTCCTCTGGCCACCTTGAGCTGGCCCGAAGCCGGTCCGGGCGGATCGCGCTCCGAAGCGATCGCGTAATACTCAGCTCCGTACCAATCCGCGCACCACTCCCAGACGCCGCCCGCCATATCGAGCACGCCATAGGGCGACTTGCCATTGGGGTAGCTGCCCACCGGCGGCGCGGCGCGAACGAGGCCCCCGCGGACGCTGCAGCAACCGTCGACCCATTCGTCTCCCCAAGGGTAGAGCCGCCCATCCGTTCCCCGCGCCGCCTTTTCCCATTCGGCTTCCGTGGGCAACCGCTTGGAGGCGAACGCCGCGTAGGCCCCGGCCTCCCAGAAGGAGACGCCGCAGACCGGTTGCGCGTCGCCGCCGATGTGGCTCCATTCCGGCTCGCGCATGAAGCGCGGCCGAGCCCATCCTTCCCGCTCGCGGACGCGCCAACCCGCCTCGGACCAGAAGTCGCGCCGGTCGTAGCCGCCTGCGTCGACGAAGGCCGCAAAGTCGCCAAAGGTGACCGGCAAAAGGTCGATCTCGAACGCGGAGAGGAGCACCTGCCTCTGGGGCCGCTCATCGAAGAGCCCCACGCCTTCGGGGGAACCGCGCAGGAAAACGCCCCCGGGAATCTTGACCATCCGGCTCAATGGGGACTCCCGCGCAACTTCAGCGCAGGCCGAGCTCCTTTCGAAGCCGGGCGACGATTTCGAAGTACTCGGTCCGCGAGAATCCCACATTGAGGATGTGGAAATCCTTTTTCGATACGCCGACGCACCCGAAGCAATAGTTGCACTCCGAAAGGTTTTGCGAGAGTAGCAAGTACGCGCTGTTGGTGCAGTCTTCGGATTGAACGCAGTAGGCCGATCCGTGACAGCTTTTGCTGTCGATGCAGTGGGTGCAGTCGCTGCAGAGTTGGCAACGCACGCAGTGCGTACAGTGATAGCAACCCTCGCAGTCGCGGCAGAAGATGCAATTCGCGCAGCGGGTGCAGCCGTGACACTGGTACGAGCCCGGGTTTCCGGATTCGGTCTGAAACAGCCGCGTCAGCCGGTCGAATTCGTCGAGGAAGTCGCGCTTGCCCAGCTGCGCGATCGACGAGGGTTCGATCGACGGCTCTGCGAAGTCATCACGCGCGCGGTTGTGTTCGGCCAAAGGGTCCTCCTGAAAGGCACGGTCAACGTAACTTCGAAAGCTCGCGGCAATCCAAGCTCTGGGCAATTCGGCGCACTTCGTCGCTGCCCTGGAAGCCCCGACCGGCGATCGAAACGATGAAGCGGTCTCCGACCAACAAGTTCGCGTCCGCCCTCGCTTCGGCGGGATCGTATCGGAAGTAGCCCACCGCATCGGGCAGCTTCAGAGCTCCGGCGATCTCCGCTCGATTCGCGGGCCTCGCATCCTTGGGGCGGGCACCGTCCGGGCCGGCATCATCGGCCTGGCCAATCGGGCGAGTCGCGCCCTCCGCCACGCGCGTCGCTTCCAGGGTCGCGATTCGGATGCCCTCGGCCAACCGGTCCAGCATCGTCGAATCCACGATCCGGATGACCACCTCCCGGCCGTCGTCCTGAGCAAAGATTCGCTCGGCCTCGCTGACCGATACCTCCCCATACCTGCCGGTCGAGCCCTCGTCCCGTAACCGTTTGAACCCCGGTACCGAGGGGGGCAGGAAGGCCTGAAGTCTCTTGAAATACACGGACCTGGCGGGATGGGGCGCCTCGTCCGTCCAGCCGCCGTCCGGCTGCCAGGCAAGCTCGGGGGCCTTCGCGCGCCGGCAGGCCAGGCCCCCGCCCAGGAGGGGCAAAACGAGGAGTGCGAGGAGGTAGCAGGCGGCTGTACTTGACTTGGGCAGGGTCTCCCCCTAAATGACGGCGCCTTACCCGCAACCGAGAAATTCGGGTTGAACCCGACCAACGAGATGCCTCACCGTACCTACAGCGCAAAGCCCGGCGATATCGTCAGTCACTGGCACCTCATCGATGTCTCCGGCAAGGTCCTTGGCCGCGCCGCGACACAGATTGCCACGCTTCTCAAGGGCAAGCACAAGGCCATATATACCCCGTCGATGGACACCGGCGATCACGTGATCGTGATCAACGCCGCGAAAGTCCGCGTCACCGGGAGCAA